>JAABUP010003496.1_pt1 | contig 27658 bp, 28 predicted proteins | sample 5559201 | NCBI WGS metagenome assembly JAABUP01 (sample SAMN10711887, study PRJNA513373) | rock metagenome | isolation source: Antarctica rocks | place: Antarctica | reverse complement strand
ACTTTGTCTGCACCACTAGAAGCCAAATCTATATCTGGACTGCCTGGGATCGCAATGGCAACGCAACAGCGTTGAGAAAATGGACAAAAAGCTGCTGAAAACCAGGACTGAGAACAAATTCATTTGTTTCTGCACCTGAATCTGACCCACAGAAAGCTACATTTGCACACATATTTTCAACTGACACACCAGACGCAGCAAGTCATTCTATTAACTAGACCCTGCAACCTGGGTGAAGGTGTTCTCCCTTGTAAACTTGGGAACAGGTATGTTGCACCTTGCAAGGCACTCCGTGTCAAACGAAGGGTTGACTTGTTGCGCAGAGTTGACTTGGTCCACAATGGACTGAAGGGTGGCATCATCCAGCCCCAATGTAGCCCTCAAGGCAGATAGTGGCAAATTGAAGAATGCTAGTGAAACTGTCACAGTGCCTGGATCTCGAGTAGGGAAGGTGGCAATGAACTGTGCTGGGGTGCACTGAACGTTCTGTCCAAAGTGCACCAGCCCTGCAGCAGCATTTGGTTTGCTTCTACTGTGTCATGCAAACGCCTGGCTGACCGATTCTTGATGCAAGGTATGGTCTAGACAGGCACACTGCTTAAAGTCAAACAGGGCCATGTCGTGCCATGAAAGAAACAGGCAGGTTGCAGCATCACTCTGTCAGCAGACCTTGTGGGATGAAGAAGGTCTGGCCAGCAGATACAGTTGCATTGATGAACCTGCCTCCTGCGGTGTCGGCCCGATTTGCATTCTCTTCAATGAACCCAAATAGCATGTCACCTGCAGCATGTACCCATCATACGTGACACATGAAACTGGATGGTGGCTCCTTGGCAATACTGATGCTCATGCAAATGAATGTGTGCTGAAGGCTTTTTGACATCAAAATGTCTTGGTATGGCAGGCCAGATGGAAATAGCTGCACCACATACAGAATTGATGTACTTCAAGGTAAGGCTTGGTGCAGCAAGCCAGTTGTGCTGAGAGGGCTGGTGAGCCACAAGGCTTGCCTTTTGTGATGTGGGAGATCTCTGTCCCTCTGGGGTGGACATGAGGCTGATTGATGGCACACGGTGCCAGAGTAATCAAGTAATCAACACCATCACCCGGAAGGGTAGCAAGCGCTTGGTTGTTGTTCACAAACTGCAGCAAGCACACTTTTTTGACCCATGTGTAAGTAAACGGACGAGCTGTAAAATTTATAACGCATGAGACTCACCAGGCTGGATTGAGTACCGGCAGCGGTTTGAAAGTCATTCTCTTCGAAGCCGTATGCGAGTCGGTTGTTGGGAAGAGCCGCCGTTGCTGTGCTTCGGAACGAAGCTGGCCGGTACGGGGGCTGGTTGACCAAACACAGTAGATCCTGAGCCAATACTCGGGCCGTATGTTGGGGGCGGTGCATACCGACAGTTGCAGCAAGTCAGGGCCAGGATGCAGATCAAAGCTGTAAGCCATCTTATAGCTGTTGTGGAGTTGCGATTCACTACAGCAACCTTTGCAACTGGTGGAGATAAGATTGACGGCGCAAAGACGGTGGTGTGAAAAAAGTCTGCAAGTGGTCAGCTTCGGCTAGCCTTGGAACAAGGAAACAGGTAAGCACTTGCTGGTCTGGCTGCTGCGGTGGTGTCATGACCACCTCATGGTGTCATGCTTGCTTGCTTGCTATATACTGCGGCGCTGCCGTGCCAACGCAACTTGTCGAATCGGCAAGCAGTCTCCGAAGCGGACCGAATGCTTAGAAGCGGGAGGAAAATCCTGCTGCAGGATTCCTGCAACCCTGCTTGAAGCGTAACAAGAAGCGTCATCGGTACCGTCGCTCAAATGGCAAAAGGGTTTCGCCAATTTTGAAACCGCTTGGACAGCTCGTTCTCCAAATCTCGCCTTTGTCTTTCCTGTTCTTCTCGGCGATTGCACGCTCGTCCCGCATTGGATACTCACGACGAAGAATGTGGCTGTTGAGCACAATCCCCACTGCATCTTCAGCTGGAAGGGCCAGCAGTCTAAGCGCTGGTTCAGCTGCTTATCGCCCTCCTATTGAACCCTCTCCTGGTAGCCGCTCCAGTGCCCCTTTCCGTGATTCATCCAGTCCCTCTTCCGGACCTTCTTCCACCTATCTCCCTTTGCTACATCTCCTAGAAGACAGCCCTCAAAATCCAGTGATGCGCCTTCCCAGGCTGGTCCTACTTTTCCTCCCTCAAATGCCTCAAATGCTCCTTTGACTGTCTCACAAGCCTCAACACCAGCTATTTCCCCTAGCAGCCATGTCACAACTTCCCTCCCTAGCAGCAACCCTGAAACCTGTGCGACTTCATCTTCCAGCAGCCACCCAAGCGCAATCACCCCTCTCCTTCCTAGCAATCACTCAACTTCTCCTGCTCCTTCTCCTTCTAGCAGCCATCCCATCACCTCTGCATCTGGCCCCCTTAGCAGCCTTTCATTCAGCCCTGTACCTAACTCCCAAAGCAGCCCTGCATCCAGCCCTGCATCCAGCACTACACCTGCCCCCCTTAGTATCAGCCCTTCCACCCCTGCATTTGCCCAACTTAGCAGCCCTCCAACCAGCCCTGTACCTACAGCCCCTAGCAGCCGCTCTTCTACCCCTGCATTTGCTCCACGGAGTAGCCCTCCAACTAGCCCTGTGCCTGCCCCCTCTAGCAGCCCTCCACCAGCAGTTCCTTGCAGCCACCCTATCACCCCTCAGTCTTCCCCATCAACTGTTCTTCTCAGTACTCCGCTCGCTGATCCTACCAGCGCCCCTGCCAATGCCCCACTAACAGCTCAGGGGATGGGGTCAGGCAGTCCAGCCAGCATTGTGTCGGTTTCTTCTGCTGCTGCCCCTCCTGCTGTTTCCCAGCCTCACCAGGAACTGCAGTTGGATCAAGATCTGGCAGGACCACCTGAGCCCTTCGGTCCAGTTGCCACGGTACAGCTTCTTTGATTGCCAACGTTGTAATTTACATCATGCATGCATGATCTCGGCTTTCACGAAGGCTGATGCATGCTGCTGTTTCTGTGCGCCTGTACCATTACCATCCTGACTGTCGGCTGTGTTGGCCATGCTGCTGAGTGATATCTGTTGGGTTTTCTGGATTAAGTGTATCTCAGGTCCTGGTGATGGTGCGGCGCTGCTCAGCAGATGCTGCGTGACATTTGCTAATGCAGCAACTGTGTGATGAGCATTGATCTTGCCTGCTGTCACCTGACCCTGCATTGACACAACAGCTGTGAGCCAATGCAGGGGTCTCCACAACTGCTTAGCCTAGCTTCACGTGCTGCAGAATGTACATACACCAGTGTTATCCTGACTCAAAAAGCACATTACTCTGCAAGTGCAATAAGCGAGACATGATGTTCATGCCTGGCATCTGTGGTTGTGGTGCAGCTGGCCAGCACATACTGGGATGAGATCCTGAGAGGCCGGTACCTTAGCCATTGTGTTGAGGCTGACATTGCATGGGATGGCCTGTGGCTCATGGGTCCCTCTGTCTGGCCTGGAATGCGCCAGCTGGCCATGCCTTGGGCTGATGCTGGCATCATTGGCAGCGGCGGCGCTGGAATAGTCAACTAGTGAGTCCCCACATGCTGCTTTGTCAGTATATAATGTTGCGTGCCCACCATGTGTCTATTTAACTCCGTCTGTCATCACTTTTGCCAAGGGCGTCGAGAAACATATTGGCAGCGCAGAAGTTCCTTGTGCCATGTGTGTACATCATGTTTGCTTTCTCAAGCACTTGTGTCTGACACTTGTGGTGTACATTTGCAGCTTTTGTTCAACTTGTGTGTTGCAGCAATCTAGCAGCCAGCTGTATTACTACACACTCTTTACGGGCTATTTCAAAGCCATCAAGCAGCTTTGCTGTCATGTTTAACATACCTCATTGCACAATTGTCTGAGATGCGTGTTGCACGGCGCAGCGCTGAGATGGTGACTCAGCAGGGCATAGTGCCAGTGGCTGTCAAGATCATACAGTGGAAACAGGCCAAAACCGTTGCCGCAAGCAAAGCAGAGGTAGCACGCGAGGTGCAAGTGCTGAAGTTGATGTGGCACAAGCCTTACTGGGTGCAGCAAGTCAGCCCAGAGTTGCAATTTGTGGGCGAGCAATACGGTCTCACAGTCACACAGTAAGGGACACTTCCCCTTGGTTGTCATACAAACGTACAATATGCATGCTTAGCGTTTTCATTGCATAAAGTTGTTTACCCAGCTGATGAATGCATAAAGTTTGCTTCTCAGTCCATCTCTTCGTGTCAAGCTATTCACACTCATTTGAGCATTTAGTGCACGCTTGTGTCGTATGCGGCCATCATGAGTGTATTGCTTTGAAATGCATGATGCCAGAGCCACAGTTGCAACATGCCTTTGCTGCCTTCAGTGTCAAGCTGATATGTACTGCACAGCATACTAGCGGATGCATGTGTGCTCACTGTGCAGCAAATGCATTAGAAATGCCAGCCTGCTGGATTTATGACCAACCCCTGTGGAACCTTGCAATATTGATTGTCTCACGCTGACTTGCTGGCAGTGTACAAGGCAGCACTCACAGCTGACTGAGGAGATGTGTGTGCTTGCAGTCTGGTGGAGGGCCCCACTGTGCGCCAGGCCTTCAGGCAGTACCTGCTAAGGCCAGCTGATGAGCTTTGCAGGGCTGTTGAAATCTGCTTTGAGCAGATCCTGCTGGTGGGTGCCTCTACTATGCTTGTTGTGCCATTGGCTTGTTTTGACAACTGTGCTCGTTGTGACACCTGTACTCTATGAATGGCTGACAAAACAAAGCTGGACAGCCTGCTCAACTATCATGATATCCAGACAGCTTGAATGATGGTGTGTGTCATGTTGCCCATTTGCACTTCAGATCACTTGCTGTAGCTGCCACCACCACCTTGTATGTCTACTCAAGACGACAGCACTCTGCATTCTTGCCAAGATTTTTCTTATGCTATGCTGTTCTAAAGCTTTGATGCCTTGGCATGCAGGGAGTAGATGCACTGCATGACCAGGGCTTGGCCCATGTGGACTTGAAGGCTGAGAACATCCTGTGTGGGCTGGACACTCTGCACTGCACTGTGCTTGACCCCGGCAGTGCCAAACCTGATTCATGTAAGCTGCCCGTTGGTGCTGTATTTGGCATGTAGACATGACCTTGTTTTGACAACAAGCGAAATGTCAGCCCATCACCCATATTAGACATATGTCTATCAGCCTGGTGCTTCTTTGCACGCTGTCCTTATACTTCTTTGCATGCTGGGCTGGTTGCATGCTGATGCAACACAACACAGTCAGCGCCATCATGTGCTGCTGCCGACAGCGCTGAACTGCAACTTTGATGCACCTACTACTGCCAGATTGTGCATGTGCTGAAACCAGCATTGGTTATGCAACCAGTGGGATAGGTGTACAGTCGTAACGCTGTCCCTGTGGACTCACACCTTCTTCAGCAATAGAAGTCTGATTTGTGCACATACAAACAGGGGAGGGTTTAGCTAGTGGACCCCTCCAGGCAACTGCCCTGTACCTGAGCCCAGAGGTGCTCAGCAAACTGATGCGTAGAACAGACACGCTCATCAGCTTGAGGGCCTTGGATATGTGGTGCTGTGGCTGTCTGTTGGTGGTCATGTGCACAGGGCAGCACCCCTTCTGCATAGGTTCAGCAGAGGAGGACCATTTCAGGCAGCTTGAGCCGGTGAAGAAGGTTGGCTTTGTCATGCAGAAGCACCAGGCATGGGTAAGAGTACATGCAACGCTGAACCACCTTGTGCCTTGTGTTCACAGTGTATGTGGCGCCCACACTATGTCATGATCTGCTGAGATCGCCTGCCATCAAGTGTTACAATCCAGTGTCTGTCAGTCTCCCAACTTCATCGACTTGCACAAATGTCAGGCTGATGTGTGCTTGCCATGCACATGGGTGTTTCAATTGTCGTGCCACATGCTGCTGCAGGCTAATACATACAGGTATGACAACCAGCCGCCAGCTGCAGACTTTCGTGAGTTGGAGGTTTTCAAAATGCTGACACAGAGGTTCACAGACCATGCCCAAGCCCGCAAGATATGGCAGCTTGTGCGCGTCCTACTCAAACCGGAGGCATACAGAGCAACTTGCAAGACGGCGCTCAGTAGCCCATTGGTGAAAGCGGCGATGTAGATACATGTGTGTTGATACGCACATGTCAGCAGCTGGGACCAAAGACCTCACATACGCATGGCCACATGACCATGCACCTTTGCTCTTTTAGCTATGACTGATAGCTAAGCCTTTTGTCCCTTGCCGATTTGAGTTAGACAATGTCACAGCTTTGTATTGCTGTGGTGCCAAACGGGCTTGTGCTGTAGCACAGCAGCTTCATCATGCCATCAAATCAAAGGCTGTGCTGTGATTTTCTTCTTTGCCAATTTGACTTGGACAATGTCAGAACCAACCTTTACTGGTGCAAAAGAGGTCTGTGATGTAGTACTAAGCCAATATAACATCGGCCTTTCATGAACTTGTTACAAACAGTGCTGTGAACTGGTGCAGTCTGTTTTGCAACATAGCAAATCAACAAATTTGTTGGTATGCTGGCTGCAGCAACAGGATGAAGTAAAAGGACCAACTGTATGCAGTACCTGACACTGTGGAAAGACATACGTTTTATCATGAATAAAGATGTGTCAGTTGAAACAGGGTGCAATGAGCCACAGAGCATTTAATGCGCAGTTTGAACTAACTCTAGAGTTGTAGATCTACAACATGTGGTTTTGGACAATATCCATATGTGTCAGACTTTTGGAGTTTCAAAGGAGCTACATCCAGCTCAATCATAATCTAGATTAACGGCACAGCTATGACTATGCATGTGGCCTCGTTTTTCATGAGTTGGCCTATGCTTTGTTGAACGTGTTGTTGGGGTCAACCCTGAACCGGGGGGGAGAGGGGGGGGGCTGTAGGGCCTTAGTACCTGGGTGTCGCGAATTCATGTTCTTTGCTGCAAGCTAGTGCGCATGGCTGACGTTGACTTGTATTACTTGTCGAAAGCTAACTCCAACTTTCCGACGTTGAGCAGCGCTGAGCAGTCTAGAAAAGAGGTAGCTCAAGTCATTACGTGTCTCGAGTCTCAGTATCGACAGCTCAAGCAGTATGCCGGGAAGGAAGCAAGACTTGTCTGTAATTTGTCCCAAAACAACCTGGCCTTCGAACACCTGCAATATTTCGCCGAAAGATTACAAGCTAGCCCTGTACAACTGTACGCACTGGATCTTTCCTGCAATCGCATTTTTGCACCTACCTGGCGTGAGGTGTTACCTTTGGTCAAGCAACTCTTGAATAAGGCGATGCACGTGGATCTTGCTGGCAACTATCTTCCAGCGGTGTTACCAGAACAGCTGGAGCTGCAAGATATGTTGAAGCAAAACGTCAGCCTCACTGCACCAAACCGGTACCTTGGCAGCACTGACTGGGAGCGACGATGGACTTCCAAAGCACATGACTTTCGCCGAATAGCCTACAGGTCTGTGTTTGTGACTCAACAGCATCTTGCGATCCCCGGAAAATTCCTTCAGCTGCCACTGGCTGCAGGGAGGAAGACAGTGACGTTGAGTGAGAGGGTAGAGCAAATTTGCAAACCTCATCAGGCTGCGCAAGCAGACCCACTGCGCAGCTGGCTCATGGGTGGGCTAACGGCAAAGGCTGTCGCAGCCACATGGCGGACCAAGCTAGTGTGTCTCTTACCCTTGAATTTATTGCAGGTCACTGCAGTGTCAGCTGCAATGCAAATTTGCATCAGCAGAGCTTGGCATGCATCCTTGCAAACACATGCTTCAAGTAGTCGTCAATGTAGCAAATGAGCAGAACTTGGCTCACAAGTGTTTCCTGAATCAACCTGTGTCACCGTATGCCGAATCTCTGTCTTGCGAGTACTTTGGTCCTGGGCTTCATGACTAGGTCGAGTTGTAGATCAAGCTTCACATATGATGCGTATGTGGTGCAAGCTGCAGTAGGTTTGCATGGATCTTTGACGTATTTCAAACTGCAGTAGGTTGCAACATGTATTGGGTCTCAATCGGTCATCACTGCCTGTGTCAGCAGAAATTTGCATTAGTGTAAAACAGCGCTGGTATTTTTGCCACCTGTGCAAGGTCAAAGCAATGTCAAGGTTGTGTTCATCAGTCCTGGTCCAATTGCCACATCTGTGATTGAGGTGAGCACAAGGTTTTGCCTTACTTCACTGCTATGCAAGATAGCCGTGCTTGAACTTGCATGTTTAGATGAAGCTGTAACCTTAGTGACCAGGACACTGACTGATAGCATGCAGCATGCATGTGCACGCATGCCTTGCTGGTGTTGTAACTAACCTGTGCACCATTTTGACTATGTCCCAGCTGGGCAGGATAGATGCACAGTTGTAACACTGTTCCTGTGGCCTCACACCTTCTTCAGCAATACAAGTCTGACTTGTGCACATACACACAGGGGAGGGTTTAGCCAGCGGGCCCCTCCAGGCAACTGCCCTGTACCTGAGCCCGGAGGTGCTCAGCAAACTGATGCATAGAACAGACACATGCATCACCTTGAGGGCCTTTGGCATGTGGTGCTGTGGCTGTCTGTTAGTGGTCATGTGCACAGGGCAGCACCCCTTCTGCATAGGTTCAGCAGAGGAGGACCATTTCAGGCAGCTTGAGCCGGTGAAGAAGGTTGGCTTTGTAATGCAGAAGCACCAGGCATGGGTAAGGGTAAAGGTACATGCAACGCTGAATCTCCTTGTGCTTTTTTTTCCACTGTATATGTGGCGCCAAAACTTTGTCATGATCTGCTGAAATCGCTTGCCACCAAGTGTTGCATTCAAGTGTCTGTCAGTCTCTTGAGTCAAACCAAAGGTCGTTAGCCAAGAATTTAACAGACCGTCAAGTGTGACCAAGGCTGTTTTGTGCCTGTCCTCTGGGTCAAGGACAATCTGCCAGTACCCAGCCTTCAGATCCAGTTTGCTGAACCATTATTCCTTGCCTGAATCATACAGTACCTTGTCCTTCCTTGGCAAAAGGTAAGAGCTTTTATGTGTCACCTCATCCAAAGCCCTGAAGTCCATACTGAATATGGCAGACCCGTACAGGGTTTGCACCCCATTTGCTATTAGAAGGCTGTATCTGGCTTGCTGCCTGCATATGCTGTCAGAAGGCTGTATCTGGCATAATGCCTTCATTTGCTCTATGTTTTCTGTAATTGCCTGATGAGCAGCTAGCAACTGCCTGTGACCCCGCTGCTTAACGGGGGAAGGGCGTCACCTGTTCCCTTGATGCAATGAGTGACCACGTCTGCTCTTCCTATGGGTCACCAGTGGCAAATTCATCTGCAAATGCTGTAAGCATCGTCAGCAGGCCTTCCTGTTGTGTGGTCACTAGGAATTTGCTGAGCATGTGCTTGACCATGTCTTCAGGGTCAAATGCTTCTGGAGGTACATTTGCACTGGGAAGAGGTTGCAGCAAGCCAAGGCCCCCAAGGATTGCACACCCCAGCCACTGCGGGCTTGCCTAGCAGCAGCATGATGACAACCCATCTGGTGGGTCCCACTACTTTACACTGTCCTCTCCCTGTAGCTGGTGCTGTGAACAGCTGAGTGCCCGCAGGGTAGTATCCTACACATTGACAGATGCTGCTGTCACCTATGTTGGGCCACCATCTTGCATCTGGCCAGTCTGAAAACACAAGCAATGCCCTGGTTACCTCTGGAGATTCATGGTAACAGCTTGTGGCTTGACATAGCATTCCTGCAACTTCTTCAGCTAGTGGCTTGCACCGGACATTTGAGCCTGCCCAAGGGTGGCTGGCATAACTGTTCTTTGAGCACCAAAAGGTCTGGGCCGCAGTTGTTAGTATATCCCAGCAATATTGTCCTCTGTACTGTCCCATTCCCCATCTTAGTCTGGCTCGGCATCTGACACGGCATCTGAGTCTGGTACCTTTTCTGACTCAGCATTTGAGTCTGAGTTTTGAGTTGAGCTTGAGTGTGACATTCCTCCTGTGTCATTCAGTATAGGGAATTGCACTAAGAATAGTTCTGCTTTGTGTCTTGCAGGCTGGCACATGTAGACCCTGAGCATGCCTCCGTCGGTGTGTATGAGAATGTCCTTCATACCGATCTGGGCCTGGTCTGGTACAAGTTTTGACATCCCTACTAACAGACTTGCTTACAGGACTCACAGTGCCTTTTGCCCAGCAAACCAATCAGCTTTCAAGCACTTTGGGGATTGACAGCCAGCACCACAGGCATTCCAGAACTCATCTGTAGCTCTATCTCAGGTCCAGGCCGACTGCTGTCTTACATTTGCAACGCTTGACCAGCAGTTCACAAAGCAAATGTTCACCTTGAAGCGGGACCTGTTTGCAAAGGTCAAGTTCCCTTCACAAAGATGTTGCAAAGGTAGAGTCATCTTCGTGAAGGCAACTCTGGCCTTGCAAACAGATCCCGCTTCAAGGTGATCGTTTGCTTCGTGAACTGCTGATCAAGCGCTGCAAATGTGAGACAGAAGTCGGCCTGAACCTGCAGGGGAGAGAGCTACAGATGTGTCCAAGGTTGCCAGTGGGTGGGGGTATGCAAATTACCTTGCATTACTGATTCAGAATAGGAACGTTTCTGTGATAACTGCTGATTTTCTGTTGGGCTTGCGAAATAAGGTGATTGGAGCAAGCAAGTAAGTTTGCTTGCATGCTTGACGCAGTGAAAGCGATCCTGAAATCATACTGCATGTCATAAAGCAGCTTAGTGCGGGTGAACGCGGATCACGTGCAGGGAGCGCTAAAAGCAGCTCAGTGATGCTCAGAGATGCAAAATTGATTGATTAACGAGGGGGAAAACGTGAAAGAGCTGCAGCTGGTGTTTCTCGTTGTCGAAGACACTGAGCGTTGACCTGCCTGCTCAGGCAGGCTGCCTATGCCGTTCAATTGGGAGCCAGCCCTGCCAGCATAGGGTACAACAATGTCAGAACCTGCTCAGCATCCCTCTGACCATCTGCAAAGGGAGGGAGGGCTCGGCAGTCGACGAGCGCAACGTGAAGGGAGGAGCAATAATGGTCCCAGGCATCGGAGACGACAGCTGCAGGAATTTCGTGCGCAGACAGCAAGGCATACGACACTGGAGTCACCAGATGGTTGGTCAATCACAGCAGCTGATAGTGCTGTACATAATAGCCTGTGGCACGGTGTGAAGACGGATGTCGAGCACTCGGAAGCATCCCTTGCTGTGACATCTGTCGATCATGACAAGTCGCAGTTGGATGGCATTGGAGCTATCAACGGCAGACAGCACAACTCTGAGGGCTGTAGCAGCAGCAGCGCAAGCTCAGTTGCAACTGATGATCAATCATTGTGTCTCCTGTGCTGTGAGTCTATCAAGGTACATATGCATGACCCAGTCCAGCAGAGCTGCTTTCTAGCTGCTTGTATGTGTGCTGACTGGTCTGACGATATACAGGTGGTGGCTGTCGGCAAGTGCAACCACAAAGAAATCTGTGCTGAATGCATTTTGCAAATGGTCATGCTGTACAAGAACTCCCAATGCCCTCTGTGCAAGGGTGAACTTGATCAGGTACTTTGAGTTATCTGTGTTCTGGTGTTGCAGTATGCTTCAAATATCAGCTTCTGTTTCAGTTCCGCAGCAGGTCTGGTTCGTGCATCTTGCCTATACTACTCAACTCATGCAGATCTGCAGGCAGCTTTGAGTCTTCAAATCTGGCAGCACTTATGTCAGATAGCAGGCTGACCATGCTGAATGCTCTGTGCAGATTGTCATTACCCCCTGGGTAGACCCTGAGCCCCCTGACTGGTCCCACTGGGCCAGCATCCTCCACCAGCTGTGGCACAAGCCACAATGGTGTCCAAAATTCTTTGTGAGCCGTGACCTGTTTCCTGGCAGATATCAGCCCCTGCATGCCTACTTTCAGCGGCTTACAGCCCGGGCATGCAGCATATGTGACCCTGAGGCAGAGCACCTCTTCCATACTGATGGAGCGCTGTGCAAGCACATGACACAGCATCATCACAGACACCTGTGCATGGTGTGCCTCAAGGTGGGACTGCGATCAACAGGGCCCTGTCTTCAACAACACTTCTGTGCAAAAAAGTTCATGCAAGTCGTTGCCATGTGCAGCTGCTGGTGTAACTGCTTTTGTGCCATCTTGTCAGTCCAAATCTGCTGCATGCAGTTGCCTCCCTGCCCCCAATGCGCAACAATGACAACACATTCTCCATTTCTTGCAACATTTCTTGCAACAATTCTGCCAGCCATTGCTGCATAGTTTTGTGCTGTTGATCTGAGCCTCAAGCCACAAAGCATGCCGTCCGCTAATTTATGTTTTCCCATGCAGGCTGGGGGGCGTGCTTTTCCCTTGAGGCTTCCCACCTACACTGCTCAGGAGCTGGATGCCCACATTGCTGGTGACCACCCCAAGTGCCAGTTCTGCGGCACGCACTTCTATGAGCGAGAGCAGTGGGAGATGCACATGATGGCCAATCACCCCTACTGCGAGCTGTGTGATGCTGACTTCAGGAATGCAGAGGAGTTCACTGAGCACCTCAGGTTGGTTGTGTAGCACCTGTCACTGCTGCAGCTTGTAGTTTTTTTAATCCATGGATTGAGATTGATTCTTTTGAAATCTGCTGTGAATCAAATTATCAGACCAAACTTCAACTGCACACGTATGCCTGAACGTATGTTCAGTTGCTTGCTGCTAGCGTAAAATTGCGTGCTGACACAATGGCGTTCGGTGTTTTCACTCATGCACAGTCTGTTGTCGCTCTGTCATGCTTTGGAGCATGCAGGATGCCTCAGTACCAACTATTCCTCTTCAGCAAGCTTGACTGATACAAGTTCCCATGTGCTGTCATGCTTGGAGGCAGTCAATCCTGAGCTCACTTCTTGTCCTGCTCAGATCAGATGAGTGATTGCTAGCCTATGCTGCATTCATAAGCATATGTGAGCACTTTGCACCATATGTCAGCTGCAGGTTGTCATACTATATGGTCAACCGTCAAGCGTCTTGTTGCAGGCCCTCGCACTGGCTATGCAGTGAGCCATCATGTGAGGGCTGCTTTGTTGCCTTTGAGAGCAAGCAGGAGCTGCAGGAGCACCACCGCCTGGTGCATGCGCCCCTGATGCCCCACTTGCCCAGGACCCAGGAGCAGCACCTGTCAGTGGAGGAGGTCTTGGGCATTGCTAGGTGTGTTTCTGCAAGCACGGCACCATGTTGACCTGCCTGCTTGCAGTGCATGTATGGACATCAGTGCAGACGCCATGCTGTCCTTTAGAAGGATAACATACACTGTGTCAAGCAGAATCATGGGCTTTTACATTGGACTGCAAGTCTCTTTTCAGGAGAATCAGTGCAAATGCTTGTCAAGTATAGGGGTATGGGCAAGGCCCACATGCACCTGGCCAAACTGTACTGCATGCTTCTCCTGGCCACACGGTGTTTGCCTGCGCCTGAGGCTCGTCAGTGTGTGCAGGCCACACAGACGGTCAAGGCAGGCTCATGGCAACGACCATACTGGTGGCGCCGGCGCTTCTGCTGCTGCTGGCCCAGCAACTGCAGCTGGGCAAGTAGCCCATTCTCCTGAAGATGTCTTGACACACCAGCTCATGCTGTTGCTGACATCAGCTCACCGTGGCTTCACATCACATGAGGCAATGACTCAGCTCACAGGCGATGTCATTGCAGCTGCTGTCAGAGCCGCAAACCAAGCCAATGCTGACGGGCATCCAGCCGGCAGTCAGCCTCCAGTGCCCAGACAGCCCGCCAGCTACTCCCCCTCAGATCCCATCCCAAGCCCACCAATATCTGTCTCAGTCCCTGAGCGTGACTTCCTCTTGTTGGAATCCGTTCTTCTGGGCGTCACAGCTGCACAGGCACCCAACACGCTCAGACCTCCATCAGATGTTTCAGGCTCGCAGGGTTCACACTCTGTATCTGTATTGCCTAAATGGTCCTGCTGCCCCAGTTGGGCCAGTTCCAAGCCTTGGCAGAGGCAGGGGTGAGGGTAGGAGTAGGGGCAGCTACAATGAGCCATCACAGATGGGGGCGGCAACAGCTGCAGCAGCAAGCCAGCCCCTTGATCTCTCTCTGGCTGCTTTTCCCCCCTTGGGTCATCAACCATCCAGAGGTGCTGCATGGAGCACTAGGCCTACTCCTCAGGGCTCCTCTGCACAGCCCCAGGCCAATCAGTTGAGCAGTGAGGCTTTTCCTGAGTTAGCTGCTGCAGCCAACGCTGCTCAGCCAGCGGCATCCAGACAGCGCAGGTAAGTCGCAACCAATTCTCATGTTCATCCATGTCGTCCAGCACTTATTGTGATGTTTCAGATGCTAAATCATGGAGCTGCCTATACAGCTGACGTAATGTTTCTCATTCCACAGGGGCAAGAGATTGTTGCATAGGTCCTTGAGCCCTGCTCTGCTGATGCACACACAAACACTTCAGTACATGACAACAGTATTTTGCAGCATTACATACTGCCTAATGAGTTTTCTCCAGTTGCTGCCTGTCACATGAATGGGCAAGCAATCTCTAGTCAACATTCAATCGAAAGTCTTCTTGACGACCACTACAAAACCATATGCACAATCTGCTTTGTTGCTGCCAAAGCCCATTGTGCCATGTGCCTGCTTGGCGCGCAATGATTGATAGCACATTGCAGGGGGGCGTAGCAGCTACAAGGAGGAGGGTTCAGCTGGCAATGAGATTGGGCGCTGCAGATAGTTGCAATTCAGACACAAGGGCAACAGTACTCACATGTCAGCAGATTTCCCAAGGATAAGGATACCAGCTGTAGTCGAGCTGTACGTGGTGATTCATTGAGGCATCTTTATGACCGTAATTGATGAGTGAGTTACATTGTGCTGGCTAGTGTTACATTGAACTTTATACGGTATCGAAGTTGCAGTTGAGGCATGAAATAATGATACGTACAGATACAAAATTGCTTTAGCAAGCCAGCTTTTGAGGTTGTCAGCTGCCTGTAACCGATGTCTTCCATGCTGACCTTCTTGCGATTGGAAGCATGATTGTACGCACGTGCAGCTGCGTGATATTGCAGATTGATTGATTGATCGATTTTTTAGAAATTGCCGATGACGACAGTCTCTTTAGCTCTGAGCTGCACGTCGCCAATACGATTGTGACTTGGACATCGGCGCTGGAAAGCGCGTCCGCAGCAAAATGGAAGGCCTCAAAGGCGCCTTTGCCGGGCAGGCAATGTCATGCAGCAGATTGTCAGCAAGACCAACAAAATTGAAAGTGCAAACCTCTTGCGTGGCGACGCCGGTCAAGCCTCCCTCAACAAAGCTTGCAAAGCGAAGCAAAGTCGAAATTGTCAAGGAAAAGAGCGACTTTCTTCGACATCCCTTGATGGAAGAGTTAGTGAATGAGAACTCCTATATCAACGAGGATGCAGTGCAGCTTATGAAGTTTCACGGTAGTTATCAGCAAGATCACCGAGAAAAGCGAGCCTTTGGGCAAGGCAAATTCTATCAATTCATGATGCGGACACGACAGCCTGGCGGCACTGTACCAAACCAGCTGTACTTGACTATGGACGACTTATCAGAGCAGGTATGCACTGTTTATTGCTCTTGTGGCTGGAGTCCCACATCGATCACGGTTGCATGTAACAACAGAAGCTAATCACTGCTCTCTTGACTTGTAATGCTTGCCTGCAGTATGGCAATGGCACATTGCGCCTAACAACCAGGCAAACGTACCAGTTGCATGGAGTGCTCAAGCAGGATCTCAAGACTGTGTTCTCATCTGTGATCAAGAACATGGGTTCCACATTGGCAGCCTGTGGTGATGTCAACAGGAATGTGCTTGCATCGCCAGCTCCGTACAAGAATCGACCAGAGTACCAGTATGCCACACAGTATGCAAATGACATAGCAGATCTGCTGGCGCCACAGTCAGGAGCTTACTATGATGTATGGCTTGACGGCGAGAAGTTCTTTTCCCATGAGATGGAGGTATGATTTGGCATCTTTCAACAACTTCACATGCTGTTCTTTGCTGACGAATCTGCAGCTGCATCTCAGCCATTTAGTCATTTGGCAAGGCTGCAGAGCAATTGGGTGTCTCTGGTGCTTATTGATGCTTTGCAAGGCTGCCATGCATTCACATGTCTGTAACGCATGCGAGAGTCTGGTTTGTACTTTTCTCTCAGTCCGAATCCAGCCTGTTCGCAGAGTCTGTCTGTGTGATTCCAGTTGGAATCCAGCCTAATCACTGAGCCTGTCTGTGTGATATGCAGAACCCCAAAGTGACTGCGGACAGAGCTTTCAACGGTTACGGCACCAACTTTGAGAACTCCCCAGAGCCCATCTATGGCAACCTGTTCCTGCCGCGCAAGTTCAAGGTTGCAGTCACAGTACCAGGCGACAACAGTGTGGACCTGTTCACCAATGATCTTGGCCTAGTGGTCATCACAAGCCCCAGCGGCGAGCTGGAGGGCTTTGACATTGTTGTTGGTGGTGGCATGGGCAGAACGCACAGAAATGAGAGCACCTTTGCACGCCTTGCTGATGCAATTGGGTACGTTCCCAAAGAGGACATTTTCCACGCTGTCAAGGCCATTGTAGCGACACAGCGCGACTATGGACGAAGGGATGACAGGAAGATGTCACGCCTCAAGTACCTGGTCAATGAGTGGGGTATTGACAAGTTCCGATCTGTGGTAGAGCAGTACTATGGCAAGCGCTTCCAGCCCTTCAGGTAGGCTGTGCCAATGATCTGTGACGTACAGATGCTGATGTTGATGTTGCACCCATTCTGGCAGGCTTTGCTGCTACACAGGGCCTGAAACTTGCATTCAAGCTGCTCCTGCCCAGTCATAGTAAATGTTTGGATCATGCTGTCAGAAATTGCTTGCACTCTGCGTTTGTTGAGCCATCACACATGGTGACATCAGTCTTGCAAACCCCATCCTTGTGGCTTTTGTGGGCAGGAAGTGCTGCAGGTTTTGCCCTTCAGACCTGTATGCCCCCCTGTGTTGCCAGTTCACTCACATAGTCACTCAGCCTCTCCAGCATTTATCATCTATAGCTTTCAGCAGCTGGGATGTGTTGCCAAGCCACTGCAGCACCCAGATTCAGTGTCACTATGTATGTAGGCCGCTGCCCAAGTGGGAGTTCAAGGACTTCCTGGGGTGGATGGACCAGGGCGATGGCAAGCTGGCATACGGCATCTACGTGCAGAATGGCCGGCTGAAGGGCGACCTGAAGAAGGCCCTCAGGAGGGTGATTGAGCGATATGAGCTGCCAGTGCGGCTGACGCCCAACCAGAACCTCATTCTGTGTGACATTGAGGACACTTGGAAGGCTGACATCGTCTCCACCCTCTCTGGTGCTGGCATCAAGTGAGTTTGTCTGCTGTGTTGTTCAACCCAGTTTGTCAGCCAGCATGCTGGTGCTTCTTGTTTGACTGGTGTGTCTGTCTTGTGTACATTTCTGGCTTCACTGGCTTGCATCTCGGAGCGGCTGTCTGTGTACATGTGTATTTCACGTGAGACATGCGTTTGGTTTATAGGCTCCCTAGTATTGCCAGTGGCATCTCCTTCCTTTGGAGATCCAGTACATCTGTCTCAATCAGCTATCAGCTCACTGGCTGACATTGTGTTGGTGGTGTGTAGGGACCCAGATGCCATTGACAGCCTAGATCGCTACTCCATGGCTTGCCCAGCGCTACCGCTGTGTGGTCTGGCCATTGGTGAGGCAGAGCGAGGCCTGCCCGATATCAACAACCGCATCCGCGCCCTCATGAACAAGCTGGGCTTTGGCCCAGATGAGCACTTCCACATCAGGATGACTGGCTGCCCCAATGGCTGCACCCGGCCCTACATGGCTGAGCTGGGGTTTGTGGGTGATGGGCCCAACAGCTACCAGCTGTGGCTTGGAGGCACAGCCGCACAGACACGCCTGGCTGAGCCTTTCATGGAGCGCATGAAAGTGCAGGTTGGCTTCTGACATGCGCCCTGTTTCATCTTCCTGTGTTGAACAAGTTCTCTGCATTGCTGCATGTGAAGTTTTGCCTCTGACGTGTGCATCACAGAGTGCCACAGCAATTGCGCCATTGCATGGTCCAGCTGTTGAGTCTGGCACACAGCTGATATGCAGTAGCAGTGATGGGAAGATTGACCCATTAGTGAAGCATGCATACAAAATAGAGCATTGATGGACACTTGTCAGTGTGGATGTAAGGCATCTTCTGCTGGACTGCAGAATCTGGAGTCCACCCTTGAGCCCATTCTGGTGCTCTTCCACCAGCAGCGGCGGCCGACAGAGACCCTAGGAGACTTCTGTGCGAGAGTAGGGTTTGAGGCCATCCGCAAGTACTCATATGGTTACGTCTCTGAAGCTGATGCCAGCAAGCTGCCACAAGTGGGTCTGCCAGCAGACCTGTACAAGTCACTGGAGGCAATTGCAGCAAAGCAGGGCAAGAGCCTAGCACATGTAGCCTGTGAAGCCGTCAGGCAGTATGTGCAGTAGATGTTGGGTGTGCAGATGTTGAGTAGAGTAGGATCATTTCATGTTGTGATGTTTTGGTTGTGTGACTTCAGTACAGACCAGTTTTCTGAGGCAAATGCTGCAAGTACAGCTTAAACACATGAAGCATTGCAGCTTTGTTTGCAAGCTTGATAATGGCTGGCTTTGAGTGTCAACTGAGTCTGCAATACCAGCTTAGGCTTGTGAGGCTGCAGCTCTTTTTTATTTGACTTGATGATATCCACTGAATCAGATGTATGAATGGATGGGAGGCATAGTTTTCTGTTCTGCAACACGATCTTGTGGAGGCATCTTTTGGTGGTGAAGTTGTCAGGCTGGTGTGCACATCTGCAAGCATTTCTGAGTTGCCATGGACCCATGCTGCGCAACGTGTATGCTCGAAACTCGATCAGGATAGCGTAAAGCACCTCTGAGTTGCCTTTGGCCAGCTCCCTTGTTTTTGAGGACGTGACGAATGTTGCAGGAGCAAAGTCCAACATGGGGTTCCTTCTGGCCATTCCTGACTCCCAGCCACTTCTAAATAAAGAAGAGCCTTCAACTTCAAGCCCGTTGCATAGTTCCATGTCATCAACTGCTGCAGCAGTGAAAATGCAGCCATGGTCTGGAGACTGATGAGTAACACCAATTTTTCTGTCAGGAATTATAGCGTTTTGTTTTCCCGGGTGCATACGGCTTTGCTGTTGGCAAGTTGCCATTTTGGCAACTGATCGTGCGCGCCTGTGTAGCAAACGTCGGTCCGGCGCTGCAGTGCGCAGTCACCAGCTGCTGACCTATCAGTCAGCATAGCTATAGGTCAACGGTGAGCAAAAGCTGCAGCGCTGTATCAGGCAAGCAGACGTTAGCGAGCGTGAAGAACTGGCAACAAAATTAAGTGTCTTGTGGAGCGGAGCCACTGTATCGTACAGGGAGCAAGCCTGTTTCGCCTGCGTGCGATCGTGATCAGGCATATTGTCCCTGCCACACGTGCCAGCAGCGCAGAAGCCAGCAGGTGTGTATGTGATGCGACAACGCAGTGCACGCCTCATTGGATGTGACGTCACTCCTGGGTAGTGTGCGATGCAGCTGGCTGACTCTGAAGCAACCACAGACTGCTGTGCTTGAGGTGAAGAAGAGCAAGTTCTTGACAACAGCATGGCCAATCACAGCTGTATCACAGGTGACATGCATCATGCTGGGTAGGCCCCAGTTGTCATGCTTGAGGATGAATGTTGTTTGTCAAAGTAATCTGTAGGCAGAGCAGTACATTGAGGAGCATAGAGACTTGTCAGCAAGCCACAATTGCTATGCATACAAGCTCAATCAGGAGCAGAGGGCCAATGATGATGGTGAGCCTTCAAGCACAGCTGGCCAACCAATTCTAAGTGCCATCAATGCTGAGCAGCTGAATGGTGTATGCGTTCTTGTCACCAGGTAGCCTTTGCAACTTTTGCAGATCCTGACTTGTGTCAGAACCTCATGAGAGCTCCAACAGCCTTTCTGAAGCACCAGATATGTCTTTGATGATCGTAGCTTGTGTGCAAAGCATCAACATGTGCAAATCAGCAGTCACCTACTCACATCTATGCTGTGTGCCTTTACTCTGGCTGTTGGACATGATGTGCACTGATACAGAGATGGGGGCAAAAATCTGCTGGAACATTTGCAAGTGCCTGTAGTGACATTGATGCTGAGATGCAAGCATTTGGACAAAATGCAGATGACACGCGCATGTATGAAATGCAAGCTCAACCTGCAGGCACTTTGGCGGCACAAAGCTAGGCACTGGCGGCCTTGCAAGAGCTTACGGTGGCGCTGCAAGAGACTGTTTACGGCTTGCAGAAAAGGAGGTTTTCCAGCGTCAGGCTAGTGTGCAGATGCAGGTACAGGATCTAGCTGATGTTTGGCTTGACTCTGACCATGCAAGCACTGCAGGTTTAGCTTGCATACTATACATGTGCATGTCATCTGCCATTTTGGCAATTCAATTTGTCATGCCCTGTTTGTGTTCCAGTGACACTGTGACTTGTGCTGAGAATGCATGCAAGCTGGCTCAAGAGCAAATCAGAAACACTGCAGAGAACTATGTGTCCAACATAAGATCCAACCTTGCAACTTCTCCCCTCTTTGAACAGTTTCAATGTCACAAATTTGGGTGCCACACACAGGTGCCTTTCAACAGTCTTGGGCCCGTGTATCAGGTTCTGAACAAGCATAATGCACAGCAGCGCACAGAGCAGTATTCTGAGGCTGGCGAGGTCACCATAGATGTGGAGGTAGCAATCAGCAGTCTTGAGGAAATGAAACAAGACATGCTGGATGCTACTCATGGTGTTGTGAAGCCTGAGTTGCTACAATAAGAGAAGCCTGTGACGCAAAGACATGGGCTGGGTGTGCAATAGAGCTGTCAACTGACGTTGAGCTTGTGACCAGCCATCTATGCCACGGACGCTCTAAACATTTCCAAACTGTGATCCCTGTACCCCCAAATGATGCACACTTCAATGTGGCGCTTTTTGTCCAGCACATGTGGTTTAATGTCAACAAAGAAGATTGTTGATAATGCATTCCCCAGCATCTACGGTTACTTTACCGGGCCAGACAATTCACATCATGAACTAGATGCTGAGAGGGCCTCAGGCAGTGCCTTGCTTGGCACAGCCCATCTTGCCTGACGTGAGCCCGTTTCACAACTTTGTGCATGCATGCTGTGTCAGCATGGTCCCAAACTGGATGCTTGATCTAGAATGGCAGGCAGCAATCATGCAACATACCCACTCAGGCTAGTCACAGCCATGGCTCAGGCGAGCAGAAGCGCAACAGCACAAGCACTGTATCCTCAATTACACAAGAACCTCTTTAGCTACATCTCCTAAGATCTGGCAACACTTGTCAATGTCTTCGTCCGAGACAACTAGAGGTGGCACCAACCGTACAACGTCGCCCTTGCCTGCTGTGATGACTATCAGACCTGCATCTCTGGCCTTAGAGCAGAGCTCACTGGCGCCCTGCAAAGCAAGCAGTACAGTCAGCACACTGTTTGTCACTTATCAGGTAGTTGAGCAATGGACAGTCAGTGAGCTGTGGCACACAGAATCTTGCTGTGTCCTGATAGTTTGCTACAATGGCATCAGCAACAGCAAGGCAGCTGGAAAGCACAGACAACTACATTGCCACTCCCTGTATTTATGCTAGGGATGATGTGTGCATGCCTCCAAGCATGAGCTTCTGAACATTGCCAGGACTTGCAGCTGACGTGAAAATCAGCAGCCATGCATACAGTTTATAGGGTGTGATAAGCATAATAAGTCTTCATCATGCCCTAGATTAGATGTATGGCACGCAGCGTAATTTGACAGATATGCTGGACCTCCAGTGTACAGACAAAGCCCACAGCAGATCTCCTTACCACATCAAGCTGGACGCCGACAATCAGCCCCATGCCTCGCACTTGCTTCACATGGGGGTTGCTGCCCAGGGCCTTTTCCAGTCCTGCCCTCAGCTTCTCACCCTTCCTTGTCACATCCTCCAGGAAGCCGTCCTCTGTGATGATGTCAACAACTGCCTCAGCAGCGTGGCAGACCAGAGGGTTGCCGGCAAAGGTTGAGCCGTGGTCCCCCACATTCATGACCTCTGCTATAGCTTGAGTCACCATCACTGCTCCAATGGGCAGCCCGCCTGCAAGAAGCCCACTTAGTCTTAGCTTTGCAGGTTTACCAAGTTTTGCAACTTTGCAGGTTCATCAGCTTTGCAAGTTGAACAGCTTTGCAGGTTGGACAAGTTTTGCAGCTCTGGAGGTGACCAGGTTTGCAGCTTTGCAGGTCCACCAGCTTTGCAGCTTTACAGGTTGACCAGATGGAGACAACGTGTCCTCACAAGTGCCTTGACTGACCAATCAGGGCATGAAGCAACTGACAGAGGGTCTGCATGAATCACTGAGCAACTGGTCGATCAATTTGACAGCCGATTTCTTGATTGGTATGTTAATGGTACTTGAACTGGTGATTCAAGCAACAAATGTTTGCGCTGACCCTCCCAGCTAAGGACAGGCACACATGTAGGTTTGCTGCAGCATCACGTTTGCCTTGATTTTGCAAACTGCGGCCAAGTAACTGAGTGCATATGGCATGCTGCTGCTGTACATATGCACTAGCAGAAGCTTTGGTTGTGGAATCAGCTGCTGTCAAGCTAGCACCGCGACAGGCAGCATTGGTGAGCAACAAGGCACTAGGGATGAAGAACTAAAATAAGGTGAACAGACTCATGATACAGTTTCATGATGACTGCTTTTGCCCAGGTGATGTGTCTCAACTGTGTGAAGGGTTCAGTTAGGTAAGACAGAGCACCTGGTTAGAAGCAATAGTAACGGCATTGTGCCTGTTGCTTGAGTCATATCCTTCATTTCAACCTGACAGCCAGTTTCCCCCAGCCCCAGCAGTGCGCCAGCAGCGCTATTCTGGTCGCAACTGGTCCTAGCAAAGGTTTCTGTAGCACTAGCTCACCTGCCAGGGGCTTAGCCAGTGTCATCATGTCAGGCTGCACACCAAAGTGCTCCCAGGCCCAAAGCTTGCCGGTACGACCCAGCCCACATTGCACCTCATCATAGACCAGCAGGGCACCCGCCTCATCACATAGGTCTCTCAAGCCCTGTAGGAAGTCGCTGTGGGCGGTGTTGATGCCCCCCTCCCCTTGCAGGGGCTCCACGAAGACTGCACACGTCTCACCCTGAACCAGCCAGAACATTGCATGAGCTTACGCAAGCAGTTACAGCCTCAGTACTACCAGCATCAAGCGCCAATCTGGATCTTGGACCCAGGATGCTAAAGAGGCAGTTGGAGCATGTGCAGCTGATTTGCAAGCAAGTCATTGCAGTGCCGCTTGAACAGCTGTGACAAAACCTGTATGGTCATCCAGTCTGAAACCTGTCTGACGATGACATGGCTGCAGGCCCAACGATGACAGCAACAACAACATTCTCAAGCATGTATGTTATCATGATGTGCACGTTGCCTTCATCCACCCTCAAAGTTTTGATTCACTTGCACCCTCACCACAACAGCTGCTAGACACGGCAAGGTGGTGTATCACACGGTGAGTCAAGCACCGACCTTCTTGATGACTTTGGCAGCAGAGTCAAGGTCCTGGTAGGTGGCCAGCTTGGCACCAGGCATGACAGGGGCAAAGGGCGTCTTGTACTGTTCCTTGTATGTTAGGGCTAGAGCTCCCATGGTTCGGCCATGGAAGCTGGCAGAGAAGCATACGATCTCACTGGGAGCAGTGGCACTGGCATCATATGGGTCGATTCCAGCTGCAAGAACACACACATGCACACACATCAGCCAGTGAACAAGTCAGAGAAGGGACTACACTCCTGCGGGAGAGAAACGCACCCACATTGGATTTATGCATGGCGCAGCTTGTTAGGAGCTGTGGTGTTACTGTAGGGTGAGTGTCAATTGCAGAAACATCAGAGCAGGATGCTGTGAGCATGGTGAGAAGCAGCAAACAAGATCTGAACACCAAGTGAATGCGATGTCTTGTTGTGCAGGTGGAACGCACATTCCATCTGGCAGTGTGATGAACAAGGGCAACATAGATCCAGAACCGACATGCTCATGCAAGAGGTCCATGTCCAAAATTGCAAACAGCGTACTTACCTTTGACTCTTGCGTACTTGCGCGCAAATTTAATAGCAGCCTCATTGGCTTCAGTCCCTGAGTTGGTGAAGAAAGCCTTGTCAGCAAATGAGCAATTGTTTACTAGCTTCTCAGCTAGATTCACCTGCATCATTGCACATGGTCAAGGTTGCATAGGCGGTGTCTTGACTTGCCTGTGAATGGTCACGAGCTGCGAGTTGGTAAGAATTGCAGACTTGCTGCTAGCTGCGTGCATGTGCTGCGTTGCAAAGACTACTAAAAGTATGCAGTTGATTGATTACACGCATGCATGATGCTGTGCATGTACTGACTGGATGAGCGCACCCCTGCTTCTGTGTGAAAAAGATTTGAGGTGTGTGTCAGGACAGCTGCCTGTTCATTGACTGCTGCCAACCACCTTGGATGACTGTGACCTGCAAATGCACAGCTACCATTTGGTAAGTACCAGGAACCAGGTCATTGAAGATTTGTCAGAAATTGGGCACATGGTATGATGTTCTTGCTTACAGACTCACCTACAGAGTTCACAGCAATTCCCGCTGCAAAATCCAAGTATTCCTTGCCATGTGCGTCCCACATCCTGACACCCTCAGCATGGGTGAACACGATGTCTGGTCTTACATAGGTCTGCAGCACGTACCTGCAGAGCAAGGTACAGCCTTGCAGAAATAGACAAGGAAGCACGCACTTTTGCAACAAGCATTGTTTTCCTTACTTTTTCTCTCTTTCAATGATGTCTTTCGTGAAAGCAGCCGGGTCCTTGACATCCAGATTGGTTCTGACAGCATTGGCAGCTGGTTGATCAGTAGGTTCCTCAACTTCCTGACCTCTGACAGGTGCTTCAACAGCCCTTGCTGTCACCTGTTGGTGTATAAACGTATACTGACAACCAACTATATACTGTCGCCAGCTTCAAGCAAGCGTTTGCACACCTGATGTTTTCGCTGAGCCGAGCATCGGACTACGCTTTGCCCGACATGCTGCGTCCTCACAAGCCGCAGCTGATGCCTGCCGGGCAAAGCTACCACCATAACTGAACAGGCTGACACCAGCACCCTTGACTACTTCCTGAAAGTGAGTACTTTGTCCACGAGAACAGCGCTACTCATCAGCAGAAGCAATTGGGTGCAAAATGTCGTGGTTCACATGCAGCACATGGGGGGTTCAGTCACCTCACGGCATCAATCCGGTTTGCATCCGGTCATGCAGTCGCAGCGCATTTGTAACGACTAGTGTTGGCTTGTGGCAAAGGGAGTCTGGCCATTCCGATATGCAGCTGTGATCAGAGAGACATGAACAGTCGCAGTGGCCAGTAATCTGCGCGTAATAGCGCCTGACTGATCACAAACAAAGCCATGGCTGGACCTCTGTCCTCATCGCTGAAGTCAGGAGGCAAGGACCTTGTGAAGGAGCTCAACAGGCGTCTAGCCCCGGCAGTCGGCAAGTATTCGGTATGCTTGACCAGCTGTACCTGACTGCTTGGGGATGCATGCCATACTCCAAGCGCACACGGTACAACCCGAAAGCCAAATTGATGCAGGACTTCATTGCTGAGAGGGCTGAGGGCACTTACGTATGGACCACAGACGGCCAGAAGCACCTTGACATGGCTTGTGGTGAGCTTCGTTGTGACTGCTTCCAAGACGTGTTGCTGTGTGTCCAGCAGTTAGCAATATTGTATGCAACACAGGTATTGGAGTGGCTTCCACTGGCCATTGCCATCCCAAAGTGGTGAAAGCCATCCAAGATCAGACACAGCAGTTCATCATTGCTCAGCAGAATATTTTCACAGCCTCTCCTGCAATGGTAAGTCTAGTACTCTGGTGGTCATGGTGCATACTGTCTCTGCTGATGGTGTCATGATGGCAAACAACAAGCTGCAATCATTGCACATTCAGTTCTGGCCCCAAGCACCTTAGAAGCTACCAGATGCTGTACAGGTGGGGTTGCTGGACAGGCTTGGCAGGATTGTACCAAAGGGACTAGATACTCACATCTTTGCCAACAGTGGCTCAGAAGTGGTGGAGAATGCCATCAAGATGGCGCGCGCTCACACCAAAAAGACCAACATCATCTGCTTTGATGTGAGATTTCTATTGTCCAACTTCAAAAGCATGCTGTTCGTCAATTGACACATTGCTTTCTGAACTAAGAAAAGGCTACAGACATGCCCTAATGCATGCAAACCAATCCGCTGCCTTGGAAGCACTGGTACCTGTCTGATGTGCCTGCAGTGCTCATCACCTTTCTCATCAGTTGTACTGCAACAGTATCCTCTGTTGTACTGAGCATAGACTGTTGCTCTGAACGTGCACATATGGTATGCAGGGTGCCTTCCATGGGCGTACAATGGGAGCCATGGCCCTGACCTCTTCCAAGACCTTCTACAAGACTGGCTTTGCTCCACTCATGCCTGGGGCCTTCATCGCCCCCTTCCCGTACTGCCTGCACTGCAAGGTCCGGCAGACTGCATCAGATGGCAAGGACTGGTACAAGGTCCGCACTCTTCTTGCTCTTCCTGCGCAAGCTCTGTGAATGTCCTTGCTGGTGAATGCAAGCCATCCTTGTCATCAATCAGGCTTGGCAGTACGCCTGTGCTGCATGCTACCACGTCTCCTGGTGTCAATTACTCAACTCTGATGGCATGAAGTTTGCAGCCTGTTCGATCCCAGACTTCTATTGTGGTGGCCTTGAAAGCCTGCAGTGCAAGAGTGTTGTAGTCACAGTCATAGTCAGATCTGATGCTGTTCCTGTCACAATTGACATTGTCTCTCATCTGAACTGTTTGGCGCAGATGTCACCTAGCATTCCACCCTTTGATGAATATGAGGCTCGGCGCTGCTGTCGAGGCCCCCATGACGCCTTCAAGTGGATGCTCAAGATGCAGACAGCCCCAGAGGACACAGCAGCCATCATCATAGAGCCCATCCTAGGGGAGGGGGGCTTTGTGGCCCCACCCCCTGACTTCCTGTCTACCCTCAGGAAGCACTGTGAGGAGCACAACATTGTCATGATCATTGATGAGGTGACATAACTGCTGCCTTTGCATCCTGCATCGTGTGCAGTACAATGAACAACTGGCACCTGTGAAGGCTGTTTGTATACATGGCATCCAAGCTGATACATCTGGCATCTTGGATTGACTGTATCTTGCAGTATCATTGAGTATATTTCAGCCTGTTACATCAATGGCAAGATTGCGACAGACATTGTGTTGGCCAGCACAAAGCTCCTGATGAGCGTGATGCTGGCGCTTTACATCATTTTTTGGTGGCAGGTACAATCTGGCGTGGCCAGAACAGGCAAGTGGTGGGCGCACCAGCACTTCAAGGGCGTGGTGCCTGACATCATGCTCTTTGCCAAGGGCATTGCCAGCGGGTTCCCCTTTGCTGGCATTGCTGCAAAGCCAGAGATGTACCAAGGCCTGCCCACCGGATCACTGGTAGGCTTTGCATTCCCCTCTCATGTTCACTTGGCACCGTTGCCACCCCACACAGTAAGGCCTGGCAAGCCT
>JAABUP010003495.1_pt1 | contig 27672 bp, 28 predicted proteins | sample 5559201 | NCBI WGS metagenome assembly JAABUP01 (sample SAMN10711887, study PRJNA513373) | rock metagenome | isolation source: Antarctica rocks | place: Antarctica | reverse complement strand
ACTTACCACGTCCTAGACCTGTGGTGTTGGTGTCCCCAGTCAAACCAGAGCCAGTCGTACCCGCGGTATGGCGACCTTGTTCTGAGAAGCCATTGTCAACTGGTAAGGCATGAGAATATTGAAGGACTCAAGACTTACCACGTCCTAGGCCGGTGGTGTCGGTGTCTCTAGTCAAACCGGAGCCAGTCGTACCCGTGTTGTGGCGGCCGGATTCTGCGACACAAAGCCTATTAGAGAAGTGTGAAGTGGGTGAAGACTTGTAGACCTACCATGACCAAGGCCCGTGGTGGTGTTGTCACCGGTCATGCCACTGCCTGTTGTACCAGTAGTACGACCATCGTCTGAGATACATCATCAGTCTTCAACCTTCTAGAAGGGTTATCTTAGACTTCAAGGATTGAGAGCTTACGATGGGTGTCGTGACCAGTGCCAGTTGAGTCGGTGGAGGTGTTGTCTTTGTCGCTATGAAGAGCGTCCTTCATCTTGTTGATGAGACCAGCCATGATGGCTGAATTGCTTAGATGCTAGGGTTGATTGTTTGTTTCGTAAAGAGTGTAATGAGGATTGATGTGAGTTGATGTTAGGGTGATTGATGGTTGGAAGAGTGAGTGGTTCGTAGTGAAGAGGGAGAATGGTGAAGGGGAAAACGTGGGTTTAAGTAGGAGTTGTTGTTCCTGCCAGGGATGGATCGCGCAATCAGTGAATGAATGACAGGCAAAAACCTGGCAGCAACAAGCATTTTGCCAATTCGGGAACCGCCTTACAGTTCAGGGTCTACCCCACTTAAGTTGACTTCTTAGCTATTGTAAGTGTTCACACCGCTGAAGCATCGAGTTGAAAGAGCGCTTCCTTCACATGGATCCATTCATCATTCGAATCTACCTTCTAATCGCATATGGTTCCTCTACACAGTAGGTAGTGAAGTGCCTTCGTCGATAGATGATCTTTGGGATAAGGTCTTGATGCGACAGCTTCAGTACTTGTAACTCGCCTAATGACGTCACTGCGCAGCAGCATCCCACATTGCCCCGCAACGCCAAGCCTCATCAGGTTACTACCTTATTGTACAACTTATCTAGGGAAGTCAATTCGCACTGCCACCGGTCGACTGATTGATGATAATAGTCAGGCGAAGACCGACGAAGTGCGGGACCAATTGATTTCGTCATTCTAGAGGCTCCAATGCCATTCTTTTCGCAGTTGCAAGGGCCGATACAGATAAGGTTGAGCGAGTGACAGTTTATTGCGCCCCCCGGATGCAATAATAATCCACACTACTACAATACCCGCCCCCCGACACCAGAGGACTCACCCGCTTCAAACCGAGGAGTGTAATCGAAGTAGAACGCCACACAACAAAGTACGGCACGCTTGCGCGCGTCATCACCGGTCTCGATCTGCTTGAGCTTGACGCCAAGCAGCTTCTCCACTGAAAGCCGAGAGTCTCAGTGAAGCAAGACCTCTCCATCCGCCTCTCGACGTGCTTGGTCCATCGTTGACCAGCGTTGCTGCCATGTCGTTACCCCTCTCCAGGTCGGCGTCGCCCTCCGCGGGGCTGTGTGGGATAGGGATAGCGGAAGATGGAGATTCGTTCGTGGTACCAACTACGCGTGCTTGGATATCTTCGCTAGGGTCATCACGGTAAGGAGACTGAGGGGCGGCGGATGGGGCGCCGTGGGTCATCGAGCGGACGACGTCTCCTTTGCAGATAGGACATGTACGTCTCCGGGTCGTGAGCCACGGAGTTCTGCAGCATTGAATATTAGTCCACATGGCGAAGACCAAGCAGGAGTGATAGGACCTTACATGCACTCAACGTGGAACTCATGACCGCATGGTAAGCTCATCACTCGGCTCTGACCATCAACATATTCTTCCAAGCAAACAACACACTCCACTTGCTTCCCAGTATACCGTCTCCTCCACTGCGGTGATCCTTCAACTTTCTCGTGTTGTAGCAATGAAGCTTTCACGGTCGCCTTATCCAACGATGCCGTTACTGCTGCTCCAACCCCTGAAGTTGTCCGAGAGCGTGGCCGTGGACGTGGCGAGACCGATCGGGGACTTGATGGTAGCAATGGCGTGGTAGGTGATGAAGTACTCGGCGACACTAGCTGAGAACAAGTCGAGTTCGAAGAACACGTCATGGTGTGATATGTCCTTACGGGTAACCGGTCTACAAGTGATTTTGGTGCCCGCCAGCGTCGACGTCGGATGCGAGACCGTAGCAGGAGAAGAGCGTAGACAACAGTCAAAGTTACAAGTGGGCTAACAACGAGCACAAGAAGCGTGTCAAAGAATGGGCTCGTGGACATGCTCGTAGGTGTAAGCGTGACCCAAAGCCCTTCGTGCTCTTCCAGGTCCTCGAAAACCGCGTCATCGGTAGACAGATCTTCCACGACATGATCCGCGCCCAGGTTGGATTGGGCGATAGTATGTAGAGCTTGGTTACCTTGCTGCGAGTAGACTGCATCGTTTGATTCGTCGTTCCGTACCCATGGTAAGTGGCTGAACCACCCTTTGCTATTTTCTCCGGAATGAAGAGTGCTACCGTCGGTGATGAGAAAATCAGCACCACTAGGTTTGGTGGGTTTGCCGTGATCGGTCTTTTGCCTTTCTGGCTTCCCATACTCTCCACTGCCTGGTGTAATGCTACCCCCTTTCAAAGCTTCGTCGCCATTGTGCATGGATTTCCCCAATTGTCCGCTGGACTGGGAGGCTGCCTTCATCGCCAACGATGACGTTGACTTTTGCGCCGAGCCATTCGAAGTCCCCTTGGCTTTCGTTGTGGAGGATTTTGAAGAAGGGCCGACGTTCTTGGTGCGAAACAGGTCGGGATCTCGCCAATCTTGTACTCCAATGACGAAATCATCTCCGGTATCCTGTTCAGAGCCCGAGTTCTGAGACGTTCTCAGCTTAGTGCTTCTGGATGCACCGCGACCTTCCTTTTCTACACCAGGATCGTCGAGTAAGGTCGATGCTTCATCCTCCCTCCAGTCGTCGATCAGCACCCAGTCAAGGTGGCCGCTGCTTGGCGGCCGTCTGCTATCTTCTGGCAAGCGAAACTGGTGGCTGCGGCTGCCGATACCAATCATGGAGAAGAAAGAGCGAAGCCAGCTCACACTATCTTGGGATCGAAATGGTGAATCAGGATCTACAGACGTTGCGGCTCTGGCAGACGCTGGCACGATCGTAGGACGAGGTGGTGACGTTGGCGTAGATTTGCCCATTGTAGGCGTGAATGTCGGCCCGTCACCGGTGTCCTTACTTTTCCTACTGCCCTTCTTCTTGCTCGTTCCTTTGACAGATCTGTCTCCATCTTGCCCCAGCTTTGCTGCTTCTTCTGGAGAAAGGTCCTCCACTGAGCTCCCAAGAGGGATCAGAGACGATAGTAAATGAGCAGTCGTGTGTGAAGTGAACAGGGAAGGTATGGTGACATTGGACGTGTCGCCTCGGGCATACATTGTGACTAGTCCACCACCACGAGTATCGTCTCCGACGATGAGTGCAACTCCGCCTCTCCGTTGCACCCATTTGACTTTTTCCAAAAACCCACACCCTCCCCGACTCAAGAGGACAACTTTGCCAGCAATCTCGGCGCTCTCTTGCAGTGATTGTATGTCGGCGTGTGCCATAAGCTTGCTCTTGCCCTTGGAACCTTCATGCTGGGTCCTTTGACCTGCTTTGGAAAGTTTGGACACCTCGGAGCCAGGGAGGGGATGGTGAAGATAATCGTCAGTGCCATCGTCCTCGGAAGGCGTCGTACCGATCTTTCGGTCCACGTCGATCGTATGTTCGCCTCCGGTACTAGCTGATCTCCTCAGGTTCCCCACCTCATGTATCGCTCTCACAGGCCCGTCCGTTGAGTGGCTCATAGACTTCCTCTTTGAAGAAGCACCCGCCCTGTGGTCGTCATCGTGCTTACGCTTGTTATCGTCGGCCCAACCTGGCACATCACTGCATCCAAGCTCGCCTTCAGCACCCGTAGCCGTTCCACCCCTTCGAAGACTGTCATCGCCAAAGCCACTGCCAACCCATAGTTGGCCGCTCAGTCCTTTCGATGGGAGTAGCGGTCCAAACGCGGCAGGCCTCGCAAGGAAAAAGGTGGAATTATCGTCGGTGAGGCTGATGATGGCGGAAGGAGGAAAAAGTGCCGAAGGCGTGTGGAAGGAGAATAAAGCACTGAAGCCACTTTTCCGCTTCGGTGGAACCGATGACGTGGATACCTGGTGGCGAGGATGCGCATTAAGCAGCGTGAGGAAGGTGAAAATGACCGGACAAGCTACGAAGCAGAAAAGAAGGAGGATCAATCGTAACGGCCGCATGGTGCTGGCAGACGGAGAATGCTGGGAAGTCCGCGCAGTCTCAGCTCGAAGCTGTACACGTCATGCGGTAACTTATCATCGATACAAACGACCATAGAAGAAGCTTCGTTTCAGGCCCAGGCGTCGTGCGAGTGAACGAGTGAGTCGGAACTGGTAGTGGTGGTGAGGCGGTTGTAGCACCTTGGCGGTCACGTGTTGAGTAAGGGATCAACTTACAAAGCGGCGGCATGTAGAAAGCCACCCACCAGCCATGAAATCGTGAATTACTAATTTTATGTTAGGTGTTACAGATTCACATCGTCAGACTTATCATCCATATCGTTATTGTAAGTCACATCAGTGAAGTTGCTAACCAATCTCCACGCAAAATGCTTGTATCAAATACTAGCTAACAGTACCTACTTATTACCCTCCGTCATACCTAACCTCTTCTTCTACCTGTCGTTCGCTTAACAGCCCCAGCCACGATGACCCAATGATGATCACAAGGAAAGGCTGGAAAGCAGACCACAACGGACCGCGCCTGGCTCGAAGAAGAAATCAGAGCTCGGCAATTGACATCTAGTGCGCGTCTGGATCGCCAAATACAAACTACCTACCTAAGGTATTACCTTATTGGATCGGGGACTTGATACCAGATTTACCAGTACAAGTACTCTCCATGTACAAAATCGACTAACCTTACCTATTCTCGAGCATGCATCTTCGATGAATGCGCATGCTGTCCAACGCACGGCATTCTTTTCTCGGGGTAGTACGAAGTTCGAATCATAACTCAAAACTTTGCCGCATATTAATTCCGTACATACATAATACAAGTAGCCTTGCTTTCTAGCCTTGAGTGGCTGGATGCAACACCGCTCCTCCCATTAATCTTGGTGGCTTCGTTTTCTCGGCCTAGTCACTGACTGAATGACGCCAGAGCTTAACGTCTTCCCTACACCGGCAGAACTGCGTTTTCCTTTCTTCGTTTCCTTCTCCATCCTTTCACTACTCGCATTCCTACACCTCTCTAAAGCCTTTGAGGTTCACTCTGGTGGACTGCTGATCTTGCATTGATCAATTCCTCAGTCAAGCTTGCCTCTTCCGGCCTTTTCCTCTGCATCTGTCATTCACCATGAATATCGACAGTAGCAAGGGCCACAAACGAGTGCCCCTCATAGGCTTCATGCCGGACAGCGTTCGGAACCACTTCATTGCCACGTCTGGCGAGTTCGCTGGCACTTTTCTCTTTCTATTCTTCGCTTTCTCAGGAACACAGGTTGCCAACACTCAAACACAAGGACAAAGCGGAAGTGCAATCGCGGCAGCATCCAATCCGGCGCAGCTGCTTTACATCAGCTTGTGCTTCGGTTTCTCCTTGGCTGTGAATGCTTGGGTATTCTTCAGGATTAGTGGAGGCCTCTTCAATCCAGCTGTAAGTCTTTTTTCATCTCGCAGAGAACGGGGCGCTCTACTCACACAATGATCAAAGGTCACCTTTGGCATGTTTTTGGTAGGGGCTTTGCCGTTGCTACGGTCTTGCTTACTGATATTCTCCCAAATCCTTGGTGGAATAGCTGCGGCCGCCGTCGTCTCAGTCCTGTTCCCCGGCGCGCTAAACGTGCAAACATCTCTTGGCGGCGGTACCAGTGTCGTCCAGGGTTTATTCATCGAGATGTTTCTCAGTGCCGAACTTATCTTCACCATTTTCATGTTAGCGGCGGAGAAGCACAAGGGAACTTTCATCGCCCCTGTTGGCATCGGGCTGTCGTTGTTCATCGCTGAGCTTACTGGTGAGCTGCCTGATATCACCACTCGAGAGTAACTTCTGAGAGACCTTATAGGCGTCTACTACACTGGTGGGTCGCTCAATCCAGCGCGGTCCTTCGGTCCGAGCGTGGTTCTCCATTACTTCTACCATTACCACTGGATCTACTGGCTCGGCCCAGTCCTTGGGGCACTTTTGGCGTCCGGCTTCTACATGTTCATAAAGATGCTCGAGTACGAGACAGCCAATCCGGGTCAAGACCTGGACGACAAAGAAGCACAGGTATTCGACCCGGAAGTTAGCACCGAGAGACCAAACGTAAACGTGGCACCAGCCGAGTATAATGCACGGCCCGATGGCAAGGTCGAGCCACACAGAGATTCTCAGACCAGCAGAGAGCCCGGGAGAAACGGCATGCAGAGGCACGATCGGCCTCGTTCGCACTCGGTGAATAGGGGCCAACCAGATCGCTCACCCCATGGACGGAGGAGCAGAGACTATACGTTATCCGCAACAGATGGTACCGCGAATTACAATCAAAGAAGTTCTCATGATTCATACCGAAGAGGACCCGACGTCGAAAGTGGTCGATATGCTTCTCGAAGGGCTGGCCGTTACTAAATCTTTTTGCCAGCATAATATGGCAGCTATTCTTGTCACAAAAATATATATGTGTTCATATGTGATTGCGGTGGGCGTTTTGGGACTTGGGAAATTTGCTTGATCGTGGGCGTCATTCACCATTCATCGCATTGCAGCGCAATAACTTACGTAGCGCTTGTAGTTTGAAAGCATTTGTACGCTCTGAATATCATCATCTACGTAGTAAGGTCTCAATATATGAATGTTCCGTACCGAGTTCAGTAAGCTCAATACCAACCATGTGTCATCTCCTCTCATACTGTTAGATTCTACCAAGAGACGAGAAGACGTGATATAGATGTATCAAGCACCACAATGTCGGCTCTATAAGTATTAGCAAGACACCCTGGAACCCTTATATTCTATATCGTATTACGTAGAAGCCTACGACGTTACTGGCAGAGACAATAGCATCTTGCCTTACCTTATCGAAGTTTTGCAGAGGAGGCGAGGTGACAGAAGTCGTGGCGCACTCTAGCTGAGGTCACGCATCAAAACATGTCTTCAATGCATCGAAGATCACCAATTACATGACTTCTAGTACAGTTCTTTGCACCCAATACATCAATTTATACACGCCGGCATCTGAGCATGACTGAGCGGGCTCAAATTCCGGAGCTAAGCTGCAAGCGAAGCTAGCGCCGAATGAGGCCATGAATGACGTTAGCTAAGCCGAACTTTGATTTACATGAAAATGAGGAACGCGATCTTGTCCATCTGACGATCTGCCCAACACTTAATAATCTCACCAAACTCTCAACACACATTGAAGTGCTTGCACTACTCCATAAGCACGCGCGTAATGGCAGACAGAGTCAAGGAGGTCGCTGTGGAAGAGGCGGAGCGTATCAAGAACCTCGCCGCTGATGCAGCACGGTCGGGTGCATATCTCTACCCGCTGAGAGTCTGCGATTTCCTGGGCTACTATGTTGCTGGTGACTGATCGGCCGTAGGGAATCGCGTACTTCGTCTCACACCGCGCCCTATGGCAGCCTCTTATATCCAAGCTCACTCCCACCGTCACTTTGGCCCTTGGCATCACGAGCTTCATGTTTCTCTTCACCTACCTTCCTCAAGCGGCGGTACTTGCTATCAGCAATGGACCTCTTGCAGCCATTTCCGCGGCGTTATTGGTTTTGAGTGAGAGCTCCACCATCTTCACGGTCTTGAGCAAGTCATTTTTGATCGAGGACGCTCTGGTCGACACTTTTGACGGAGTTCTGGTTTCAAAGAATACCACCGATCTTGTCTCGGGAGGTCGGCAGCTCAAGGCAGGGGGTGATCCAATGGCAAAGTTGGGAAAGCTGGTCAAGAAGCCATTTTCGAAGTTCACTCCGAAGGCCTTGATCAAATACTTTATGTACCTGCCTCTTAACTTTATCCCCATTGTGGGAACGGTTTTGTTCGTCATCTTGCAAGGCAGGAGTGCAGGGCCGACGGCACACCAGAGGTACTTCCAGCTGAAGGAATGGAACAGTTCGCAGACACAGCAGCATATCGAACAGTACAAGGCCGCCTACACTAGGTAATTCCACCTCGGTTGCTCTGCAGCAGATATTCCGCTTTAGCTGTACCTCTTCGAGTACAGCCGCTAACGGTTCTATACACCTTTAGCTTCGGCGTCGTCACAGTCCTTCTTGAGCTTGTGCCACTTGCCTCGGTTATTTTTGCCTTCACCAACACCGTCGGCGCTGCTCTTTGGGCTGCTGACATGGAAAAGGGAAACATCACCGCTCATGGCACAGCGCCCAATTTGAGAGAACAAGCGCAGAAGGCGGAGTAGGATCTCAGGTTCTCGACGAGTCCGCATCTACAATTACCTTGCCACTGATTGCAAGGTGTGTCAACGGCGGTGCTGTCCCGACAAGTCCTGGTCTGCTTTGCTTACGCTCCCAAGGACTGCTGCGCTCATATCTATAACGTCATTCAGCTTTTGTTTTGATCGGTTTGATCCTTGTCTCGTATGGACTTGTGGTCTAGTCATTACGCACGCGCATAGAGCTACTGACCGCCGCATCACAGTACCGTAACATCCGGCCAGATCAAGTCAAACTTCAATCGATTAAGATCATTTGCCCTCGTCAGTATACAATGTTCGAATGAGTGGGCGATCTCGAGTGTGACCGTAGCCTTGGTGCCATTAACCGTACTGCTCTACTCGAACAGCGAGTTGCAAGAAGAGATTCGACGATAAAGACGAAACCCCGTTGATCCCACTCATCGTGAAAAGCTACAATTGAATGTTCCTGGTGGTCAAGAGTCGTCGCGCTGAGAACATGGTCGTTGTAAGAGAAGAAAAGATGATGATTGTAATCTCCGCCCCGTTACACATACAGGGAAGGGCTACATCCTTTGCACGTGTGATACTTGCGGGTTCCTGCAGACTTCATCCAAATCGAGGTAGTGCGATGGTTGCACAGCTTTGTAGAGTGGGCTGTTTCATGTTTTGCTAAGAATCTACCTTGAGTAGAATGGTGTTCTTGGTCGCTGTTGCCCTAAGCGCGCAAGCTTAGTACCTTAATCTCCGGCTACAGATATCTTCCTCTCGACTCCACATCTCTCTCTTCCTCCGTCGTCCTCAACACCTCAACAATACCCACAACTCCTTGGTATCTTCACGATCCATTCACTCTTTTGACCCCTTCACTTCCTCACACCCACTTAGCTTTGTTATCGTCCAAAACCTCTGCTGGCACCTGAGGCTATCCATCCTGCGACGCGTAAGTAAGGCCACTCTGCTATAATACACCTCACATTTCCTTAGCCTTTTCGATATGCTAGTGGAGTGCGTTCTGACTTACACTTACTAACCTTCGCACTCACTTCTTGCAGGCCAGAATGAAGGTGTCGTTCTTCTCTACCGGCTTGATGTCGGCCGCACTCGTTACTTTCACGTTCCTTTCTTTGTCCAAGGCTTGGCCGCACAATCAACATTACCATCATGGTCCGGCTCACCAGGTTCACCCTGACCATTCTGCCGGCTCTGGGAGCGGTTTAATCTACAATTCGGTTGGAGGTAATACCACCCATGATGAGACCTACAGAATACTCTCAAAGTCTGACAGCTGACTCGTGCTCCAGGATTTGCAGCTCTTTCCGGTTTAGCTACTGGTACCGCAGTGGTGGGTGCGTCTTGCGGCCATGGTCACGGTTATGCCCATAACTATACCTTCCGCTCTTCGCAACCCTCTACAGCCTCCAAAAAGCCTGTCAACATCACAGGTACAGTGACTCTCTCAAGTTTCCACCGGCCCACCTTGTATACAAAGCAGATTCTCACCTCCACTCCAGCTGCTGCGACCACAACCATACATCTCACCGAGACGTCCACTTTCGTGGTCACGGTACAGCTTTCAGGTGAGTATCCTCTTTACTTCACCCTTAGGATCTTGGAACTCTAAATGTTGCCTATCATAGGGGCCTTCTCGAATATACAATCAAATCAAGCTAGCTCGGCGACCCAAGAATCCAATATTGTCAGCGTGGCGAAGCGTGTCGAAAGTGCGAGCTCGAGTACAGATCTTGGAGCTTACTCTAGTGCTGCACCCGACTCGACAACTTCTTCGCAAGCCTTTGTATCAGCGACTGCTACTGCTGGCACCGGGTCCAGCTCTTCTGCTAACCCGTTCGGTGGGAGCTACCAGTCATTCCAGCTCGGGCCTTTCCCAAACCCTTCCGTTTCTTCGTCAACCGCATCTGCTTCCGGTAGTGTATCCTCGTCTGTGTGTCCTAGCAACAATGGTACGACCTATACCTCATCGCAAGGTCAGAACTACAAGGTCGTCTGCGACGTCGACTACTTGAACAACGACCTGCGTTTTATCCTTGCCAGTTCGTTCGACGATTGTGTTCAACGGTGCGATACCTTCAACACGCAGTCAAATGGCGGCAATAAATGTGTAGGTGCTCTTTTTGTCCCGAGCAGATTGGACGACCATGATGACTGCTACTTGAAATCGTCTGTCAATAATCCTACTCCTTCGAGATTTGGTATCTCTGCAGCAATATTGCTCTCCGGCTCCTCGTCGTCTTTGACTAGCTCTTCGTCGTCTTCCTCCGCACCAGTGTCCAAACCCTCGAGCGGTACGAGCGCTTCTGGTATCCCTGCACCATCTACGTCCGGCGTTGTCTCGATCGTCCCCGCACCGACTGTCAACCATGCGTCTGGCACCTCAGTAGTGGTACCTACGGTTGCTGCGTCGTATCTGCAAGGTCCCAGCTCGAACAAGCCAACTACTCAGTATATAGACTGGAAGGCGCCTGCGGATACCAAACTCGCTTCCAACGTATTGAGTGTTGGTGCCAATGACCTGCTATCGACGACTTACCCTCCGTCCCTTGACACAGGTATTTTAGAGCTCAACGCATCAACCCAGGGTCTGCTGGCAGATCTGACTCGTACGCCGCACATTTCTCGTGACGGTGGCAAAGGTGGCTACCTTAACGGCCAGCATCTTTTTGTTTTCTGTGATACTGGAGCCTACACATCACCTACTGGCTCGTTGAATGGAAACTTCCTTGGCTTTGTCTCGAGCTCCGTAGCTGTCGATACGGGGATGAACGGTCTTTCTACAAAACCATTGACTCTTCAGGACGGGATTGGCCAATGGAGTGACGACGTCGGACGAATGCGTGGCTTCTCACCGCTCACTGAAGGCGAGCAAAGCTACAATCTGGCCATGCAAGGCAATGGGCAGCGCTACGCAGTCTGGCCTGAGTCGTCGCTTATCCCACTTGACGCCGCCAATGCCATCATGTATGCACCTATCGTCTACGATAACGTCAATATGGCCACTAAGGCGGCTGTTTTTACTTATACTGGAGCCGCACTCCTCACTGTCACCGCTGGTGGAAAAGGTGGTCCCGTAGCTACACGTACTGTGGACAAGCTCTTCAATCAAAATGAAGTCGAGTGGGGCTGCATTGGGGGTATTCGATCCTGGGGTCCTTCAGGAGTCGGAGGTACCGATGGAAAAGTTTACATCTTTGGAAAGGTCCAGGGAGGTCTTCTGCTGGCGAGGGCCGGACATGACAATGTTGCTGATCGTAACTCGGTAAGTCTGTCTAAACTTATTTTGCCTCGGAGTGGCGCTGATGGCCCTTGACAGTATCAGTATTGGACTGGTAATGGCTGGAATGACGAGATACAATCGACATCATCAACTGCCTACTTCATATCCGGAAACTTTATGGACGTTGATATCTTCTATTCACCTCGTCACCTCACTTTCCTTATCGTCTATATGAACACCTATGCTGATAATACATTTTACTTCCGCTACCTCAATGCCGATCACGCCATCCTGCCGCCGAGCGCTCCTGGTGGGGACCCGTCGAGCGACTACGTTGAGAATCTGATCCAGCACCAATGGTCCAAGGAGCAAGTCCTCTACAAAGCTTCTCCAGGGTTGAGCGGCAAGTATATCTATTCTGGTGGTGTCCATCAAGGGTACTTTGGCGACAATGACATTACCAATGGCGGCACCAAGATGCTTTTAAGTTGGACTGCGCCTACTGGGTTAAATCCTGCTTCGGAGAGTAGCGAGTACCAGATCGTTACAGCAGAATTGGATTGGGTCTGAACCTGCCCGTACCTTCGCTGTCTCGCTCTACTGCATCTCGTCTTCCACCATGCCTCATGACAACCTCTCGATCTTCTGGATATGTGCTTGCGATGCACTGCAGTCATTTTCATCTCGTCACCAATTTGTCTGTCATTACTGCACACGTATACGAATGTCAAGATGCCGGGACTGTCTTGTTCGAGCGTCACATGTTGCAAGATTCCCGTCCTTTACTCTCCATACTTGTCAATGTACTGCTAGCAGTATCAACATTCTTTTCCCGTAAAAGTTATCAAGCGCAAGCTCTTGTACGTATAGACAATTCGATCACACTTTGCGGCAGCCGGTCTTAGCCTTCTTGAATCAGGGAAGAACACTCAAATGGCTGATCTGACGTTGTGCTCTCGCCGTTGAGAGTCTGAGTGAGCCAGACGTGGACACACTGCAAGCCGTGTCCTGGTCATCAAACCTGCAGTCAAAGGTCGGATCACTCCGGGATTCGTCGACTAAGCAGCCTAATCCTGTGTAATCCTATGACTGAAATTGATAGGTCCTGCCTTGTGGCTTAGTGTCTTGACGACCTCACCTTAAGTGTTGGGTTTCGATCTTCAGGTGGACCTTATGTGTCGTCCACCGCCTTGATTCGGATTGGTGTGTGTTCACGGCACGCACAAGGTTTCCCGTAACACAATGGTGGCCGCCATTGCTTGGGGCGGAGCTCGACGCTGATGGCGGATAAAGCAGTTGGACGATGCTGCGTTTGAGACGCGTACGTGTCAGAAATGTCTCCACAGACTACATCTAGCATTGTTGTCTTCTTGAGTATCTGATTGCTAGCTGCTACCTTTCAGAATTATCATCCGCCGGAAGTGCCTACAATACTTCGATTAACACGCGGTTTGCCGTCGTTGTCCTCCTTCAAGTTCTCTCATTGAGCATCTTTGTTGACTGTCCTAACGTCCTTCTTAGCTGGCTGCAACGCTGTCATGATCGAAGCAACCTGGCTGTATCCAGGTCCACACACCTTTCTAGCATTCAATTACCTCGATATGCGCAACGTTTCGTGGTATTCAACATGGCCGGCGCCTACACTCGAGCTTTGGTGTACGAATAGCACCCTCATACCTGATTCTGGACCATGTCAGTAATCTCATAGAATAGCTCGACACACGCGGAACCGATTGTGACCTTGTCACGTTATTCGCAGATTACTCACTTCGTGTACAACCACTGGTAGTGCGCTTGTGCCCCTTAATTATGGAGAAACGTTGCGATGTGACTTCCGGCCGAAGCAGGATCCCATTAGCCCTGTTGTGAACCACAGCGGAGCCTTCACCGTTCAGAGTCAGAGTGGGATTCCGATAACTTGGGGAGCTTATAACCTGACGTCGACTTCGAGCATCCCAACGTCAATACCCAATTCTTCAACCAGCGTAGCATCCAACCCGTCATCGTTTGCAAGAAGCTCGGCATCGACATCGAGGTCTTCAACAAGCGCGGAATCGGCATTGCCAACGTCGGTAAGCGGCCCACCGCCGACGATGAACTCCTCAACAACAAGCGCAGCATCCACTCCGTCTACCTCCTCCCAGGCTGGCATGGCATCTATCTCGCCAGCGTCTTCACAGTCTGCTGGCCTCAATACCGGTTCAAAGGCTGGCCTCGGGACGGCGATAGTCGTGGGTGCCCTGTTGTCTGGTGTAGGGGCGTGGTTCTTCCTCAACGCGAAGAAGCGCAAGGCAACGGCCATTGGCAGTACATCCTCAAAACATGGAAGCGGAAACCCCAGAAAGCTGGGATGGAACCGTGATACTGTCCACGAGCTTCCTGGGGGAGAACCTCCGCAGCATGAGCTCGATGCAACCCCAAGGTAGACATGTAAGGGCGTGAGTATGGAAGTACGGAGTTCGTCATCATTGTGATATCTTAGTAATTTTTCTCACCCATGCTAGAGTACAAGAAAAGCTGCGAAAAGGTGGACTGTCATTCTGGACTTGCATGCAGAGGTTCTGTTTTATAATTCTAGGATATATTTGCCTACGGTAGCGAGCCACCAACCGCCCCAATTGGCGGCGCATCTTGCGGTGAAGGCCGCGCGTTCGTCGGGTCTGTTAGTCCTCCTCTCCATCTTTCTTCATCTTTAGACCATTCAACTGATCCGACTGAGCTCGTTCGGAGGACGTTGACCTTGAGACCCTCCAACTTCGGACACTTCTCACTGAGCTCCCGCATATCCTCTTCGGTAGGATAAGCATCTTTCATGGCGTCTGCCCGTGAATTGGCAACCTAGGCTGTTAGTACAAGCCGTGGAAAAGCGAGTTACGAAGACCTACAGTCCTGTAAAACTGTAAAGAGGGATAGCCGACGAGTTCTACCTGCTCTAAATTTGGACAACATGTCAACGCCTCCAGTATCCCCTGCTTGTGCTCCTTCGTTGGTTCGAGATAGACTGTCGCCGTTAATACCAATAGCCCAGGATGCTTCTTCAGAATCCGTGTGAAGTGTTCGAGCATGACGGTGTAAAGCGTGATGTTGAGCAGTAAAAGTCCCGTAGGAGCCGTCCGCTGTTCCACCAACGCATCGACTAGCCCTGACGAGTGGGTGTGATCCAGTGCCACCACCCCTTCTTTCCTCCTCTGCGCGTCCTCACCTTCTTCACCAAGGTTTGTCGGGTCATCGGGATCGTTCGTGACATCGGGTGGACTGATGTTGAACGCACAAGTGACGAGGGACGGATTGATCAAATGCACGAGCTCTGTAGCCGGAACACTCGTAAGGAAGTCTTGGTCTTCGTGCCGATAGCTGTAGTTGACCTCTAGAAACCGCAGTCCGTCTTTCCGTGACAATAACGTCTTACCCACATTACTCAAGAAGCCCGGCCGAGCAAAGACGTCCAAGAGATGGAGCTCCCGCAAGCCCTTTTCATTCTCGAAGAATTGTTCCGCATCTTTCCTCGATTCCTCTGATATACCGGCAAATAGCTGGCTGTATAGGACTAGCGATTTGAGAGATGGTAGCCGCCGGCTCAGCGCGGCGAGGAAACCCGGCGGATAACCAAGGGAGAAGAGCTCGAGAGTGAGGGATTCGATGGATGTAGGGAGTTCGGGAATTGTGAAGTCTTCGAGGAGCTTAGAGTAGTCGTCGAGCTTGATGTCGGAGGTCAAGGTCAAGGCTTTGAGGTTCGTGGACTCGGGAGGGAACTCGGGGATAGCGAAGGATTGCAGTGGGACCTGAGCCGCTGAAGCTACGGATGGGTCGACCGTCGTCATAATGGTGGATGAGTAGTAAACCTTTCATCGTGACGGTAGAGAGTGTGGGGTAGCAGATGCAAGGGCGGGGAAAGGATCTGCGGACAGGTCTCCGAATGCCGGTGAGCCGTTGTAGCGGTACCGAGGAGGAAACATCAAGACATCGACTACATAAAGTTCGGTCCGTAATTCAGTAGACAATTCGCTAGTAACTGTTTCTACAATGGATACACCCCCGCGATTACGTATCAATCTCCTGATCGATTGTGGCATTCCCTTGGACCGAGTCGTCCATATATATCTGCCTTCATAGCTAGAATAAACGTTCGAACCCCCCTGAAATCACACGTCAAACTCGCAGCAAGCGCTTGTGCTATCATATATTGTTGAATCACCTTCACTGAAAATGGCGTGGGAGAAGATCGCTGCCGATAAGAGAGATCGCATTGAGAAGTCGATTCCAGACGACTGGCGGATCAATGTGAAGAATCTCGGTGAGTCGGTGATGAAGTATCCAGCCAAGAGTGGTATCCTGTCCTCTGAAGAGCTGGCCATTACGGAATCCTCTGCTGTCGACTTGGTCGCGAAGCTGGCTACGGGTGGCTTGAAGTCGGTCAATGTGACACTGGCATTCTGCAAACGAGCTGCAATAGCTCATCAATTGGTGCTCGTCTTCCGGTGACGATCTTTGAATTTTGCTAACCCATCGGCGCAGGTCAATTGCGCTCTCGAATTCTTTCCAGAAATAGCTCTGGCTCAGGCGAAGGAGTTAGATGCATACTATGAGAAGAATGGCAAGACCGTTGGTCCACTTCACGGTCTTCCTATCTCGCTCAAGGACCAATTTCGAGTCAAGGTGGGTCGCGGCTGCCACTACGCAACGCACTTCTGACAGCACAAGGGACTTGAAACGACTATGGGTTATGTATCATGGATCGGAAAGTACGATACAGACGAATCGTTCTTAGTCACCCTCCTTCGAAAGGCTGGCGCAGTATTCTATGTCAAGACAAGCGTTCCTCAGAGTCTAATGGTCTGCGAGACAATCAACAACATCATAGGCCGGACTGTGAACCCGCGCAACAAGAATTGGTCCTGTGGAGGGAGCTCAGGTGGTGAAGGCGCCAACGTCGGCTTGCGAGGCGGTATCATCGGAGTGGGGACGGATATTGGTACATCATCTGTTACAATCTTATCAACTCTGCTGACGTCCCTAGGTGGTTCCATTCGGGTTCCTGCCGCATTCAACTTTCTATACGGCCTCCGCCCAAGTCACGGCCGACTACCATATGCCAAGATGGCCAACAGCATGGAAGGCCAGGAAACAGTGCACAGTGTCTGCGGGCCTCTCACTCATTCAGTTGCGGGTGAGCTTTACTCTCTATCCACTGACATAGCTGATTCGCTTGGCAGATATGAGACTCTTCACCACGTCCGTCTTGCGAGAGGAGCCTTGGAAGTACGACTCAAAGGTGATCCCAATGCCCTGGCGGCAAACAGAGGAAGATGTCATCAAGTCCAAACTGGCATCGGGTGGCCTGACACTTGGCTTCTTCAACTGCGATGGCAACGTAGGCGGAATTTCACGTCTGGTCATCCAACCAGGTCTGACGCGTCTAGGTCCTTCCGCATCCACCGATCCTTCGTGGCATCGACACAGTCGTCTCGGCTTTGAAAAAGAACGGCCATGCTGTCATCCCATGGAAACCTTATAAGCATGACTTTGCCGTCGACCTCATCAATGGCATCTATGCATCCGATGGTGGCAAGGCAAGTCTTGTATCAACCAGATACCACGCGCTAACACCAGCAGGACATATATGGAGTACTTGAAGAATCCGGAGAGCCTGCGATCCCCAACTTCCAGGATCTCATTAGTCCAGATTTGCCAAAGGTCGACATGAACGAGCTCTGGGATGTCCAACTCCAGAAGTGGAGATACCAATCTGAATACCTCGAGCAATGGCGAACAATGGAAGAGCAGCTAGGCAAGGAGATGGATGCTTTCATTGCTCCGATCACGCCAACAGCTGCTGTTCGACATAACCAGTTCAAGTACTACGGATACGCGAGTGCTATCAATCTTCTCGACTTTACGAGTGTCGTAGTGCCTGTGACCTTTGCAGACAAGAACGTCGACAAGAAGCAGGCCGACTACAAGCCTTTGAGTAAAATCGATGAAGCCGTGCAGGCCGAATGTAGGTGCCATCCATCGATCATTATGATACGTTGCTTAGAGTGTTCAGATGATCCGGAGGCATATCACGGTGCCCCTGTCGCCGTTCAGATTGTTGGAAGAAGACTGAGCGAAGAAAGGACAATGGCAATCGCTGAGGAGATTGGTAAATTGCTTGGCAATGAAATCACACCTTGATTGGTCGGTCTGAGTTTGTTGATTGTGTTTCATGCGGTGACAGAATCGATGACAAGACTTCTTGTGAGATAGCTCAGTTGCTGGCCTAGAGAGGTTGATGCTCCAAGAAGTAGAGTATGTAGGTACATGGTTATTTTATGTCTTTCAACAGGTCATTGCGACTAGTGTCTAGTACGCTTCACAGCTCTGTACTGCTAAAACTGCACAGTAAATCTGTCAGAATCTGCCCACAACTTAAAGACATTTTGCCTGTTATCTTCATTAAATACCTTGTGCAGGGTGTTTGGCGCTGATTCGTTTCTTCTCTTATGTATATCTGAACATCAGATTTTCAAATGTGGTTGAGTGAGCAAATCTGCATGACATGATGCGAAAACTTCTTTATTCCTTCTCTACTTTCTGTATGCAATCATCATGATATATTTGTTCTTGGCAAGATCCGGTCCAGTCTTTGTACGTCAGACCAAGTACGTTGGGTTGACCAACATTGCACAGAGTGTGAACGCCATCTCGCCTTTGATGACGACCAAGGACGGAGTTGTGCTGCAAACAACATGGTGGCCGTTGTGGTTGTTTAACATGTTTATGCAGGAGTGGACTTTGAGTGTGCATGTCAATGCTGCAGCATATGATGGAGAGACGAGTCCGAAGCGGTTGAGAAATGCTGCTATGCAGACTCCCTGGTTGGATGTCAGTGCGTCAGTTGATAAAGAGGGTACGGCGAGCCTGTGAGTTATCAACGTACACGAAGAGCGCGGATGACAGGTTGATCTAATGGGTGTGAGGAAGCGACGAGTCGATATCTACACTGTTACGGGTGAGCATGTCAACGTGACAAACATGCGTGGCAAAGACGAGGTGAAGGTCAAAGAAAGCAAGTGGGATGAAAAGGAAAATTCAACTTTCCAAAGCATTCGTTGACCATGCGGAGGTGGAAAGCTTGAAGACTGGCTTAGCAGCTTTAACGCTCCGAGAGTGAAATACCTCTCTCGGACTATAGAGTTCGAGCACTTGGTGGTATTGAACTCGCTCTTCTACCTGATACTCAGTAACTGAATTCTTCAATGTCCAATTCTTTCGTCGAGCACCGAGTATCCTGCTCAGTCTTTAATGGTCTAGGATTTTCGGGACTGAAGAGGGGCTCGACTCCTTTCAGCGATTTTTGAGCATTTTTGGATATGCGGGCAGTTGTATCAGAGTAGGGAAGTCCTAAAGGGTCTCCACACGATGTTTCCGAAAGCTGGAGGGATGAACGGACCGAAAGCGAAGTTAAACAGCTAGTTGGCAACGGCAGCGAGCGTCATGTCGGGGTGCTGGTATGACCTCGCATTTGGAAGGTCGGACTTGTACAGATGGTAGTGTTGGCTCCAACATGAGCCGGACGGACCATTGGTATGTGCTGGATGACAGATGGTTATGCAAGTCAATGGACGGCTCGATTCAATGCATCGCCCGCAACGTCGCCTAATAGGGCGCAATATCTTCCGCACGGGAGATCTGCATGATATCTGACCAGGTGTAACCCGGTACTGTTATCCCTCACACCGCAGCACACTATCTTCCTGTTGGTAATCGTTCTGATTCGCTCTTCGGTCTAGCCATCCCTCTGTAGCAATCTTCTGCCTGCCTCCTGGTGGTATCCGCAGCAGCAAGGTCCGCACCTTTGGGTTAGCCATGAAGGGAGAAAGCTATCCCACAATCATCATCAGTTTGCACGAGGTATGTTCCGGCTCACCTGGGCATGTAACTGTTCCAGCTTCGCACCACTCGTAGCAGGTGTGCTTCAGCCTGCCCAAAGGAAGCCGAGGGTCTGGTGCAGGTGGCGATGCCAACTCCTGCTGAAATGAACGCTGTTCCCGGCACCACAAGCTGTTCAGATGCCTGCGTTGAATAAGCTTGACCTCTGATAATCAAAGCGCAAGACTGAATCACGTCCATATCTCGAGTTTCAAGAATGACATCATCGAAGGTTCACTGCACATTCCGCAGACCAGGTCACGCACAATTCTGCAGGAACCATCGAGAAGCGACGCGATGGGCGATAAACATTGCGAAAACGCGGGGAAGAGCACGAAGCCTCCAATCAAGCAAGCTCCCTTCCAAGACAACCTCTACTCACCTCTTCCGACTCTACCAGCAGAGCGAGATATCGCCCTCACTCCTGCGCAATCGGGCAAGGACTTTGTGGAAGGGTGTACAGTGTGCCATGTGCCAAGTCTATATCTACTTTCGTACCGTCGCAACATGAACCGCCAAGTTTCAGCAATACCATTCAATACTGTTCACTCGCTCTCGTCCATGGTGATCTCAACAGGTCCATCACAGTATATACCGTCTACAGATTTACATTCAGAAGCCGTTTTACTGCTCAATTTCCGGAGTTGACGGCCTTCGACCAGTGAACATACGAAGTATAAGCACCTTTTAACGCCGGAAAAACCGCCCACAATGACGGCGTCTGTGCATGGCGAGGATTTGACTGGCACCAACTAGATACGGAGCATAGCACACGCGGGACCAGCGAGGTGCAGGATCAGCAGAGCTTGCGATCGGTGCTACCGACGAAGAACAAAATGTGATGGATGGCACCCTTGCAAATCTTGTGCTGGTAAGTATATGAAATCCCGTGTGAGCTGGCGAGAATGTTTCAAGGCCCGTATGGTTTTGAACGTCGGCTAATGCTCGTCGGTCCCTGAGACCGCGATTACCAGTGCTTCTACAATCGGACGCATAAGGTCTGAGGCAGAAGGCCCAGGGTCGATTCCCATCGCAAGCGATTTCCGGTGACTGCTGTTACTGAAAGGTCAGGTCCGATCAGCGAATCCGTTTCACAAAGCCCGTCCCCTATCGATCCTCCTGAGACTCCGCATACACTTCTCTCTGCGGTCGGCCAGGCTGTACCGGTTTTTAGCCCAAGATGGGCATCTCAATTTTCAGGGCCCGAAGGTGACTCTCTTGCCACCACGAGGCTTTTAGGCGACGTTGGTGATCAAGCTGAGGGGATTTCCAATCAAAACACCGCGGTTTTGGATATCACCATCATAACGCTGGAGACCTGGCATCTAACGGACAAATCCAACACGGTTTTGTGTCTTTGCGCAATGAAGACGTCGAACAGCATCCCTCACCGGGCGAATGGCTTGAAAGCAACACGGTTGAGCAAACCGCGAGCGCTACGGGGAGAGGTTATGAGTTCTTGCATCCAACTCGACACGACTCTGATAAGTTTGGCTCTTTAATGCCCCAGAGAGCCATGGATTAGAATCTCTTGCGGGAAGCATGCACATGGATTGCAATGATGACACTAATGGAAACACCTGGACCTCTACACTGAACTCACAGGCGCAACCGGACCAGCCGAATAGATCAGTAGGTCGAGCGGCAACAGCTGACGCACCGCCTTCAGAGCATCTGAGTACCGCTCATGGTGCTGGTGTCGGTGACCTAGTGTGGTTACCATCACCAACAACGCATCTACCACCACAGCCTCACCATGTGCAGCTATCGCCAAAGCTGACCCAAGGTATGAAGTATCCTGTCTTGCGCCCTCTGGCTCACTACATTGAACCTATTTTACAGCTATCTGCAGCTTGCGACTTACCCGATCTGTATTTCACTAGTTCATTTTCCGCCTACATGCATCCGTTGTCCCCATATATCCACGCCTACATCTTCCGCAAGCGATCTTTTTTACATCCGACCAAACCGCGGTCCTCAAGCCCGGCATTACTTGCGAGCATGCTTTGGGTTGCCGCTCAAACCAACGACACAGTTTTCTTGACCTCCACTCCTTCAACCCGCAGAAGCGTACGCCAGAAGCTGTTGGAGCTCACTATCCGGCTGCTGCGACCGCTTATCCATGGCTCGTTCACTGGCGGTGGAATGACTCTAGATAGATGGAGTGACAATATACTGGATCAAGTTGCTCTTGGGGCCCCAGGAGGGCTTCATTCAGGCAGAGCTCATCTCGAGGGACTGGGTAGCAACCAGTGGCATCTGGTCAGCGCTACCGCGTTGGATGATGTGGTGACGTATATGCATGTGGCTTCCATCGTGTCACCAAGCGAAGCAAAAGCTGCCAGCATGCGGTGGTGGCATGCTGCGTTTTCGCAGGCTAGGGAGCTGAAATTGAACCGCGAAATGGACCAACCATCTTGGACGAATGTGAAAATATCGGAGTCTACTTTTGCCGATGCTACCGACCCGCGCGCCCCTGGAAGTTATGGCAGCACGAATAATGGAAATTTCTGGGAGCAGTCGGGGGAGAGAACGGCTGGTGTATGGAGTAGCGCTTAGAGTCATGCCACAGAAATTGGAGCGGAACAGGATGTGAGCAGCGAGAAGAGAGGCGGAGGGTGTGGTGGCTATTGTATATCATGGATCGTCATCTTGCGTTGTTGCTACAACAGACCGCTGGCTCTTCTAGACGCTGAATGCGACCGTCTGCTTCTACCTATGGATGAGGACGTATGGCAATCTGACATAGCTATGGCGTTGATTCAAGCGGCCTTGCCTCAACATCGGTAGGGCATTCAGGAATTAAATAATATATCTAGCCACGGTGTTATAGTATTCACAGAGTCGCAAAATCCTGTTCCTTCAATTGAATTTACATTACCAGTAACAAGGGGCGTTCGCGCAAGCAGGGGTAGTGCTGTTTTTCGTCCGAAGCATTCCGAACGGAAGCATCCACGAATCCCACTGGGGCCCGTGGCCATCCACATTGGGGATCGTGGTTAGATTCCAATTCTTCTCGAGCGTGGTCAGTTGGGAGAAGTCTGCAGCTACGTGTCAGCCCTCGCAAAATGCGGAATGTATTTCGTTGAGCAAGGCCTACGGTTGTAAAATTGCTGATCGAGACAGTCGTAGCATTTCAGCGTGTCATTCCCTAGCAGCACCGCGTAGACGTCGTTGGTAGTCCCGTAGTACTGCGGGCTAAAGATATCTTGAGAGCGGTCAGCGACGGTCTCCGAGCTGTTCGCGGCCAGACATACCGTTCTCATCGAAAGTAATCAGAATCAGCGTATTCTTCATGAATGCCTTGTTGTTCAGCATGGCGTCCACGATGTATCGCAGGTCCGTGATGGCGTATGTAACGTTGGTGTCATGAGCGTCGTTATTGAGATTCGGCACATAGTACATGTATTGAGGTGCGGAATCTCCCTTTGCAACGTCTGAAGCGAAAGAACTTTCCGCATTGACGATGTTTCGGCACCGGGCGGTGTTGTTCTGGATGTTGAGGAATGACATGAATGGGTTGTGTTTCCTGTCGTCCGATTAAACCTTCATAGAGCTTCCAACGCTTGTGGAGGCTGATCTACCTAGCATATCCGGACGTAGCATTCTTGCTCAGGGGGTTACAGGAGCCATTGGTAAGAGGGGTGTATCCCTCCATGTACGCTCTCCAAGAGATCCCTAAGACGAGCTTAGTTAGCTCTGACGGTACATAGCACGCGGGTAACTTACCGGCTGGCTCAAGTATGTCTACCAGGTTCTTCTGAGTGCTGTTGTGATCCCCATCATCGAATACACCTGCCGCGATCGTGCTGGCGACCATGGTAATGTAGTTTGGCTGGGCAGAATGTTAGGTGAAGCCCGGACACGGCATGGGATATGGGTTTGGGTCATACCTGCGATGGGTGAGTGGTCGCTGAGGCAAAGGTTAGATCAGATCAATCGGGTGCACTGTCATGAGGCTCAAAGATGGCGGTGATACCTTGGTAGCCATTGAGCAACATTCCTATGGTCGTCAGATTCTGATAGTATGGTGTCCCGAGAGCAGTGGCTTTGTTCGTGTTCTCGAGAACGACGACGACGAAGCCTGCGAGACGGACTTTGATTAAGCCATGAACCAGACGGACAACATCAAACCAGTGCTCACTCACGGTCAAACCATTTGCCGCTAGGAGCAGCGCCGACACCGACAACGCCCAGGAGCACGACGGCAGCAGTCGAGATACTCTTCATGTTGAACATCGTTGTCATGGAGTTGGCAAATCAAAGCTGCAGACGATTTTGATGAAGGACTGTGTTGAAACTGCGACCTTCTTTATACTTGACAGGGCCGGTCAAGAAGTTCGGTCCGTCGGATTGAGATGTCATCGCCGCTCAACAGCACGTGTGTTACCTCGTCCATCTCATTCGCAAGGGGCCGATCTTCAGCCGGGATGGAGAGCGAGAACGTGAATAAAACAGTTCAGCGGTCTTCCCGACCGGGCTTGTCACATCTTCCACTGACAGGGTCAGCATTGCGCACGTGCAATTGCTGACTTCTTAAACTCAATTCTCTTTTAGCTCAATGTAATAGTACTGGATTCGCTGCCACCTAACTAATCAAGTTAATATGAATACAAGTAAACAAGAATTACTTAAGAAAATTTCTATGGTACAGTCTTAAATCATATCAAGATGGCACTCATCTTAAAGAACTCTCGAGCGCTTAAGGAGAGCTCGCTTTACAGTGTTAAAGACAGCTTAAAATGCTATTCTCTTGATGTGCTGAAGCGCTTTAAAGGCGTTATTGCTCATGAAATGAACACCATATTTCTGATCGCGGATGCGGACATTGATATGAACGACCGGCTTGTTATTTCTGCGTCTGATCTCAATGCTGATGCTGTGTCTCATTACGAGCTGCTACCGGCGTGTTAGGGTGAGGACGCGAATGAATAGAGATCGATCGTGAACGCGGAGGTTATGGTGGGGGTCGAGGAGTGGAGCGGCAGGAGAAGAAGGAGGAGGAGGAGGAGGAGTATGGGGGTTTGCAGCATCATCTACCCTAGTGGGAGCGGAGTTCAGGCCAAATGCGGGCGGAGGTTGAGGAGTGGTTGTGAGTGCAATGTATGAAAGAGGTAGTTTGTCTGGGCAGGCATCTTGATTCCAGATTCAAGGCTGGAGAGGTCATCTGTATGGCAGTGACTTGTAAGGTCTGGATCCTCCTGTAAAGAAATACAACTGTGTGTATTGAGCTTCAGACAAATGAAGGCCGATGCCAAGATTAGTTTCAAAGTTCTCAGAGAAACATACTCGACGATTCGTCACAGAATACACATCAACCCATATATTCGGAAGTTTAAATAATCACTCTGAAGCAGTCTTGGTCATTCCGTCATAACGCAGTATCTTCTGCAATCAAGCCCGACACCCTCTTCACATATCTTAACTGTGTGCTCATCCCAGGTTCAGTTTCCTTCCTTATTCTTCAAGATGAATGCGACGTTCCTCATCTTCCCCCTCAAAGACAGGATCTTCATCAATGTGAAGCTCAATCCCCTGTGCATCAAGAGAAGACTCCTCGGCAGTAGTATGGTCGCTAAAGGTCATCTCGCCCTGTGGTCCACTAGGCTTCATGTCCAGGCGTACGGGCTTTCTGGTGAAGCGTGCCTTTGTTAATACTCTTAATTTAATGGCGAAAATGCGTTGGTCAACGAGTGTTGCCGCATTATAGTCTTCGAGGACCGTTCCTTGGAACCCCCGATACCGACTTTTCCCTGGATGAAACCAGGCCCTCCCATAGCAGCACTCACTAGTCCTGCATCCGGTCCAGCGTCTACTTTCTCCTTGTAGTTTTGCGAAGAACCGGGATCAGAATACACAACTCTATTTGCGACCAGCAAGCCAACGACGAGATATACGGGCTCTCCGAAGGGTTTCCATTGCTGCAGCCCAGCAGTCACGTCGAGGTTGCCTTCAAGCCCCTTCACAACACTTGTGTGGCGCCGTAACTCCATCTTGCGTACTTCAAGAGCGTTGAGCTTTGAAGCATGAGTCTGCGATTTCTCTGCGGAGACACCTAGAATGTTTGCCACCTCAGCGCGGACGGAGTGTGAGTTTATTGAGCTCATCAGCACTTCCACATCAACTAGGCCTTCATCCTCGAACACTGGACCACGCAGATTTGATGCATCTTTTGGGGTAGACTCAGGCACTGGACTGTCTAGCTTCTGAACGATGCGGCCAAGCCACAGGTGAGGATCTTCGGTGGCAATCGTCTCGTAGAATTTCAGAAGGTAGTAATTCAATGGATCAGTCATGCCTAGTCATTAGGTATATTGACGTTGAGTCTCCTTTCTATAAGTAAGTACACTCATCTCGATGCTAATGCCAATGTAAGTTCGGACGCAGCCATGGAGGATACAGACATGGATCCCACACCGTCAGGAGAGGTGCAGGACCAGAGAAGGAGACTCCGCCCCGCCCTGCACGACTACAGGATGTGTTAAAGAAAGGCTGGAGCCTGAAGCAATGCTACAAAAGATTTAGAACAGCCGGTCAGCACACTCACCGGACAGCTCATAGGTGTGTCCCCGATACTTCAGAAGTTATTCTTTAGGAATCTGGGAAGCAGCGCTGCCAGCGTTGGCGTCGACTCTGAACTTAGTGTAAATGCCATTTCGAGAGTGTCGTTTCTATCTAAATGCAACTCCTTTCTACAGTCAGTCACAGTCACAGTCGACAGTGCCCACCTCCTCACCTGCCCAAGATCAATTCCCACAGAAACACACAGACATAACTTCCAGACCTGACTAGTCGGAGTACCTCACAGTATCATCGAGGAAAAGCTGATTGACCTCCTTGGCGTGCCTCCTCATTTGCACTCTAGCTTCAAAGCCGAGATGTCGTCGTTGTCACACTCGAGCTCTGTCTTCTCCGCGATGACTTGGCCCCAAGCAGTCTATCATGATCTTGATCGAGGAGCGGGCATGACTGCTTCCAGTAGCCCGTCTTGCTCAGCATAGCTTTTATATTCTTGTGTCTATGGAGTCCGCCAGGTACGTAAGAAATATTCAATTCTCAATGTCATAACCATCAGCCTTCTCTGAGCGCTAGTAGGGATGAGGGCATGATGAAGCGAAAGTATGTCACAGCTGAACAAAGTGATTATTTTAGCGACATGGCTTCAAGTGCGGAGTACGAGCACTTATATATATTGCCCTTCCTCACTATAGCTAATTTCACGCATGTAGGTGTACACTCTTACCTCACTGCGAGTGCCTCCACCATGATCATCTACATCCCTTCATTCCTTGCCCTTTCACTCAATAAAGCTATATCATGAACGTGTGCTGGCTGTGATTCCTTGCATCTGAATGCATCTTATATATCATGCTTACTCATATTCAACATGCAGACTCACATTAAACAATTCCCACACCTTCTGTTAGTTACCTTAGTCCTGCTAGTCACATCAAGCGTGGCAGTCACCCACTTTGTCGAGGATCCCCGGTCATGTCAAATAATCGGCGACACCGATGTCTACGGCATTGGCATCCGTCTGGGATACTATCTCCAATGGGTCGCCGTGCTCTTCGCAACGGTGCTTGCTCCAGCTGAGGCGGCAACCGCGCGAACAGCCTCAAACATCGTCAATCTCGCTGTGCTGATCAACACCTTCTACAGCGCTAGCAATGACGGCCTCATTGCGGCAGACTGGTGGATTGTGTTCTGGATGACGATCACACTCTCTGTCTTCAACGTGCCGTGCAGCGACAAAGCGTTGATGGAGGGTTTGGGCCGTCTAGGGGTCGGTGAAATTCTCTATAGCATCTTCCTCTTTGCCCAACCATGGCTGTACTTCCGCGGCCTGGATATTGGGGGCAAGCCTGGGTGTGTGGTAAAAGTTTTCCTGTTTGCGGAGATTGACGTTTACAGTCGCGCGTGGCGGATCATTGGCAAAGTGTTTGCTGTCATCTCCTGTCCCTTTGCAGTGCTGTCCCTCTACAACGGGTTGAAAAACATGGTTCTTGGGATTCTTTCCGCATGGCAGCAA
>JAABUP010003494.1_pt1 | contig 27673 bp, 31 predicted proteins | sample 5559201 | NCBI WGS metagenome assembly JAABUP01 (sample SAMN10711887, study PRJNA513373) | rock metagenome | isolation source: Antarctica rocks | place: Antarctica | reverse complement strand
TTTAAAATATAAATTACAAAAATTGTAAAAGCCTACTACCCATGATAATGCCCTATCAAGGCACCTAGTATGGTAAAGGCTACTAGCGCTCAAGTATGCCATCTACCATGTTGAAGCGCTACTAAAACAGCTACTATGTTAGCTGTGGTTGGTAGCAACCTAGTATGTTGACCACTACTCTACCATACTTACTCTGTAGTGGCAAAGCCCCTAGTAATTCGGGTATTAAAAAGCTAACATGTTAACCCTTTTGCCACTAGCAACTAGGCATATTAACCCCCCCCCCTTTATTTGTAGTGTATGCAAGTACCTGCGCTGACATGCTTCTCTTTCTGTCATCCGCAAACAGCGTTTGATATCAACAAAGCCAGAAAAAGTCTTGCTTGTGCACATGATGCTCTGGCCAGGGATGTAGGAAGTGTGGCGACTCTTTGCTTTGCATGTGATATCGTTACGCTTTGTACATAGTTTGACAATGTAGTGTGTACAACGCATTGTGCATGCCTTGGGGCCTTACAGTGCTCTTAGTGGTTTTTGCGTGGGCTCCCTGACTTTTGCCTGCCCTCCATCTTGCATGATGCTGTGATGGTAGGACTGGCTGGCGCCATTACATCTCCAAGTGAACAGGTATCGAAAGCTTGCAGTCAGATCTTTGCACACGCCATCATGCTGAAATCAACCCACAGCTCACTAAAAGCGATTGCAAGACTACTACCATTGTGAACCTAAATTGCTTGAAAGCACAATACGCACACAGAAGCCATCTTGCATTTTGCGCTTTGCAGGATTTGCAGTTTTTTTATAATGCAAATTGTAACCAATGTCTGTCATTATGCATCAAACTGACTGCTGTGCTGCAAACATTTGATATTGTCAAGTTTTTGCTCTGTTCACGGACACACTTCACTCCAGACCCTACATTGTACTATATCACAGTGTCACTTGCTGCTGCAGGCCTAAGGTGCAAAGAAGTATGCTTTGGTAGGCCATGCAGCATGCCAGCATCAGCTTGGGATCGCTACGCACCTCTCATCTCATTTCTGCTCTTGTCAGTTTTGTTAGCTACCTGACAGACCCTCACAGTTGCTGCCATGCCTTCCACATTTGTCAGGTAAGGTGTTTGCAGCCTTGCAACACGTAATAGCTCAGCCTGGTTGCTGCCCTTACGTCAGCATACATCAGTTTGGCTCACTCACTTGCTGCCGTGACAGCTTTTGTCTAAATGGGTATGTCATGGGTCTTATCATGTGTCCTACTGCATTATCACCGTGAGCTGCAGCACTGTCAGGCCTGCCAACTTCAGCAGCTTGCTTGCCTCTGTTGCTCAGCTCATCAAGGTAATCCTGCACAACATCAGTGGCATTCTTTAGTTTGCAGGTTTTCCTCTGGAGGCAGGCCTTTTCATTGCACATACTGTGACCTTTGAACAGTCTTGGTGTCACAGTGTGCAAGGATGCTGCAATTTCATACTCCACTTCACCATCATCTAACACAGCAGCAGCAGCCCTTTGTTCCCATCCTTATACCGCTTAAGCAAGGACACATGATACACATTGAACATCCTACTCATTGCTGCAGGCAAGCATAACTCATATGCCACAGCAACCTTCCTTGACAGGATCTCAAATGGTCCCAGCTTTTTCCTGCCCACATGGAACAACCTCAGAAACTTGGTTGACAACAACACATACTCACCAACACTCAACTGTACACCACGCCTAACCTGATCAGCATTTGTACTCATGCATTGCTGTGCATTCAGCAAAGAGTTCCGTGCACTGCTCACAGCAGCACGCACCCTCCCAATGAAAGAGTTGGCAGCAGGCAAAATAGTGACAACATTCACGTCCACAAGGGTTCTAAGATGGTCACCATGGTTCAAGAAGAAAGGTGTACTACCAGTAGCCCTATTCCAAGCATTGTTCACAGCAAATTCACAGCAAGGCAACTTCACATCCCAGTCGTTTTGATGAGGCTTAATGAAATGCCGCAGCATTTCCTCCCAAGTTCTGTTAGCACGCTCAGTCTGTCTGTCTGTCTGTGGGTGCGGTGCAATGGATATACGCTGATCGACGCCAAGCAGTTCACAGACTTTAGCAACAAACTGTGAGGTGAGGAGCTTACCTCTCTCAGACGCCAGGAACTGGGGGATCCCATGCAGCCTGAATATCTCTCACACAAATATCTGAGCAAACTCCTCAGCACCCATGTCATTTCAGCAAGGAGCAAAATGCACCATCTTGCTCAGCCGGTCCACAATAGCCGTGTGACCAGCCTTGGTCTTGGGCAAATCTGTGATAAAATCCCCAATCACTCACTGGCACCTGAGTTCAGGCACAGGCAATGGTTGCAACAGCCTTGCAGGCTTCTCATTAGATGCCTTATTGTGCTGGCAGTGCTCACAGGCTGACACATACTCCCGCACACAAGACCAGGCCACCAATAGGTTTGCAACATTCCTGCACAGTGCGATCACGCCCCAAATGACCAGCAAATAGGGTGTTATGATGCACAGACAGACATTTCTGATGCAAGCAGTCCTCTGCATCAGGCACTACAATCTGACTGCCTCTGCAACAGATGCCATCACTGGTGAAAGTCAATGCAGCAGTGTTTCTCTCATCATCAACCACTCATCACTAGCAGACAGATTAGTTATCTGCCGCAGCAGACCACAAGGCACGCTATCATCTCCAGCACTCAGCAAGCATGCTCATCAAAGTACACATCGATGAGGAGCAGCGACTGGTGGGATCAGCTACATTGGCAGAGCCCTGCAATATTCCCACTTGAAGTCAAAGCGAGACAGAAACTCCTGTTAAGGCACCTGCCTCCTACTGAGCTGCACAGAGGGCTTACTGTCCAGGTAGGTATTTGGCTTGTGGTCAGTGACTACCACCACATCCTTGGCACCCTCCAAGTTGCACCGCCATCGCTGCAGCGCACTAATCACAGCCAGCAGTCCTTGCTCACCACCGCCATAGTTTCTCTCTGCAGAGGTGAACTTGTAGCTGTGGAAAGCCACTGAGCTCTGATTCTGCAGCACCACAGCACCACAGCCAAAATTACTGGCATCCATCACAACTCCAAAACCAACCTATTGTAGACGAGGTACTCAGCAATGTACTTACAAAGGTATTGGCTTGATGCTGCAAGGCAACAACCAGAGCGCAACGATAAGGTGTATCCTCTGTCGTCGGTTACAGTGCATATGCACCCGGCAGGAAACCTGATACGTTCTGATAAGCCCAAGCTATCAGTCAGAGCACGTGCCCCGGTACAGCTGACTGAAGCATAACTGAACAGGTCAACCCAATCTGTACTGACATGTTTAAGTTCTACACAAGCAGAACATATATGTGTATACAAGTGTAGAAGTTATTCAGAGGGCACTCCTGCTTGGACTTTTCTGTGTATGTGAAAGCTGTTGTAAGACTGCTGTGGCACTGTCTAGATCTGGCAGCTATCAAATCTATGATTCTGGAACGTGTCTACACCTTGCAAAGAACAAGGAAATATCAGCTGAACTAACTCGAAGCTGCTGCAGGTCTGCAGTCTAGAGACAAGGTATTCCAACTTGCTGGCCTGTTGCCAATTGCGCCACGGCTGTGATGTTAAGCTGCAGCCATAGCTCGCGACGGACAGTGCATTGTGGCCCATGAACAAATGCCGCACAACAGTGGGCTCACTGAGCCCTGAAGGTAAGTTGCTATCTCCCAGGGTTATGTTGCCAGCAGTCTAAGCCACTGGGGGTGGTGAGACAGCTGCTAGGTGTTGAGCACAGGCACTTTATCCACCTCAAATTCAGAGTTGGGCTATAAGAGTTGGCACAACTTGCCCACCTGTTGAGAATTGGTCGTCAGCCAGAGAATGAACAATAGCACTTGGTATTTACATTGGACTGTACAGCACATTTATCACTGTCTGCTTGGTATCGATCTATCAGAGACTGCCTATATGCAGCCCGCTGGGCCTAACCCTTACTAACCTAGTATTGTACGTAACCACTACTCACATGTCCTGAATGGCTTAACTGAATAAACCTAAGTGCTCACACTTTCAACACAACTGATTGTTGTATGAGGTGGATGCCATCAGCTGCTTGGCACTCTTGTACGCTGAACAGTCCTCAGGTACAGCCTGGCTGAAGCTAACTAGACCGGAGTGAGAGAGAGATTGCAGTGCGAACATCCAGCATGTTGTGGCAAAACGAGCTCTTGCATGACGTAAGCCAGAACAGTCACTCGAGGTTTTCAGATTCTCAAGTCAACAAGCTGGTCAACAAGTGACTCCTTCTTGGTAAACGGTGCCGGAAGTCTGCTCTGAAGTGTTTGGTTCCATCCAAAGAAGACCCCAAAATTCACCGTAATGAAAGTTTGCTTGTGAACGGCTTGTGAGCTCAGCACGACGCGCTCCGTGCGAGGATGCACGTCTTTCGACACAGAACGGAAGAGTCCACAGAGCTCGATGCGGCAGAGTGTGATAGAAATCCGCACTGGTTCACGCCGTACGGAACCAACCTTGCGCGATCGGTCCTCAGCAAACTTCCAATTGCTCATGCTGCACACCCATACCGTACGTCCACGAAATGATCGCGCAAAATTAATTCGATCTAGGGCGCGTGATCAGCCCAGCTAATTATCGGAACCCTGCGCGAAGTAGGGTGCGCGAAGCATAAATTAATTGCCCTAGACCCATGTGCAGACCAATTTCGTGCTACCTGCTCGTTTTCACTCGCGACACATGTAAATGTCATCATTTTCTGACTCTTGACACATTTGCGACTATGCTTGTATAGTCCCAGTGCCGAAGGAGCTACTTTTGAGGTGTTTTTGCTGCCAAATGTAGTAGCTGCGCGTTCTGTTCAAAATAGCTTTAGGCCCGCGCGATAGGGTGCGCGAAGGGTTTTATTTAATTGGGTTTTAGGGGGTGCGCGATCATTTCGTGGACGTACGGTACCCCCGTAAAAAAAAGGTTGTCCTTTATATGGATAATAATGGAGCCCAGTAAGCCGAGCCGAGCCATCAACGATTCGCTCTTGAGCACCCGGTGAGAAACCGTGGCATGGGGAGCACGGCGGGTTGCGTAGCTCTGGTGTATGAGTCGCCCTGGCGCCGAATAGCTGAAAAGGCAGATGAGGGGACCCCCAATCCAACACTCCCTTCAACCACTTGGTCTGAACGGCAGACACGGCGGGTTGCGTAGCTCTGGTGTATAAGTCGCCCTGGCGCCGAAAAGCTGAAAAGGATGGATGAGGCTGTAGCTCAAAGGCGAGCAAAGTGAGCTCTCTTCGGAGGGTGATGACCTTTTGCTTCTTGTACTTGAGATTGCGTTGGCAGTCGGCCCGTGATCGACCACTTTCTACGTCAAGATTGTTTCAGGTGGCGATATATTCAAGATGGCAATGTGTTCAAGGTGCCAATTGTGGTCTCTTACAGGTGCCTTTGTGCTTCAAGAAGGGGAAAAGATTGCTCAAATCCTCTGTGTTGGCCAAGACTGGGTATGAGGCTGAGTATGACTGGTGGCAGCTGAACCTGTAAGAATCAAGGAAGAAAAGCAAAGCTGCGCCATCATCGTGTTCTCAGGTCGATTCAGCCTGGATGTCAGTCTTTGTCTTGTTTGCTGTATAGCAGTGTAAGCAAAGTAACCATAAGCTACTTGTCGGTCTGCATAACATTGCACGGTGGTAATGACGCTAGTAATTTAGTGTAATCCAAAACCTTGCTCTGAGAGGCTTGACTAGTCTGGTGGGCTGTAAACCACAAGAAGCACAGTGCAACTAAGGCACCATGCTGCACAGTGTTGGCTACTGTGTGTCGACCTTGATGTGCAAATCAGGTGAGATGCATAAATTTCCAAATCAGCGTAGTCAGCTGCAGCTGCTGTACTCCCAGATAGGCAAATTCTTTTGCAACAGCTGCGCGAAAAGAGGGGCAATGCTTGAAAACTTTGTAAACATGGATTCATTGTCATCAAATTGCACAGATTATGTGATCATCGCAGATCCCATTGACCTTGTATATGCACTCTTGCGCACCCTGTACTGTCTATCAGTCGACATGCCAGCAATCTTTCCTGGCCTGCTGATGTTTGCATGTTAAACACCTGCAATTCACACAAACGCTATTCAGGGGTCTGACAGGTATGTGTGGGCTACGCATTCACACACTTTGTCAGCATAAGCAAGCACGTGCACATTGCAAGGTTGCATGTTGCTTTCCGCTCAGTAGCCGCAAAAAACTAGACAGCAAAGCAAAAAGGAGATGCACTGCACCAACAGGCTGTAAGCTGACACCAATTAATTCAATACTGATATCAATATTGCAATCATTGCATTATGCCAAGCTACAGCTTATGAGACTTATCCTCAAAGCTTCTCTTCTGCATTATTTGTTGTGCACGGCTTTGCACGACCAACTGCAAGTGCTTGCCTGCTGCAAATTTGGCATACTGTTGTACATGTAGTCAACCATTGGCCTCATAATTTGCTTGAAACAAGCAGGGTCTGCTGCTTTGCCGTAAGCCCTTACATGCCTGCCGATCTCGTGCTGCACCTGACTGACCTGCATTCAGTGTGTGGACATCAGCAGTTGCTTGTGATGGTGTCATTTGGCCAGCGCGCTGTCAGGGCATTGCCATATTGCTTGCATGCCAGCAGCGTTGTGCCCAGAGAGCTTGCATGTAAAGCAGCTAGGCTGCCACTTGCAGTTACACAAGCATGCACTACAGGCTTACCTGATCCAGCTGCTGAAGAGTGTGACAGCATTGAAGGTCTGCCCACGCACAGCATTGCTCAGGTTGTGTTGACACATGATGAAGCTCCCTTATTTGAGGACAATGTTTCAAAACAGTGCTTAGTGTTTGCTCGAGCCTTATTTTGTGCAGAACTTGTAGATTCGAGAACAAGACTGATTGCGGAGGGTGTATCAGCAATGCTTGCATCGCATGCTGAAGCCCGTGCGGCATGTTGATCAAACTGTTTTTTAACTTGCAAAGTAAACTTTTGCTCTTGCTCTGGGAGGGGTAAAAGTCATGGTCCAAAGCCAGCTTACAATCTCCTGTACCACATGCATGGATCTTTGTTTCTCTGTACTCCATGAGAAACATTATTGAGCTCACCAGCCACTCTGAAATGCAGTGTAAGATAAACTTATGTAATGCAAAAAATGTAATTTATAATACATGGTTCGATGTACTGCAACACAATATAACATAACATAAATAATCATGATGGGATGTAGACTAATACAATAAATCAGGTTGCATCCCTTCTCACCTGATGAGAAGCTTGGTAAATTTGCCTCAGCATATGTCAGTGCTGCAAAATCTCCAGCAACAACGAGACTCTTGCAGTGTTCCACAGTTCTCAGCATAGAGGGACCAGCTGCTACAGCATCCACGCTCGGCATGCTGTCCATCGGAACAGCAGTCAGCCAAACCTGCACCAGCGCAGGGCACCAAGTTGACAATTGAAAGGAGGCGATCTTCCTGACTGTGGATGCTTTGACAAGCCGAGTCCCAACAATCAAACCTGACGCAGCACAGGATACTGCCGCTGCAGGGCTTGAGGCGATTTGTGCTTCGAAGGGTTCACTGCTTCAGCTCGCAAGCCCGACTGTGGGCGAATACGTATCACTCGGACTTCCATAGCAGCAGCAAGCTTCAAGCGACGGTTGACTTGCCGTATGGACCACAAGTCAGCCGTACAAAACGTCAAGATCTGCGACAGCACCTCTCGTGGAAGATCGCATATTTGCGGACATCGTGTGCTAGAGGACATTTGTGAAGCAACGCGGGCCCTGCAAAGATGCTGATGCCAGCCACCAGGACACTACTCTGCTTCTTGCGTTACCCTTCGCAGCTACAAGGACGAGACCACTGACTAGGACGAGACAACCGAGAGTTGGCATGGTTCCGGAGCATTATAATATATACGAGAACGCAATATTATAACATCAGAATGTCAACAACATACCGCTTGTTGAACCCCGGACACTGCTTGATGGTGTCAAGGGATGCCTGGAATCAACATCCGCTGCAGCCAGAATGATGCTGCTCATGTTAGCTGCCATTGAAAACTACATCATCATGAGTCTCGCTCAGCATCATCTCAAACTATCCTTGGTTCATGAAAGGACCGTTTGTCATGAGCGAAAGATGTCAAGGTCCTCAGGTCTGGCTGTCAACTCACGCGTACGCATGCATGTGCCGAAGTCGTCGTTGTCTTCGGCAAACCTATATGATTGGAATGCAGAGCCTGCTGAACAGGCACGTCTTTGCTCAGCCCAGTTTGCCGATCCTGTCATCGTTGCTGCTGTCAAGACCAACACCGCAACTTCAGTCTTTGCAGGGCATTGAACTAACACCCTTTTCCAGCAAAGTTAAATGGTCGTCTAAAACCTGGCAGGCTTCCGGCAGAAAAGAGACATTAAGTCAGGTACCTGTACAGCTTGACATCTAGATCTGAGGCCGGAAGAGTGACTGTGCCTCTGGGAGTTGCAGCACGCTGCTTGACACATTAGACTGAGACAGAGAGTTTACCGGTATTGGTACACCAGGCATTGTCATCTTCTCAGTCTCAGGTGTCAAGCTGCATTTCACTTATTCCCTCATGAGATCACAGCTCAGCTGCTGGAATTTGAGCTCGTTGACACTTGCTGATGGTACTGACACTGCAGGAAGCACATGTGTTGTTGAGGATGCTGTCCAAAGCTGGAGTGAAGCTGTCAAGAGAGAGCGCTCAATGCGCAACAGACTACAGGCAGTTGAAGAGGTGAGGATGTGTTGCCTCTGGACTTGTGTTGACATCTTGCTAATCTGCTTTGCAAAGCATTTGCATTGAGAGCTTTCCTGGTTGCAAGTACTGCATTTCAGGTTTTCCTTGCTCAGAGCTGTTGTCAACAGGATTGTTACATCGACATTACCTGAGTTGACCTGTGTGGTGTTGCAGACGTCTTTGCTGTCAGTCATGAGCTTCCAGCTGTGGATGTCTTTGGTAAGAGTCGACTCGTACCAAAGACATCCACAGCTGGAAGCTCACGGCTGACAGGCATGCAGCTACTGCTGTTGAGCACGCTGCCGATGCAGAAGACTTGTTGAGAGAAAGTTTTGCCTATCTCAAGAATGTGAAGGCTGCTACAACAAAGCTGCCTGCATGGGAAGCTAAACCCATCCTCCAGCAAGTGTGAGCACAGCAACACACCCACTGTGATGCTGCAATGTTGCCAAGCTAGCAACCACAGTCTGTGTTATATTGGAGTGTGTATCAATCTTCTTGGGAATCTGAGTCCCTGGGCATGCAAGGCGCAGTGAGATCATGTGGAGTTTGCTTGCCACAGCCTTTCACACAATTGTTCTTGTGTAGATGTTTGCACAGCATGAGAGCAGAGTACATGAGTGGTATGAGCTTGGCATACCTTTTACTAGTGTGACTTCTAGCATGGCTCCAAGTGTTGCCACTGTGACAACTTGGCAGGCATGACGCTCTCCAAGCCTGAGGTAATGCATAAGTCTAAGGCTTGGACAACGTCATGCCTGCCAAGCTGTCACTCACAGGAAGAATCCCATTGCACTTATATTGGCAAAAGATTTCACTGAAGTATGTCACCAGGATCAGCGAGCTACCCATGGGTTTGTAGGCATGTTAGCAGAGGGGACTTTTTCCAATAGCCAATGCAGCATCTTAGAGACAAGTGTTACCACGGTATATGCTAGTCTTCAGCTACGAAGGTCAGCTTTTTTATGGACATGTCTTTCGACTCCAATGTCATGGCCTCTTACATTCGTGACATTAGACCCAGTGCTTCATTGTTTTCATTCATCAAGTTCAGATTAGGTAGTCACTCACTGAGGGATGAGACTGACAGATGGTTGAGACCTAAACCACCTAGAGACCAACGTGTTTGTTGTCACTGTTCTATGCAAGCGGTTGAAGATGAGCAGCATTTCCTTTTTGACCCTTTTTACAGCATCATTAGAGGTCAGCACTTTTCGTTATTTGGCCCAAACTACCAACAACGGGACATCCTAATTAGGCTCTCTGTCGAACAGAACTCCCACCATCTTGGTTTTGTCGCACACCACATACACCTGTGCTTTCAGGCCAGGATGTCTGATGAGTCACACCTGGCTCCACACCCCAGACTGTAAGTTATAAAACGAAGTGATTTTTTGCATTTGTTGCCTTCTAGTACAATACAGCACTCGTGTGATGCCGGGATCAAGCACCTTTACAGCTAGGTGAACAGTGACACCTCTCGTCGCCTGCTGAACACTAATCTCCATTCCAATGCTTCCTTCTCACAATTACACAAATCACAGCTACTCCACAGCAATTCAACAAGTTCTTGCCTGCACTGTATTGTTTTGTTTGCACTTTTGCAGCATGTCTCAAAGCAAACTCTGAGCTCAAAACCCAATAATGTAAGTACATGGCTTGACTCATTGATCAACTTTTGTCGATGGATTTTCAGCAAAGGTCCTGCCTGGACCTTGCTGCAAGCGGGCATACAGTTCAACTGCACAATTATGCTCAAGGCTTGGCGTAAATATCTGGTAGCGGGACTGTGGCTTGAGTGTCCCATGCTACCATTTCATCGTTCTCTGCTATGGGGCGAGTGCCTGTATTGCAAAGCGCATATTGGCCCCCTTCCCAGCAAAACAGCTGTTACATGACATACCCCCAGAAGGGTCTTGCTCAAGCATTGATTCTGCTCTTTCATGCAGGCAGTAGTGTTGACTCACGAGAATGCATGTCTGTTAGGTACGACTCAGGCAGAGTCTGAAAACACATTGTGCATACCTAGGGGCCTAGTGGAGCCCTTGGTGGTTTGTGTCCGGGTCCCCTGACTTGTGCCTGCCCTCCACCCTGCAATTGCACTGAAGGTCGCAACAAAGCCAAGCACGCTCTGCAACCTCCTGAGTTGTGATATGCAGATCAGTGCAAGATACATCCACATGCTATAGGTTTGGTGCATATATACTCAAACTTGACGTATGATTGCCACTTATGGGCATCACAGACCCAACACAGGTGGCCCAAACTGGTGATGATGAGCGCACTTTCAAAGTGGTATGTCAGATCAAAGTGAAGACCAACACCAGAGTCTGCATTACGTGGCACCCATGCCCATGCTAGGTAGTCATAGTTCAGAGCCTTGAACGATCACCGCTGCACTCATCTACCGCATACAGCTTGGCATACGGCTAGCCACTTTGCCTTTGATAAGCCTGTGCGCCACATGGTCATACAGAAAATATCATACAAAAATACAATAGGAGGGAATACCTCCAGGAGGGAGATGTGGTCCCACATCCTCCTTGGGGAGGGCTTGAGCGGGCTGGCCCTGTGCCTCCTTGAACCAGTTCTGGGGCGTCACAGGATCCTCACCTGCACTCACCACTACTGCTCTCACAGTGAACATGTGCTAAGAGCACCTCCAGTGCATAGACATTATCGGACATGCCAAACTTGAACTTGGCACACCAATATGAATGCACCACAATTTGGTGCAAGCAGCCCACTCAGCAATGTATGCACCTTCCAGCAACAGTGAGGGCACTCATGGCAGTATAGACCTGTGAGAAAGATCATAGCTGCTGCTGACATGCGCAGACTTTATCATATAGACTGTGTATCATTTGTAACTGCCTTGCTACACTGCCATGCGCTCACAGAGTAGTGGCATGCAAGGCTGCACACTCATCATGGTGTCTGACCTGTCTGAGGTTGCTGGGCGTGCAAGGCAGTCCTGCTGTGCTGAGCAGCGGGAGGGCCCTTCCTGGATGCCCCTGACCGGCCCTGCCCTGACCCCTCCTTACTGGACAGCACCACCCCATTGTTCTTGGAGGGCTCAAGGCTGACGCTGATTGGCATGTGGGGCCCTGGCACGAACCCCCCCATGTCTGGGTCCAGCTTTGCCAATGGCCGATCACATGCCATGCACCTGCACAGGAAAGCTCTTTTGCTGCCGTGTAACGTACGTCTGACCACATACAGTGGGGAATATGATTCCCTGAACATAGACCGTTCTCCCATCTTGACCTTTTGCTCTTTGACAGCAACAGCCAAGGATACAGAAAGCCATTTTTCAACTATTGCAACAATGGACCAGCTACAGATGCATACAGCAGTCAGATGCACGGTTGGAAGTCAATGGTTTTTGCAGCCTGGCGATATCTGTGACATGCATAGAAGCATGTAAGCATGACGCAACCATGACAATGATGATGACCCTATAGGTCTAGCTACCCTATAGGTCTAGCTAGACCTTGTCCCCTATACTCAAGGACTTGGATTACCTGTAGCCTTGCAGGGGCTTGCCAGCCAGCATGGCATGATCCCCATCCCTCATCATCAACAAAGCCCCTGGGTCTTTGGGAGGGGCAATCTCGTCCAGCCTCTTCTTCACCACAGCCAGGTCACTTCCCAGCCGCCTCAACAGACGCTCATCAGGGCCCTTGCCACCCACAGCCCCAGCAATGTGGGCTGAGCCCTGGGGCTGCAGGGTCAGCTTCTTCACCAGCCTCTCTAGGGTGGTGAGGCGCTGGGCCTGTCAATAGCATTCGCCACTATCAATACTACAACTTGTCATGCATGTCAAGATGCAATGCAAGTGCCATAACTGGCATGCAGTTGCTCATGTCACACAAGACCGCCCTTGCAGTTGAACTATCTGAAGTAGCTCAGATCCTCTTATGAAGGACAACACCAGCAAGTTGATTCTCACAACCAGCCAACACTATTTCCTGTTGTGCAAATGCGTCAGAGTAACATTTGTGCAGACAATGATGAAGCCAAGCTGAGTCAAAGTTGGCTTGTAGTCATGAGCTTGTGTATGCCACAGGAACGTACCAGCTGGTCATGAATGTCGCTGTCATTCATCTTGTGGCCCAACTGGCCGGCCTTCATGCTGCTCATCAGCTCCTGCAGGGGTCCCCCCACCTGCCCCTCCCCACCCATGCCTGACTCCTGGTGCACTAGGCTGTCTGGGCTGCTGCCATCAGGCCTAGGGGTTGAGCTTGGTGCTGTAGGGCTGTGCGGTGCAGCCCTTGGCCCTGGTCCTGCCCCTGAGAGACCATCCTTGCCATTGCCCTGATGACACAACACAGCTGTTCAAACACAAAGAGTATTTTGGCCGTATGCAAAATGTCACCTGCTTTGTGCAGAGTCAACCAAATCCGCAAGCAGATTCCATGACACCACATTAATTAAATGGAAGTGATTGCACAATGACAACAAGCAATTAATTTTAATCTTTGTTTGCAAATTGTAATCTCAACACATTATGCCTGTGCAAAGTAGATGTTGCTTGAGCTGTCATTTGCAGCACACAATGGTCTGACCTGCTTCTGCCTTGACAGGCCTGTGAGTGGGTGCGAAGCCCCAGGCTTGCCTGGAACAGCCCCCTCTCCAGCAGCCCTGGTCCCCAACCCTGCAATGGCTGCAGCTGCGGCTGCGGCTGCAGCTGTGGCAGCTGTGGGCAGTGCTGGTAGAGTACCTCCTGCAGCTGTTGTGGCAGCTGTGGTGGCTGTGGCAGGTGTGTTGCCTGATGAGGCACCACCTTGCACCAGCTCTGTCACACCTGTTTCACCTGTTGTCCTGCGCCCTGCAGCTGGCAAACTTGGCATGAAGGACACCAGTGCTGATGACTCATGTTCAGGAGGCACCCCTTGCTACAGATAAGCAACAGCATGTCTGATATTGCTGTTTGCCTGAAGAAGCTTGTATGAAGCCTGGAGACCTCATTGAGTGAATCAGTGCCAAAGACAGGCATGCACCCAGGATAAAAGAGGTACATGTAGAGTGCAGAAGACCTGCTGCCTCTTTACTCAGGACCGCACGAGGCTTTGTGGTGCATGTCACTTTGCAGTGCATGTCCCTGGTCAGCACATGACTGCAAAAACTGACCGACTGACTGACTCACTGACTGTACTATGGACAATACATCTGACATTGTTCAATCAGCCTACAGACTAAGCAACAGACCCTCCAGATGGCTGGACTGTACCCTAGGGCCTTTTGTGCGTGACAAACTGAGAGTAGCTGCGGGGCAAGATGCAATGCTTAACGTTTTCAAGCAGAAAATGAAACCAAAAAGAAAAGATGAAGCCACTGGGCAGTTCAATGTAGAGAATCTCGAGGTGTCTTGGGTTGGGTCTAAGCTTCCCTTTGCCTTTCAGTCATTTGAGCGATAGGTCAGGCAAGAATAAGTTGTGCAACCCTTGTTCCCTACACTCCAACCCCTTCCCCCCCCCCGGCCCTGCTCAAGACTGTTCACACTCCACAGCTACCGTGCAGCAGCAAGGTGTGAGCATGAGCGCTGGGCATTACCTGGGGCATCTGATGCAGTGGGGATGGCCATGAGGTGAGTGGCAGTGGTCAGCACCTCCACTGCCCCCTTCAGCTGCTGCACCTCCTCACGCAGACTTGCCAGATCACCCCCCGGCACTGCACCATCACACACCCAGTGTTGCAGCCAGAGTACACACACACAAAATTGCAGTCAGACTGCACACACAGTCTTGCAGTCAGACCACATACACAATAGTGCAACACAAACTACACACACACCGTGTTGCAGTCAGGATACACAAACTCTGTTGCAGTCAGAATTCACACACACAAAAGCCTGCTATGCATGTATTTCATGACACTGCAAACAGCCGCAGCTGTGCGCCAGGTCTCCTTGCAAAAAGAGATACAGAAGTGCTGTGTTGACGTCACACAAAACCTGAGTGTCCCAAGGGCTTCTTTTGATGCTTGGTGTATGTGTATGTAGTCAGGATAAGTCAACAGTACAGATCTTACAGCCAAGCTCTGGTAACGCACCTTCATTCTCATCATGCACGAGTGTGCTTCTTCTAGCAGGCCTGACTGGTACAAAGCCTGCTCTGCCCCTACCTCCCCCACCTGTTGGGCCCCGGGGGGAGGCTGGGGCCATGGCTGGGGCTGCACCCAAAAGCCCTGCTGTTGAGCGTGCACTGACTGGACTTGTTTGCAGAGCAAGCATGGACCTCTCCAGGTTGTTGCAGGCTGCCTGCAGGGAAGCAAGGTGTCTTGCAGCTGAGAAGCGTATCCCACAAGGGAAACGCACAGGCAATCTGAGACGCAGACCATACTTGTTGCCATCACAGCAAGAGACAGGCTACAGAGCCGGCAATTTGACAAGCTCAAGGGTGAAACTGGCTTTCAGCATTGCGATGCACGCCACTCCCAGGCAGGCAGGCAGGCAGGCAGGCAGGCAGGCAGGCAGGCAGGCAGGCAGCTAGGCGGACAAGGCACTGATGGACTCACAACAAGCAGACACTGAGCGTGCACATAAGACAGACCCAAGAAAGCATTTCAAGACAGTCGTGATGATGGACCCAACAAAGCATTGCAAGAGAGTGATGATGATGGACCTGGTGGTCTGCAAGGTTGACTTTGTCCCCCAGCACCCTCTTCAGGGCCTGCACCTCCTCCTTGTCAGCTTTGCCTGCCACCATCTTCTGCACCGCCTCTAGCAGCCCCTCCATCCCCCCTAGAACCCAAAGCATCAGGTCACTGTCTGTACACTTTGTACAGCCCTGACTCGCACACACACCCAGCACCAAGCAAGGCAAGGCACATCCAATTGATTGTCGTTGACAAAGGTTTGGATAAGCAGAGCACAATGGTTGATTATGACTTGTCCAGGTAATCATTGCTGTTCTGCTTGTACCAACCCTGATGTTCAAGCTGACATATGGATTACATGGACAATGATTGCAAACTATTTCCTGCTACTACTCGCATACATGCTGACAGCTCCTAAACGCATTCACTAGCTGGGACAGCGACAAAAAACATGTGATGCAACAGGTTCAAAGTGACATGCAGCAGGTGATGCGTACCAGTGGCAGCACCACCATTGCCCATTGCAGCATTTGCATCGCTGTTGCTGCCACCACTGCCACTGCTGCCACCGCTGCCATTGCTGTCACCACTGCCACTGCCAGTACCACCATTGCCCAGCACAGCTGCACGCAGCTGCAGGGCTTCTAAATCCGCCTTGTTGGCCTTGTTTGTTGTCAGTGCTTCAATCTGCTGTTGCAACTGACTCAGCCTCTCAGTGAGCTGAGCTGACCCTGCCTGCTCAGGCTGAGTTGAGCTGACCCCTGCAGGACTCTGTGAGTCATGACCCGGCAATGAGCCTGACACTGGTAGCCTGAGTTGACTCAGCTGAGCCTCAAGTGCTGCAACCCTCTCTGCAATGTCTGAGTCAACAGAGGAGCCAGGAATGCTAGCTGCAGCCAGAGAAGAAGAGGGAAGGGCTGTGGCTGCACTGCTTGTGCTTCTCGTTGTGACACGTGTCGCCTTCTTTGCAGCAGACATAGAACGCTCCAAGGTGGCTAATCGAGCATTCAGGCTGCTGCTAGGGATGGCAACAGTGTCCTTTGCTGCCTGAGAGCCCGTGTTTGCTGCTCTAGTTGAGCTCTGAGTTGGTGAGCTGTCTGAGTCAGCAGGGACCACATCAGCAGCATCTGGGCCTGCTGCAGTCCCCAGAAACACACTCGGGAGTGCTTCATCCCCAATGGCAGCTCTAAGCTTGCTCAAAGCAGCCCTGCGTACAGATGGGCTGTGTAAAGTGGTCATGGGTTTGAGCATGTGGCTGGTGACAAAGCATGCTCTTGAGAAGATTGTCATTGCACTGTTTCAAACTTCTTCACCCACAGCAATTACAGAAGTCACCCTGATGTTGCCAAAGGTGAAAGGCTTACTGTGATGTCAAAGTCGGAGAGCGTGAACCCTGCACTGACAAGCACCAAATTGATGAATGATGCAGATGCTGGCTGTACAGTCAGGTGCAGCTTAAGATTGGACCTGGCTCGCACGCCTCAAAACATTCATTTCGAGATGTTGACCACTGCACCTAGTAAGCCAATGCAAGCACAGGTGCTCATTGCAAGCTGTCCTCTGCAATTTTACCAAATCTGGCGGTAGGTCATAAACTGCCTGTAAGGTTCACCTAAGAGCCTCCACGACAATGATTCCAGTATTGTCAGCAATGCAATGCTGAGCCAAAGATTGTGACACAATCATGCCTGCTGCTGAAAGATCAGCACAGGATTCGTTGCACATCACCAGAACATATTGTCAAGCACTAGCTCGCTCACCTGAGAGCAGCTAGCTCAGCAGCGTCCGCCTTGTCAGCAATGCGCTGCTGAGTGAGGGTGAGCAGGGCCTCTAGGCTGCCCACCTTGGCCCCCAGACCATTGATAGCCCCTGCCATCCCTGCCTCTGCTGCTGAACCTCCCTGTGGTACCTGTTACACCAGCCAACAAAAATGGATCAGAACAAAATGAGCTGACAGCGTTTTCCAAGCAACAGATTAGAGCAACACAGCATGACTCGACAGCTCCCTGCAACAAGGGATCAGAAGGTAAGAAAGAGCCAGTCTGGCTGTTCCAAAAAAGCTTGCTCTGATTGTGTCTTTGTGTCATGTTGGGGGGGAAGTTTGCAGCAGACTGCTGAGCGTGATGCTCTGGATTTCATCAACAGCAAAGATGTATTGTGTGCGTATGTGCTGTTGCATGCAGGCAAGGTTGACCATTGTGAGGCCTGCTTGGCAGAGCACAGATTCCCTGATTCTGCAGCATGTGTCACCTATGCAATGGAACTGCTGATCATATCTGCAGAGGTGTTAGTGTCTCCTTCCTTTTGACTGGTGCAGTGCTTTGATGGTGCAGCTACCAGGAAGCGGATAGTGAATGTAGTCACTGTTCAGTTGGTTTTGTCAAAGGATGCCAACGCCTTTTGAGAGCATACACGGAGTAATTGAGCACAGTCACCAACGTCACATGTCGTTGACGGCAGCTTCAATCTGTAAAGGCATGTGGGGAAGCAGTCAGTGCTCTCAGGTCCAAGCAGACATCGTTTACTGATGTTGCGCTAATGTGGCCAGGTATGCAACATTGGTCAGATCTTGCTAATTGGTGACAAGAGAATGTTGCTTGCAGTGCAGCCCCTCAGCAGCTACGCTGTTCCTCTCTTGCAAAGCTCTAGACAGTCAGAACAGCAAACCTACCCTGACACTTCAAGGTTCTTAGGATTCACTGGAACAAGCATGTCTGCAGACCAGCCGATGTGTGTCTTGACTGCAAACACAGTTGTTTTTGTGCATTTCAGAGCCTTGGTACGTCATTGTGTACTTGAACCTATTTGCATGTAGATGGCAGTCAGCAACTCTTCAACTGTCACAAGTCTGAGTAAATGTAAAGCATTGAACAACAAGCCAGTGAGCGAAATCTCACTGTAACAGGGGGCGGTGCTGAGTAGATGTAACGAATTCAACAACAAGCCAGTGAGCAAAATCTCACCGGGACAAGGGGCGGTGCTGAATGGGCCTGCAGCACCGCCTGCACGTCAGCCAGGCCGGCCTTGTCTGCCAGCAGCCTTCTGAGCTCCCCTTCGGCTGCCCTTACCTCCCCCAGGGTCCTGCTCTGACCCCCCACCTGCTCCTTGACAGCTGCCAGGGCATCTGACAGGGCTGCCAAGCGGTCCCCAGCTTCCTGGTTGATCCTGCAAAGGCAAAAGAAGCATGTCAGGCTCAGGACAACATTTAGGGTATCAGGCATTTATACCAAAGCGGCTCTTTTTGTGGGTCTACTTTGAATGCTCAATTGGTCCATGGCAGCTGGTGCAGCAGGGCTGCTGACAGGGCTGACAGGGCTGCTGAGCTGCTGTCAACGCTCTGGGTGCTTTTGCAATGACAAGGCAACATGAGACAAGCCTGAGAAAGCCACTCAGAGAGTCGCAAACAGAATCTCTGCAGGACAACCTGAGCAATAACCTAGAATGTCATATGGTACATACGCACTTGGAACAACCTAACTGGTTACCCTAAGTACTCAAGGTTTGCAAGCCTGCTGCAGTGACCAGACAGCTGGAATTCAAACAAAGTAAATAACTTGAAAAGGCTTATGATTTGTAGCTGCTGCAAGAGCCATCAGACTGTGAATCACTCCTTACCCCAGTGATGTATATTTCAAATTGAGGCAATTCATCCATTCCCAACTGGACCAGCAGCAGCAATGCACGCTATGAGTCAACTGGCGTCTGACCGCTACTGAAGCATCAGACAAGGCTGAGTGATGATGGTACAGTGTGACAACGCCATGTAAGCGCAAACAAGCCATTTTTGCTACAACAATGCTGTGAAAGTTTACCTGTTCTGCTCATCCCTAGTCAGATCTCCTGCTTGGTCCGCTCCCCCTGGTTGCTGCTGCTTCACACCAGACGCGCCTCTCTGCAGAGATGCCACGGCAGCAGGTCCAGCAGATGCTTGACTGGTAGATGCTGCTGTGACAGCTGTGCTGGGGGAAGCAGAAGAAGACTGGTTGGTGGGTGAGGCAGAGGCAGGCTGAGCAGTTGTGACTGGACTGCCCATGGCAGCCATTGCTGACTGCAGCTGAGCAACCTGAGAGGAGCAACAAGCCTCGGCCAAGACGAATGTGTTGGAGGTGCATCACTGCCAGTGCAATCTGTTGCTGCTATACAGTGCATGAGCTGGGCATACAAGTTGAGGAAGCTACAGGATGTTGTTCAACTGTGTCTCTGAGAGGGAAGCATATTTGCTACACACAAGCGCAACAAGTTGCAACCTCAAGAAGAGGTGATGCCCACTCCAGACTTGTTACAGGATCTTGGCTGTCTGCATGAACAGGCAGGAGATCCTGATAAGCTAAATGCAGTGGAGTGACTATGCCCAGCACCTGCTTCTAGGGGAAGCCTTTGGCACTGGGATATACAGTCCGAGCAGCATAGCAAATTGCATTGTACACTCTCAACACACCAGTTGCTATTGTCAGCTTGGTTGTGCTAATATGTAGTCATAGGCTTACCTCCTTGCTAAGATCATCCAGTCGCTGGCCAAACTTTCCGGCGTCAGTGCCAGGGCTGCTGCCTGCAGCCGTGCCTTCAGCTGCAGGGCTGACAGCTCCACCTTGGCTTGAGTTGGCGCCAGGTGCATCAGGGCTGTTTGATGCAGAAGCCCCACTGACAACAGGGTTGTCACCTGACGCAGTAGGGCTGTTGCTGGCAGGTCTTGGCTGCCCTGCCTGTGACTGTTCACCAGCAGAAGATGAAGAAGCAGAGGGTGAGTTGGCCTGTAGCGCCGCTATGTCTTGACTCAGCCTCGCTTGGCCATCCTTCAACGCCTTCAGCTGCTGTTGCAAAATCGGCAGCTGCTCGCTGGCACCTGACATGCATGACACACAGAAAGTGTGCACAGACACAGCTGAAGTGTTGACTAACTTTGATTGCGTATGCATGTCAGGATTATGTGCGTTGTTGCAGTCAACTTGCCAGAATAAGCCAACTGCCTACTCTAGTTTGGTTGAATGCGGCTTTCAATCAGAGGTCCAGTAGGCAGGATTGTCAAAGGCCACCAAAAAGCTTGCAAGGAGTGTTTGGGCTTGTTGGAACAGGCTGAGATGCACCATGCAATGTGCATGTTGGCTACCGGTTGTGTCTCTCTTGCTGTGTCAATGTCTTCTCATGCCAGCACAACAAGACGCACCTGCATTTGCTTGTTGGCCGGCTTGCATGCTCTGCACTGCGTCTGGCAGTTGCTTTAGGGCCTGCAACCCTTGCTCAAGCTCTGTAGATCTCTGCAGAAGCTTCCCCTATAATATACACAAGGACTCACAAAGTCAGTATCACAAAGGCCCTGTTTGCATAGGGGTGGAACCTACTACAATGTGTTGCAACCAACCAGTCTTCCTGCTGCCATCAAATGCGTGCCAATACTTGCTGCTCAATTTCATACTGCGTCCATACTCTCAAACAGGGCTCATGTTCAACATGAAGCCTCATCGGCGCAGCATAGGTTGCACCGCTGAAAGGCATGCACGGTACCTGTTGCTCTTGCAATACCGCCAGAACAGCTTTTTGTTCTTCGCCCGACTTGCGCAAGGCTTGCATGTCATCTGACGTGATTGCTGCATTGGTCGACTCTGCTGGACCCCGCTGTCTCTGAAGCTCGTCGAAAAGCCAATGTAGGGCTCGCTTGACTGTCTCGATCTCGACGCTGCTGACGACCTCCACTCGCTCCAAGGCTAGCGCTGCATCCAGGTCCGGAAACTCAGATTGAGTAGCACTCATGGAGCCAGGGATGTAGTGCCGCGCACGGAAGCTGAGAGTGTATCACATCAGGCCTCGACCGCGGCTGCGTGGAGTGCGGAGGACCAGGAACAGCAAGCAGCTTGAGCGTTTACTCTTCCCATCACAAGCAGGCATCACCTGTGCAATGGCTTGCCGCCTGGGACAAAGCTCTTTGATGGAGGGACTGCGGGCATCCACCTTGACAGGTTGCGGAATCTGGCGAAACGACCGCGCGTGCGCGTAACGCTTACTGCCACTGGCAAGTCTGTCCTGCTGAACTGCATTGGTGAAACTGCACATGATGTGAGTGCAGGTACGTCATTAGCATCGGTGCAGTGATATGTGTAATTGAAATAGACAGTCGAAAGCTTGTTTGTAACCTTTTTGCGCTGTGGCATTATTGTAGGCCATGTGCATGACATTATGCTTCACACATGCCTGTCCACTTGCCAGTGCAATAGCATTGATGACACGGGTTCAAGCTCACACCGTAAATAACATAAGTACTGTCTCACCAGTAAGTACAAACGCATGGCAAGCTATGTATATGTCTTTTTACGATTGAGGCAGCACTGTGTACAATGTGCCATGATGAACGTGGTGACAGGCAAGCAAAATCCTCTTTGCAGCAAGTATTCTTCCGATTATGAGCTCTGTTTTGTGAAGGCAAGTGCACGTTGCTTTGACACACTGGGCTAGAACATTGCTTTAACACATTGCTTCAACATGTGCACAGCATGAACAGTGTCATGCATGCTATGCTCTGAACAGGGCCTCAACGCATGTACCGGAAACACCACCTGCTCGATCGCGCAAGATCAGACTCACTGTACAGCTTGTGCATCTCACACAATGCCTCCCAAGCGTAGTGCTTCAATGGCTGTGATCACCAAGCCGTCGAAAAAAAGCAAAGTGCCAGCAGTGCTGACAGAGCATCCGTGGTCTTGCCACAGGATCAGTACATGAAGCTGCTCAATCAGCACGTATTGCCTGGAGTAGATGACGCAGCTTTCAGAGACGTCGTCCAGCAGGCTATCAGCGACTTCAAAGCGAAAGATGATGTTGATCAGATAGTCGATTTCGCTGGGCACAGAGCCAGCCTATGTGAGCAAGCCAAGGAGCTGAAGCGCAGCCTCAGGCAAGATTGGCACGACGGTTCTGATGATCAAATCGAGATGAAGGGTGGCATTATCCAGGAGATAGTCGACTGGCTGAACGACCTATTCAAGCTGGCCATCGAGAAAGGCCTGGAGCTGGCAGCCGCACAAAAGTGCCTGATCTTCATGGAAACCCAGATGTTGCAGATCATGCACGACAACTGCAGATGCGAGTACGAAATGTGCTACGACGCCTTTGGTGGCACTGTGACAGACTCAAGTGGTGCTAAAAGGTACAGCGGCGCCCCTGACACAATCATCCCTCAATTCTGGAGAGATGTTTTGCTGATGGCAATCATCAAAGAAGATAAGGGGGTTCTGGAGACGTTCCAATCTCACTACAAGCGCACTGGCAAAAAAGCAGACGGACCTTGGGGCCCCGCCAGAAACCTGACCAATGTGCTCCCTTGCACATCAGCTTCAAAGCTAGCTGACAAGCACCCTGAGGATGACTGGCATACAGATGCAATGAAAGCTGCTGTGCCAAGATTGCATGCCCTGCTGCAAAGCTAAAATACATAGTCTCTCATCACCATGCCCATCTAAAACATTTGATGCTTTTTTTACACAGTTTGCGGGTTGACCATAAACTGCTTGGTTCATTTGCAGCAGTAGCTGCATCTACAAGTACAGGGTGTTGGCACAGGCTCTGGGCATCTCCTCAAACTTATGCATGCATGCCTCTATGCTGCACAAAGAGACTCTGCCTGATGGCTGTGATTGTTTTCTAGGTCAAATCTGCAGCCCCTGCGCAGCTACTTACAAATTCATGAATGAGCAGTATTGGAACATGCGTACCTACTGTGCTTCGCCTTGTGTTGTTTTTATTGCTGCATTTGCAGTTGCTTAGATTGTTCCAGTTGTGTCATGTGCAAATAGAAGGCATTGTGTTTTGTCACACTGCATTCATTTGTGACATGCTACATGCACATGTTGAAACCAAAAGCATGTGTTAAGCTATACCTGGGTACTTACATATGCCGGACAGAAATCGAACGATATCAGCAACATGACTGTGACAGGATGATACTCATGAGTGGGCATCAGCACTAGCAGTTGATCATGAATGGTACACTATTGTCCTGCTGTGTACCTTGCTTGTCAAGCATCTTGTGGCCGTGACTGATAAAGTGCTCCCTCTGCCTCTGCTGTTGTCTGGTTCACTGTTGTTGCCTGTGTTTACTTTCAGTGCCTTTGTGAAGGGAGTCGTGACTCTAGTTGCACAGGCTGATGCATGTGTGCTGAGCTTGCTTGTACTTAATCGGTGCTGTTGGTCTGGGCTTTTTCTGGCTTGTGCCTGTCTTCGCTGCCGTAAACAGTACGTCCTCGCATGGGACTTGTTGGCTTCCGGAGACAGTGCACATTGAAGTTTTTGAATTAAGGCCCAGAATCTGGGAGGCCACTTAAACTGTCTCTGAACACCTTATAAGTGGTATTGTGCAGACACAGCGCCGACAACGGTGGGATGGACGTTCGCAATGCCTCCAAAGCGTGCTGCCACGAGTGCGTCGACTACCAGGCCGGCTAAAAAGAGCGCGAACAAAGTTCCACAAAGCCTAACAGAGGCATCAGAAGTCTTGCCACAGGCTGAGTTTGTTAAGCTCGTCAAGAAGCATGTACTGCCTGGACTTGATGATGAGGCCTTCAAAGAGGTATTTCAGCAAGCTGTTATCAAGTTCAAAAGGCAAAATGTTATTCACCAGAAGATCAAGCTTGATGATCACAAGAAGGGCCTCAAGCAGCATGCCAGGGAGCTTAAGAGCAGTCTCAGGCACGACTGGCACGACGGCTCAGATGATCAGATGCAAATAAAGAACTACATGACTGGCGAAGTGCTTGAGTGGCTCAACGATCTGTTTGAAGTTGCCATCGAGGGTGGCACGCAGCTGGCTACTGCCCAGAAGTGCTTGGTTTTCATTGAAAGCCAGATGATTGACATCATGCAAGACAACTGTCGAGCAGATTTCACCTGCTGCTATGACCCCGACTACACTGTCTCAGACTCCAGTGGCAACAGAAGATACCAGGGCCCACCTGACACTGTCATACCTTGCTTCTGGAGAGACCTGCTGCTGATGGCTGTGATTCAGAACGATACAGCTGTCATAACTAGCTTCAAGGCTCACAGCAGCAGTCTGGGTGGTGGGGCAGCTCTGTGTGATGTGCTTGGCTACATTAGGAGCCCAAAGCAAGGTGCTGACAGGCGTCGTTATGGGGATGACTGGCACACAGCAGCAATGAAAGCTGCTATTCCCAAGCTGCAGTCACTCCTGCTGCAGGAGTGAAGTGCTTTATGTGAACCTTGCACTTGCGCCCAACACAGATGTGCACAGTGATGATACAAAATGAGTTTTCAAATCAGGATAGCTTCCCTTTTTGTCAAGGTTTCCAACAGCATCTGTACTCGGTTTGCCATCAGCATTAAACACGTTCACCATCCTGTGATCTGATTCAGCCACCTGGCCATACATGCACATCCAAACATTGCCTATGACAGCTAAGTAGACTGATTCTGTTGAATGCTGAAGGTAGCTCCAATCACTGATGTAAAGTGCAGCATCTGTAGGTATGCAGGCAGTTAACAGGTCAACTGCTGCTTAAAAGGCACTGTGCTCCCCTTGCATGATCGACCTCAGATGGTACTTCAGCTAGTTTGATTATGGAATTTCAAGTCAATACCAATTGAGGGTTGGTACAACTTGCCCAACATCTTGTCCCATTAGTCTTGGGTGGCTTCTTCAGAGCTCGTATCAGATCAGACTACAGACGCATGTAACATCAGCTGGTACAAACTGCTTTAAGCTGCTGTGACTCTGCGCATTCTTTTTGAACACTCTGACAGTGTGCACAAGACATGCTTGTGCATCCTGCCTGTACTCACAATTGGTGGACCAAGGTGATCATGTGATTGATGCAATACAGTCTTTTGCTTTTTGTCTCACTGCTGAGCCAAAAACAAAGTCTGCCCTAGGTTTGTTTTGCAGGCTGGCTAATTACAGAAACGGCATGTGTGCCTCTCAAGTATGACCAGCACTCTGCTTAATATCAAACAGATGATAAAGAATACGTTGTAGCGCGCACGCACGCATCACCAAACCACAGACAAAGGACCTCATCACAAAAGCATGTACTGCGCATTCTGCTCAGTTGCCTGGGGTGAACTTGGAAGCTGTGTCTAGGGTGAGGCCATTGTTGCTGAATGGGTCATCAATGTGCTCAAGCAGGTTCTCCAGAGGTCCCTACACCAACAGACTTTGTCAACGGTTGTATAATGCTGAGTTGTGTTGTGCGGTAAGCGTACTTTTGCTTCACACCACAATTGGCACTTGTTTGTGCAAAGATGAACGCCTGTGATACTCTGCAGAGCGTCGTGAAGCACTCACAGCTTGCAGAGTTGAGTTGAGTGCACACCAGGCATACAGCACATGTATGCTGCTGTGTCCTGCTTGGAGCTCAAGGGCAGTAGTCAAAGTTATGTTCAGTCATCACAGCCAGCTCACCTTGCCAGTCACAATGGCTTGGACAAAGAAGCCAAACATTGCAAACATGGCCAACCTACGTAACATCCGCACCAATCAGTACTTATTGCTGATGCATACAATTTGCCACTTTCAAATACTCACCATTACAATCACAGACAGCAAATGCTGGATGCAGCAAAAGTTTAGCTAGCGCACTTGTCGAGCATGAGCACAGCAGATGAATGATGGTGCGACAGTCACCTGCCATTCTTGATCTCCTTGACCTTCAGCTCAGCAAAGCTGTCCTGCACAGCACAATGCCAAGACCAAGTCAACACTGCTTACGCAATGAATACAGCTGTCAGCACATCAAACTGTGACACATACAACAGCATGCTCACACTATCGGTCAACTGTCATGAGTCTCAACCTGCAACATCTCCTTGATTTACGCACTTGGCCCTGTGATCGACTACTGATGACAATGTTGATGCAATGATCCACAGGCTTTCACAATTGTGTCATGCAGATGGTGCCAGAAAGCATTAAGGTCGGCACTCACAGGGTCTGAGGCAAACTCCAGGGGGTCAAACCACCCCCCAGGGTAGAGGGGGTCTACAGACTCCCCCAAGGGTCCTCCGTTCACACGGTATCCCTCCACCAGACCCATCAGCACTACCTGCATGGCAATGCCTCATCACAACTGCATGTAAGATGAAATCTTACATGCAGTTGGGCCATTCTCTAGGGACGCCAAGACCAGACTGATGGTTGAGCTCGTCCAGTGCAACCCCCCGGGTGCATGCATCTGTCACACATCAGGCAATGAAATGCACACATCCCTTCAGGTGTGACATCTTGGTGGTTCTTGACAAGAACAAGACTTCACACCCAGAGACAGTACGCAAAGCTAAAGTCTCAAGAGAAGAGCAAATCCTGTAAAACTGACCTTATTATCACTACACGCTCGGTCAATGCCCCATCTCATGCTGCCATTTCCAGTACACGATAACGTGTAATAAAACTCTGGACTATTGCAAAGAAATCATGCCTGGCTTGCATGCTGAGCAACAACACATGGGCTGTGCTGCCTGATGCGCATTCTGTCAAGCAATGATCAGACAGGTGTAGCCTGTCTACACTGCTGGACTCACAGCATCATCATACACTGCACTACATATCTTGCTCACCCGGGCAGTGAAAGCAGCAATGATTCAGCCAAGTTGTCCTGGCTATGTAGGACCTGCCAGTCTACCACCTGATGGGAAATGCACCACTTCTAGCACGACTAAATCTGTACAACTTGTGAAGTAGAGTGAAGGCAGCTTGCCTGGATAGCCAGGGTGGCAATGATGCTCCTGGCGCCCACCAGGTTGTCCTGGCCCAGGTAGTTCAGGGGCTCGTTCAGGATGACAGCTCCCGCCTTGAACCACACGGGCTCCTGGAACTTGATGCCTTGGAACTTCTCCAAGTACTGCACAAGTCAGCAACCAGCAAAGCTTGACACGCATGCAGTGTGAAAGTTGCCAGAAGCTCCATGACAGCTATGTTACGCCTCTGTTATCATGTCTGATCTAGTGTACCATGCTGCAAGCAACACTGGCATTGTTGTTTGGGAATGTGTACTGATGTAGACTTTTTTGATCTGGTTGGGTCAGCATTCAATTATGACAGACTGCGCCAAACACCAGCTCAATTGTTCAGCGTGAAGGCACACAAATCAGAAACTGTCCCCGAGGCTGGGTACCACAATTTAGCAAGCCTGCAAAGTGATCAGCGCATTCAATGCACAAAGGAGCAAGGGTGCACCTCAGGAAGGATGCAGCCGAGGGCTCCCAGCATGGCCCAGCGTGCATGCAGCACCTCAATGACCCTGTAGCGGGAGAAGGTCTTGGGGTCTGCTGACAGCCCTTGTGTGTCCTGCAGCATGC
>JAABUP010003493.1_pt1 | contig 27682 bp, 39 predicted proteins | sample 5559201 | NCBI WGS metagenome assembly JAABUP01 (sample SAMN10711887, study PRJNA513373) | rock metagenome | isolation source: Antarctica rocks | place: Antarctica | reverse complement strand
CAACCTGGTACAGTTGACAAAGCGTGCCAACAAACTAGGTTATCATACCTACGTAGGCAAAGGCATGGTTTTGGTATGTGCTGCTGCAGACACAAAGGGCAAGCTGTCAGAGAATGCCTGCGAAACGGTCAGTACTGCAAACTTTCACAATGCAATGACCGGAATCATTGCATATCAGCCCTCCACTACTCAAGCCGCAATGTTGGGCATAAATATGGTAGCAAAGTTATTGTGCAGCTACTGCATTGTATACATACTGCAGGGCCTTCCACTAGAGACCTATGTAGCTGCCTACAAGTACGGCTCTGTTGTCATCTTCAATGGCCGGGAGCGAGAGAAAGAGGTGCTCAAGCTCTGTCAGGAATTCTGCACTGAGCCAACAAAGCAGAACTACACTGAAGGTGAGCAGGGCGTGGTGCTGTCCGCAGTTCATGTGAGCTTCATCATCATGCGCCGCTAGAATGCAGGTTGTGCAGAGCATGCAGTTGCAAATTTCATGATGGATCAGTGCGCATGTGTCCCTATTAATGACTGTGAAAAGCACTTATCATGTGAACCAGCCCTCAGATGCTACAGCTACACACACATTTGACGGCAAGCAAAGCTTCAGCCAGTAAGCAGTTGTCAATGAGGCATTGACTCGTTGCGTACCTATGTAGAGTTTCCCATCATCATACAGCCGGACCATCAAGAGCCAAATGATTTGACACCAGATTGCATCATACTTCGGCAGCTGGAGTTCAACAACATACGGACGCTGTCACATGTGCTTGGACAGTCAGTGGCCCTGGACAGATATGCTGAAGTGGCTGAGCGCATGCTGTCAAATTTCATGCATATGAACAGCACCATGAAGCGGAGGGGAGATTTCAAGGATGTGAAGAAACACAAGCTGTTGAGCTTGGTTGCAGAAAATAACATGATTCTGACAGACATCATAGCCAAGCTGGGTCTCCAAGAGCGATTTGACATTGCTTGGAAGAGCACCCAGCACAATGAGGTATATGAGCACCTGAGAGGAGAGCTTGAAATCGAAGAAAGGTTCAGCATTGTTCAGACCAAGGTAAGCGTAACCAAAAGGTTGTCCTTCTGACCTGCCCGTCTGACCTGAAGTGCACACATTGCCAAGCCATTGTAGGTGCTGTACCGTGCCGTGCTGTGCCGTGCTGTGCTGTGTTTGGCCAGGCCGTGCTGTGCTCTGCTGTGTATAACACTAACAGTTTGTGACATACACCGGCTGACAGATTGTGCACTGCTTGCAGCTGGAGCTGGTACAAGACAATCTGAAGTATTTTTTAGAAATCATGCAGAACAACAAATCTGTACTTCTGGAATGGTTGATCATTGGTCTGATTTCTGCTGAAATAGCATTGGGTGTGTTTGAGATTACCACTCGCGTTTAGCTTCAACCACCGCACTAACTTTTCTCACCTCGTTGGCACAAAAGCTAGCATGTGGTTGCAAGGATGTAAGGGCTTTACAGGTGCAACACAACTCAGGTTATACATGTACTAAGTCCTATCCTGCAATTGCAATGGCAGAGTTTGCATCATTAACGTCTGGGCATGGCATGCGTTCAATGCCAGCTTTGTCGTCCTGTGTGGATCAATTATGCTCCTGTGCTAGGTTGATATACGTTGCACTGATATATATTGGACTGATTTGCACAGCCTGATAGAATGCCATGATCAACTTGATTTGGCAAAGAGACATTGTGTCACAGTATGTAGTCGAGCAAGGTTGTGTCAGGCTGCGCGGCGCATCGCAATGCATTTTTGTGCTATCTACGATCAAATTTTGGTCCCCGCACAGCCAACAGTTATAATCGTCTTCACGTGCAGCTTCCTCTGACTAAGCATTTTCGATTCTGGATCCCTGGGAGGCTTGCATTTTAGTAAGCACTCAGGTAAGCGAATTTTGCTCCTTGCCTGAAGTCAAAGTCGCAACTGTTTGGCGCAAAGATTGAGCCAAGCGTGTGCTTCCAGAGACTGTACATAAAAGCAATGCAGCGTTTGCGGGAGTAGGACGAAGCTGTAGGACCACTGTCCCTGAAGAAAGCTGCTGCTGTCTTGCACGAGTGAGATTGAGCCGGCCCACCGCAGAACTGCTGTGCCGCCGCAAGAAACCGCCAATCTATATCCTCCTCCCCTTGCAAAGGTGATTTCTGCTATCGATCATGGGTCGCAGTCCCAGCGGGTATGCCTGGCAGGTCACACCGAATAGCGAGTGAGGGTCAGTCTTTAGAGTGTTTCTAGACCCTGCGTCAACAGCAACCTCAATGGAACGTACGTGCAGGCAAATTACACAAGATCCAATCCGTCCAGTATACCCTGACAGCAGAACTGATCAGGTGTGTGAGCTGCTGCTTGCTGCTGAAGACCCTGACTGGCTCTATACAAGCCTTTGCAGCACAGGATTGCAAGCAAGACTTGCGTATGAACTGCATTCAAGCATATAACATCCTGCTGCAGGGTCCGTACGCCAGGATGGATCAGCCTCCCAGCAATGTTTTGATCCCACAGCCAAGCGATTCGCCACGCAGGCAGCAGCAGCTGACCCCTCACCTTGAAAAGCCATCCACTGCTAGCTCCCTAGGATATTCGAGATATGGCAGAAACAGCATGGAGTTCAGCATGAGCCTAGCCCACACTGAAAGGCGTGGAACAGCTGAGTCTGGTAGTTGGAGAATTCGCGACATTGACTGGCGGTTCTGCTTCAGATCTCAGCACTATGGCACAGCTTTCTTCGCCGTGATGATCATCATTGCACTTGGCATTATACACTGGACTGCCAAACCCAGGATGCGGCCCTTCTTCCTATACGATGCCAGTATCAGCTACATAAGCGGTGGAGACACAGTCCCAGCAGTGGCAGCAGTGCTGGTCCCCTTTGCCCTGCTGTGCATCTCTCTGGTCTCCTTTGAGTTTGGCATCTACAGACTGGAGAACTGGCACATCACAAACGCTGTTGCAACCTCCATGCATTTCTTGCTGGATTGCATATGTGCTTTTGCAACTGTGGAATGCTTCACTGAGTCCACAAAGATGGCAGCTGGCAGACTGCGCCCTGACTTCTTCCAGCAATGCAATCCAGATGTGGACTGGACCAGTGGAGCTGTCATGTTGGGTGTGGAACACAATGCACACTGTCAGGCATCCTCAATCGATGGCAGGAAGAGCTTCTGCTCCGGTCACTCATCCACCAGTTCTGTCATTGCTGGCTACAACATCATCTATCTTATTTGGGCAGGTGAAAGCTTGCCTGTCACTGCAGCAGTGTCATGAAATCTGCCTTGCATGCATCTCTTTACAAAGTGTTGTCAATACACAGCAAGACAAAGTGGTTGCTGCTCCTTGTACAGCAAACCAGCAGGGCCAAAGCGTGTCTCGGTCTCGGAATAGTATCATGCTGTGTAAACCTCATTGCATATTTGATACACGGCTATGCGTGGGCATTCCTTGTACTCTCTGATTTGCACTGCTAGAGGTCCTGTGTGACAGCAACCATATCACCTGTCCAGACCTTGCTGCTGATGCAGGTCAGCTTGAATGTGCCTGTAACAGTGTGCATGGTGCCTTGCAGGATACATTCGCGGCGGCGATGCAGCTTTCATGGGGCTGGACAAGAAGACAGGCTGGAGGGGAGGTCGCAGATATCTTCGTGAGCTGGGGCATGGCTTGTACCTCATGTGGATGCTGCTCAACTTCACCTTTGTCTGGGCTGTGGGCGTCAGCAGGTTCACCGACAACAAGCACAACATCTCAGACATTCTTGGGGGTTGGCTCCTGGGGTTTGCTTTTGCCCTGATCTATGCCACAAGGAGCACGTGCTTGCACAAGTATGTTGTCATGCACAATGTGCAAGAGATTGATGCGCTGAGGAAGCCTGCTCAGATCAAGACAACAGCAGATGGGCGTGTGCTGGCACCTGAAGACCCTGCAAACCTCACTACCCTCACCTGATATGTTTCAGTCACACATTCTGCTCTGCCCTTGTTTAAACCTGATGTCATAATTCAGCAGGACCTGCACTCAGCTTTACAGCCATGCACTGTTATTTATGATGGAGCTGCTGCAAGTCAGTCCCTGAAGGCACCTCGTATTGTGCTCTGGATTTCTGTAGTCCTTGCTAAATATGGAAGATATGATGTTGTCTCCTTCCTTTTTTCCCATCGAGTATGCAGTATCATACTGCATTTACAGACTGCGTTGAAATGCACCTCATAGAACAAATGCTATATATCAGCATTCAGTTCTGTAAGAAGAAATACTCTGCAATTATCTCAAACCATTGCAACGTTGCATTGCAGTCCCATTCTCCGGACTACAGTAAGACACCAAAAAGCAATGATTACGGAAAAAGATTACACTCGAGTACAGTTAACTTGTTCAGCTTTGAACCATCACTCACTCAATACAACAATGCTTATCACATCACTAGCACATCTGATTCAGTTCTCCCCCAACAAGTCGAAAGGGTTCGAAGCTTCAGACTGCTGTACTTCTGGTTGGACAGCCAGCCCTGGTGGAGCACGCGCCTACACACATAGCAGAAGTCATGACCAGGCAGGCATACAGAGACTCATCTCAGAAACATCACCTGTACAGCATCTGATCCATGCTCCTGCAACATATGCAAAAATGCAGACAGTGCTATTACATGTTGAGCAAAAGCAGACCGAAGTTCTGCTGGCATTGCCCACCTGTGGGGCAGCGTTTGGCTGTGATGCATTTGCATTGCCCCAGGCTGCTGGAGCCCTGTCTGGACGCTGCAGAATGTTGGGCGTGTGTGAGCCCCGGCCTGACCCACGGCCAGACCTGGAGCTACCTTGCCGTCCGGGCTGTTCCCACCCCTCCTCTGCGCCAGCCTTGTTGTCTGCAGACATCAAGTAAAAGGATTTTCATGTCTCTTGATCTAGAGCGAGACTACCGGGTGACAGCCCTGTCAACTGATGTCACAAGCCATTTGTGAGGTTCTAAATGAACATAAGATGTGCAATGCAGACAAACCCCACCAGTCCCAGCTTTCCTCCTCTTGCTGCAGTCCAGGGCAGCAAGATAGACTTGCAATCCAACATACAAATGTTTACAAGTATATACCAAGTGAAACCCCCTCTGGCCCCGTCACTGATATTGTGCCATGACCAGGAAGATGATTGAATTGCAGAGAGACAGAGATCAACAATGCAGTGGAGTACCTTGGTGAAGGCCAGGGGGTGGAGCTACTGAAGCCTGTGAGTTCCTGTCTTGCCCTTGATACTGGTTGCCCCTTCCTTGGCTTCGGCCTCCACCCCGGGATGACCCCTCGTACCTCCCTCCTCTGCCCCGCCCTGCATTGCATACTTGTCCCATGTCAACTCTGTCAAACGTCTCTTCACCATGGTGAAAACCATGCGCTGTGTACTCAGCCTCATGTGGCTGCTGCTTGCATCATTCTCATGATGCTGCCCTGCTGAGCAGTTTTTGTGCAGGTGACTGGTGTAGGCATAACAAGACACTGCAGTTGCAGAAACAGCAAGGTCAGTTAAGCCAGTGCATGTGCCTGTGGAATGGCATGCAGTATATTGAGCAGAAAAGGAGGGGATTCACCTGGACCACGGCCAGCAAACTTGTCACCAGAGCCCCTGCCTCCTGAGTTGTCCTGGTCATAGCGGCCCCTGCCCCTACCCCTGCCTCTGCCCCGGCCCCTGCCTGCTTCCACAGAGCCACCAGCATCTTGGCCACCACTGCTGCGTGTGCTGCTCACCTCCACCCATCCTACACTCGCACTAGCTCTTTTCAATCCCCAAGCGTCTATTTTTATTCAACGTCATCTCTATACTTGAAATCTAAACTCAGAAACGTCTGGGGACAGTGAAAACGCTTTACTACATTGTGGAGATGTTTTAGGACACTCCAGCTTACAAGCAATGAGTTGAGGCAAGTACAGCATGTGCTGCTGCTGCTGCTCAATGATGACCATGCCAACAAGAGCTCTCTCAGCATTGTCAGCATGACTGCAAAGCGCTGAATGTCTGATGCTACACACCAGGTAGCAATCACAATCCAGTGGTTTGTGTAAGTTGTGATAGACCTTTGCAGACTGCTGGATTACTATCACAATGACCAGCACTCTGAACAAGATCATCCACAACATGTGACATATGCCTTTTGCATAGCAGCAATAGCTTGACGGCTGACATGCTTTGAGCATTGATATGCTTGGCGAGCTGGCAATACTTTTCCATTTGCAGACTTGAGATGTGTTACAGCATGCGTGCTTGAGATGTAACAACAAAATGCCCAATAGGCTGAACACATAACCCAAATGTCAGAGGGTCAAAATCTACCTGCATCTTGACCAGCACTGTCCTGCTCAGGCTGCTGTGCAGATGCGTCCCCTGAGGTTGTGGGAGCAGTAGGTGCGTTGTCACCAGTGGCTGCAGCAACAGACATGGGCCGGCGTGGTTGACCACGCTGCTGACGATGCTGCTGCTGATGCTGCTGCTGATGCTGCGGCCTGGGCTGAGCTCGATGATTGAGAGGGAGAGTAGCCCCTTTCTCTGATGGGGCCTGTGCACCCAGGGCTGAACCCTTTGCTTGAGCCTGTCTGTCTTCCTGTCCAGTCTGCTCTGTGGAAGGTGGTGCTTGTTTGCTGGGCTGAGCAGGGTCAGCTGCAGGGGCACCCTGTGATGGCTTCTTATCTCCCTGAGACTGTCCTTCTGAAGACTCAGGCTGTGCCTGAGCTTCAGACTGACTATCAGACGTAGGCTGAGCCTGAGCTGGGGCCTGAGAGGTGGGGGGTGGTTGGGTTTTGGGCTTACCCCATGCATTTGGCTGGCTGCTGGCTGGCGCCTGCCCTGTTGCTGTTGGCCCATTGTCAGACGCCTTCCCCCATGCTACTCGTTCTGGCTTAGCAGCAGCTGAGCGTTCCTTGCTGACCTCTTGTCCTGCTGTGGGTGCTGCTGCAGACACTCCTTGTGCTCCAGCTTGCTGCTGCGCTGCCTGCTTGGCCTGCTGTGGCTGTGCAACAGGCTCTGCTTTCGAAGGCTGCTCAGTTGGGGATGCTGATGGCTTGCCTTGCTCAGGCTGAGCTGAAGGCGACTGTGCAGGAGCTGAGGGCTGCCGGGAAGTGCTCTGAGCCTTGCCACCAGCAGCAGGGGCTTGTGCAGGCTTGCCCCAGGCTGGGGCCCTTGGTGCCTCTGCTTTAGTTGCTGTTGGTGAAGCAGCAGTGACAGTTCCTGCTGCTGCAGCAGCGGAAGAAGCAGCTGCCTTGGGTGGTGCAGCAGCAGAGCCATTGGCCTGAGGTGATTGCTGTGAGGAGGGCTGTGCTTGTTGCGAAGCTGATTTCTGCGGTGGAGATGCAGCAGCATCTGAGGCAGAAGGACCTGTGGGCTTGAGGATCTTGACTGGAGCTGCTTGAGTGGGCTGCTGACTAGCAGGAGCAGGTGCAGCGGCTGCTGCAGCAGCTTCACGTCTCTTCAGCGCCTCCTCTGCCTACACACAGCTTGATTCATTGCTTGCTGACAACGTTGCCTCAAGTGTAAGGAGTAGGCTGGTCATAAGATGTGATGCACATGATGCTGCCACAGTAGGGCCAGAGACAACAGCACTCTCCTGGAACTGCTGCTGTGTCAGTATGTACTCGATATGACAGGCTATGCAGCACGGAAAGGGCAGGGATTTTTGAGTGGACAGATGTGAACTGAACAGAGGGACGCAACAAAAGGCCAGCTCTCAATTCCATGCCCTACTGCAAGAGTAGAGCATAGGACTGAGGCCCAGGTGGTGGTCAACATGCTTTGTCACAACCTCAGGAACAAGTGACACCGTTAGGATTTAGTGAAATGACACCATTAGGGTTTAGGGAAAAGCTTAAGGATGTGGGTATACCTTGCGCTTGGCGTCACGCTCTTCCAGCTCCTTCAGTCTGGCCACTGTATCCACCGGTTTGGCACTCCCAAAGGGGTTTGACTGCACGCACAAAGAGTTTGGCTACATTTCCAAGAAACAAAGGTAAGGCTATTCATCTCCGTCCTCGTGGTCCATGCTCACATCTTGACACACATGCTGTGCAGGTGTCAAGCAAGCAGTTGCTGAAGGCAGGCGCTAGTAGAGACATGCAAGTTCTTGGGAGTCAGGAACACCAAATTTTCGAGAAAGACGTCCATTCCAGGGTGCAGACCAAGACTCAGATCTGCCTGGAGCCACATTTCTACATGAGGTATAACAGGGCATGATGACTAGCAAGGGGCAAGCAGCTGCAAGGCTCCTACTGGACTGCATACAGTACCTGAGCCTAGCGCAAGACATTGTTTGATGAGTGAATAAATCAGTGAGACTCAGGCAATGAGGTATGAGACACAATAGACGCGCAAAGTCTGAAGCTGCCGGTAGAAGGCAAGGTGTTGCAAGGTGTATATGTTAGCTTTGTAGCTGACCTTGGGCTTGGCAGCTTCAGAGGTGGCAGAGGTTGAGCTGGGGGCGCGCTGCAGGGTCAGGCTGCTGCGTTGCTCGCTGGTGGACCGGTCCAGCTGGCTTGACACATCAGACCCCCTGGGACCCCCTGATGCACCAGTATCAGTCCATACATCAGGCCTCAATTGCATGTCAATCTCACCACCATGTATGTGTTTCCGGTCATGAGGATGTGATGGGTAAAGCTCTCACAGGCCGTGACGTGATACTCTGCTCTGAAAACAATACGATGGCAAACATGCTCACAGCAGCTGGGCAGAGGTTCTTGATTATGATGTGATGGCATTAGCAATGCGCATTCCTCAAGGACAGAGGCAACAGGGGAGCTAGTGAAAAAGTATCACCTGAGAGTAATGATGGACGCAAGTGCAGCATGAACATGAACAGACTCACCAGAGAGTGCCTCGCCAGGTGCCTGAGCAACAGGAGCTGAGGCTTCTCGGCCCCACCAGCCCTGCCCTTCATCGCGAGCACCACTGAAGCCACCTAAACTCACAATGCACCAGTGATCAACCATCAGTCTGTGTCTGTCATGACTGTGGTTTGTGAAGTACAATCAGAGTATCAATACAGCCTGTACTGTCTGTGCTATGCTGTCACTGATACATATTTTACGTGAACACAAATTGCCTTTTGTACGCACACAGGCAACATGAAGTATGACAGACTGTGAACGAGCTCAGTGCGGGGGACCCAGATCAAAGGGCAGCAAGTTACCATAATCGCCACGTGGTCGGTCTCTGAAGCTGCCACCACGTCTGTCATCCTGCTCATAGTTGCTGCCAAAGCCGCGGCGGTCACCCCTATCGGCCTGACCCCTGTCTGGGAAACCACCCCTGTCATCACGAAAGCCACCGCCACCACGACCTCGGTCTGATGACTCATAATCACGTGAGTAACCGCCTCCCCTTGACCTAGGAGGGTGCAGCCTCATGCTCAAGAGACCACGCTGACACATGCGGTAAGACAAGGTGGCAATGACACAATGGCAACAAGCGCTGCCAAATGCCAAGCCATCGTGCTGCCTGATGCAGAATGCATCAAGCCAAAGTTACGTGGTGTTGTAGACTGGTCTGCAGAGCGTCTTGGCGCAGGACTATCCTCACTTACAATGAGAATGAAATGCAAGGTGTGAGAGTAGAGCATGGTGAGTTGCCTGTCAGCGCCTCTTTCCCCAGCGTTGTAGTCTGGCCTGTCAAAGCCGTAGCCCCCTTGCTCCCTGTCTCCATACCCACCTGCAATGCAAACACTTTGCCTAAGCCACTTCTACAGCGGAGCTTGCATTGGTAATTACTGATACCTGCTGTTTGCAGTTACAATAGGCACTGCACATCACTGTGGTCATGAGGCAGAGCAGCCATTCTGTGAATGCATGCCAATCCATCAAAGCAAGCAGCTTGATGAGCATCGCAGACATAGTCACAGCATGTCATACGTCCAATTACACGCTGCTTAAACTAGTCAAATGCCAAAGCATATGTCTGCTAACCTCGTGACCTCTCTGGCCTTGCTTCTGCAATGTCAATTCTCAGTGCTCGGCCCAAAACCGACTGCACAACACATCCAGCTTGTGCTTCTTGCAGTGCAGAGCAAAAGAGCAGCATGGATTTCTGGCTCATACAAAGAGCACTCACTGTGCCATTCATCTGCAGCGCAGTTTGCAGCCCGTCTTTGGAGCCAAACTCCACAAAAACACCTTTGAGCTTGCCAGTGTCGCGGTGTGTCAAAAAGTGTGTATCACGAATCTGCATGCACAATACGTATCAAATCGCACCCCGTCACATGTTCAGTGATAGCAAGTGAGCACAGCCCAGTCTATCTTGCCTGCAGATCCTTGAACAGGTCAGACAAGTCGCCTTCAGTCAGCTCGTACGGCACATTGCCAATGTAGACCTTGTACGGAGGCTGGTCTGGAACCTCTGGCAACGACTTGAAGGCCTCACGGGCAGGCTCTGCCGCAGGGGAAGCTCCTGGTCTGGTGGGCAAGGGCGACACTGGCACTGATAACAACAGCACAAACGACGGTCAAGACTTTCTATCAAAAAGATGATAATGGCGCCTTTGAGTACTAAAGACATCACTAAGGTACCATGCGACTTACAGTCGGCATCGAAATCTTCGTCTTCTGCCCAGTTTGTTATCTTGGGATTCGGCTTGAGGAACTGGTCCAAGGGAAGCGTGGTTCCCTTCTTAGAGGACATGCTGTCTTGTCCAGGAGACCGGCCAACGCTCAAAGGGTCTGGCAGTGCTCAATATCCAAGTCGAAACGCAGTTGATCGCCGTGGGAAAAAGGGTGTAGTTAGCCGACGCACGGGACCAGCGGCAGCTACAATGACTTGTCAAGCAAGATTTGAGATCCCCGCACGGCAAGACTTGTGACAAAGCTCTCCTGATGGACAAGCGCAGCTGGGGCAAGCTCGCTGCAGCAAGCTCAGTCAGGCCTAGGGTGCGGCAGAACCTAATCATATGATACGAGATTTACTTAGTCACATCGATACAGCTGCGATGCCCACTTCACAGTTGCGTCTCGGCATGACCAGCACTCACGAGGGCTACATGTCAACCCCATTGTCTTTATAACATGCAGTACGGCCCTCTTACTGCGTCCCGTGCATCTTTGCAGATTGTGTTGCAGCAACCATGACAACTTTTGCCTGCTGACACAGAAGTTGACGGTTGGACTGAGCCAGACTAGCTGCACCCAGCCAACTCTGTGAAAACTTTTGTTATTGAGTTACCTTAATGGAGTGCCAGATCACTCGAACGGCACTGCAACTTCAAGAGCACTTACAGTGATGCAGGCCTGCACTTGAGTGATGCAGGATACAGTTCATCAGAGCTTTGCTACATGAGTACATGCAGAGAATTGCGAGTGTGCAGTGTATTGTATGTAGTCCACGTGAGTCTCATGCACAATGTTTGATTGGTGTCCCAGTCATGTATGGTCCTGTGACATCCAGTTTGCCAAATCAGGTAGCTAGCTGTGGCAGCTGATCGATTTCAATAGAAAGATGTGGCTTCTAGATGGATGGCTTCTTGGTGGGAAAGGAGTGAGAGGGGCGCTGACTGGATGAGGGGCATTGTGTAAAGCTTGCAACTGAAATGGCATATGCTGCAGGCATTCTCAATTCAAAGGCGTCCGGTGCTGCCAAAGGGCAGAGGAAGGCTGTCAAAGAGCAGAGGGAGGCTGTCAAAACACACCTGGCTCAGACAACTCATCAAGCAGCCATCAGAAGGCATTTTTGCTGTTCCAGATAGGATGGCAATGGGCTACTTGGTGCTCATGCATGCCAAACATGGTGGCAGAGCCCCAGCAGGCGACCTCAGTCTTGTCATTGCCAGGAAAGGGCTTTGCCAGCTGGTCATCATACACTGCAGGAAGCATGCCAGCAATGACTTTGTCCGCCTTGGTCCGATCAGGAACTCCTATGAAGACCTTCAGGATTGCGTCGACAGGTACCTGGAGGCAAACATACAGCGCCCTGTGATGCAATATACTGCGTGTACATTGAAAGAATCTCGAGCAAATCACATTCTGTGCTAGGTAGGACACATGTTGCATCAGCATTCAGGGTGCGTAACAAAGCACAGCTACCGAATCACAGCTGCCTACTTGATTGAGTCTGTGATAAGGTTGACTTACATCTTGTTGATCAGCATGTGTTTGATTATTGTAAGCACTGCTGTCTGGTGCCCATCATACGCCCACAGCCGGGCCAAAGATGATGCCAAAAGCACATCTAGCTCTTAGCCATGCCTTAGTTGCACACAGCAAGGGGACCGAGATTGAAAAGATGCAGGCAGTTATGAATTGTTACGGCTTTCAATACTATACCCATTCTGCAATGCTCACAACTCCATTGTGAGCGCAACATAATCCATACTACTGATCAGCTGAGCCGGCAGCTCAGCCTTGGCTCAAGAATGTGATCTAGATCAACTGTGTTACCTCAACACGACTATGGTTGGAATGTGCCAAACAGAGGCTGTGCTTGAAACAAGGGTGGCATGAGCCTAGGCCAATTTGTGTGCTGCAGCTTGTCTTTGTTGGGTCCCTACAAGGTGACTGGGGAAGAATGCTGTTAATTACATTTCTGAAAGGCCACATTGGTTCTTGTGTGGCGCCAAGCTATTGCAAGGTGATGTCTACTGTTCCTGAACTGTACAGAAACACTTTACACAGCTTGACTGCTGTGGATACTGTTGTAAGTAAGTAATGAAGCATGGTGGCTACCCACAAAGCCCAAGCCTTCAAGGTCAGCAAAGGCACCATTTACAGCTGGCAGAGCGCAGCATGGTGCGTGGGTCGGAGACACTCACTCAAATCAGCTGCCAGCTTGCAAGGGAGCAAAGTTGAACACTGCAAGAAGGAAGCTATTCAGCGCAACAAGGATGACACCCGCTGTCAAAGTTTTGGTGCTGCCACTCCTTTGTTTGCTGGTGCCTTTGCTGAAGGTTGTCAAATTTGAGTGCTGTCACTCTTGAATTATAGAGGCTATAGGGCTAAAGGCTGACAAACAGTGTGTAAATATATGTTTGATAAACGGCTGCAAATTGTGAGGATTACGGAGTACTGCATCACCCTGCTCAAATTTCAGAAGTTCTGCAGACATCCAGCATATGTCAGGTTTGGTGCCCATCTTGATTACTTTGAGATCATGCCAGGACACTGACACGCGTACAGGATACCCTCGTAACACAGAAGTTCTGATATAGGCATAACTACGGAGACTCCCTCAGCTCTGCATGCGTTGTGCTTACGCTCGTGGCCAGCCGTTACAACTGTCAGCGTTGACCTGACAATCAGCAACCGTGTTATCAGGCTCGGCAGATCAGTGCATCCTTGGGGATGTGTATCAGGAAATCCAATCTATCAAGGTGACAGAGAAGTGCCTCAATAACATTGAGGTCATGCCTGGGCCTAAGCCAGGCCACGAGCAGGATTATCTACACTTTCTTTTGCTGTATTGCCAGTGCCTCCTTCAATCAGGTTCATAGTGCCGACGGCTTCCTCAACTGAGGTTTCATGAGACTCATTCCCATGCAACAGCTACCCTAACCCAGTTAGCCTGCAATTTAGTTACATGATAGCCCCTCCAGACTCAAGATATCTGACCCGGTTTCAGATAACAGTACCATCAGCAGATTGCACAACCCATCACACAGCTCTTCAATGAAATATCTGACATCAGCCGCACCGGCTGTCTCTCTGAACTTGCAATTGCTCAAAAACATGTTGGATCCTCAGAGTTCATTTGCACAATATACAAAAGCACATGTAGTATACATTTACAGCAACCTGCAATCACATTATCATACATGGGACAGCTGAATCTTGCTCTCAGAATCGTGGGCATGAGACTCCCATGTTCTGCATTGCATGCGTCCCCCTGCCCTTCCTCACATCTTGCTGCCACTGTCCAGCCTGTAGTGCTCCATCAATGCGATCTAGCAGCTCCACCATGAACAACTCCCATTCCTCGCTGTTTAGACCACTGAAGACAGCATTAGCAGCCCCAGGAGCACCCCCAGCCACTGGTGGAGGGTATGCCTGCATGCACCTCATCATCATCATTGTTGCCTCAGAAGGAAGCTGAAGGCAAGTGTGTCAGAGATGTCCATGATGTCCAGTTTTCCCTTACATGACTGCAATGTTGACGGGCAGATGCAACAATTGCCATTAAGCAGCTATCTACAGGAAGAGACTGATGCCTCACCCGGCCAGTCTTCTTGAGGCGGTGAGCACGAGGCGCCTTGCGCCCAGGCTGCCGCTTGCCCTTGGTGAAGCCTTTGGTCACAAAGTGGGAGGGGTCCACAGAAGCAGCCATGAGCTGAGCACCAGGCCCCATGGCCATGGCCTCTGACTCAGCATAGATATGGTGCAGGCCAGCGCCCCACTGCACACCCCTGCGCTTGCTGGCCACCACAGCTGGGGAGACTGACGCCACAGCTGGGGAGGCTGTTCTGCTGAACGACCGCTCTGCCATGAGCGAGGGTGAGCTGTGGTCAGATTCAAAGGAGCTAGACAGGTGCAAGCCTGGGTGCAGCCTGCCAGCAGGGGTGCCAGAAGGAGCAGGCATAGACATGGCTGAAGACAATGGCACACCATAGCGTGGCGAGCCAGACGCTGAATGCTCTTCATCCAGGTCAAACAGCAGGTCTTCAGCCTTGTGGACCGTATCTGAGGTGGATCTCATGGGACTGCTCTCCATGCTGGCGCTGTCTTGGCTGTTGAAGCTGTGCTGGTGCAGTCTCGCGCTGTCTAGACTGACAGCTCCTGACAGCCCAGATGAGCTGCGCCCGCCGTCACTCACAAACTTGATGGCCTGCATGGACGTGGCCATGTCCTCATCAGAGTCCTGTGACTCATCCTCGTCATCATCGCTGACTAAGATAGCGCTGTCAACTTCCTCCCGGACTGCTGTACACATCTTTTCCAGGTCAGATGGGTCTTCATCAAGGCCTACTAGAGGGCGGCTGATGATGGTGCCAATCTCTGACAGGTTGAGGCCGGCAGCTGCGCAGCGCTTGAGCAGGGCAGTGGCCACCTGCAGGGTGCGTAAGGACTCCACGCGCAGGGAGGGCAGCTCGCGCTGAAGGAGAGCCACGTCAGCCTCTGCATCCAGGTTGTTGATGTACTGCACCTCTCCCTCACTGAATGGCATCATGGCCTGCACAACACAATCTGTCTGAATTGACGCAATGTAGTTGATGCAACTGTATTTGTGTAACATCCACACAGCGAAAGGAATAAGTACTGCAGACACAGCAGTGCATGAGTCTCATTCATATTAAAAGCACAAGTGCATCATGTTTGGCATACTCTGCCTTTGAAATTGATGATGAATGATTGAAATTGGATGGATACATAGATGCTGGAGCATTTGGGCATACCGCTGTTGTGAAACCTGTCAGCCACACATGGTAGGGGCAGGCAAATATGGAGACCAAGCCACAGTTTGGAATGCCTTGGTGACATACCTGTGGCCAATGCAGCCACTCAAAGAAAGGGGGCTCCAAGGCCTCAGGAAGGCAGAAGCCATGATCAATGGGCAGCAGGCGGCACTGGGGCTGGTTCAGGCGGGCCAGGGCACTCAGCTTGGCCCTGCCCTGCCCTGTGGGCCGCTGCACCAGGATGTTACCAGCATGCCTGTCTGTGTTGAAGAGGCGGATGTCCAGAATGGCAATGCGGTGCACATCTTGCAGACTGAACAGAGATGGCCCAATTTCGCTTGTGTCACAGTCATGGGCAACAAACTCCTGTAGGGACCCCAGTTTGGAGCTAATTCTGCTGCCTTCTAGACTTGCACGCCCTGCTAGGATGAGCTGCTGTGTGGAGGATGACAAGGCAGAGTCTAAGGAAGCAGCTGACTGAGTCTCGACATTGTTGACCGAGGCTGTGTCCGAAGGGCGTGGACTGCTTTCCTTGCTGGTCTGGATGTGAAAGATGGGATGTGTGAACTTGACCAAGACTGTATGTGGGACTTGTGCAAAGTGGTCGTGATCCAGCAGGTATGCTGCAACCTCACGGATGGCTGCCTCCCCAACTCTGACTGTGGGCTTGAGACCCGGTTCCCCCAGGGCTCACCCCACAAAGCCCTGCGCTCACAACATCACGAGCATCATCACACTGCACAGCCCGTCATTGCCTTCAGCAGTCTAGCAAGCGAACAAGCTTGCTGCAACATGGTTGCACTAAATGCGAGCTGTACTTGCTGAGTGCTTGTCAACTCACTGGACGCATACTAAGGCATGAAGCATGGTTAAACACCAAATGACAATGATCAGAGTTGTCACTTGATGTTTGATGAAGCATGATTGAAGACCAAGCGGCAATGAAACCAAGTGGCAAATCGCCCTTCTTTACGCAATACTACAGTCGTGAGGCAGTGATGATGGCTACCTTGGGGTTGTTTGGTGCCAAGGGCTCCTCATCACATGGCTTCACAATTGCAACTTTGCTGCCAGCCTCATCTTTGAAGAAGTAGGTGCCACCAAGCCCTTCTGAAGCTCTCTCAGGTTCCTGCAGCATGCCAGGTGTGTGCCTTTCAACTTCACTGTCAACTGCACACGCTACCTCTCAAATTCATGATCTGCCCAATATACTGCAACAACATGCAAAATAGAGCTATCAACCAGAATGTTTCCATTTTTGAAAAGATACAAGCTTTGTCAATTTCTGATGACAGAGTTGACATCCACTTGCAGCAGCAGGACAAGGCGTCAGTTACCACCTTTTCTCAACACACACATGTGATGGCTTGTATGGTGGTGACAATGCAAGCAGGGCTGTTGCTGGCAGAATGCAGTCAACCACAGAACTGAATAGGATGGTAGATCTTACCTGACATGCTTTCAGGCCCCTGACAACAGACTTGACTAGACGCCTGACGCCAGTAGTGGCATGAGTTGTGCCCACCACCTCCACCTTTCCACCTGAGGCCTGCATCAGCATCCACAAACTGTCAGAGCATCTGGAGATGTGCAGGAAAATGAGAGGTGATGGAAGCAGGTCTCAGGTATGTTCATATTGCAGGGCAGACTGGAGGTTATACCCACCGTGGCTTGTACAGGAGCAGTCATCAGGCTGCCAGCATTGCACATGTCCATCAGGCCCTGAAGTCCATCTGCAAGCTTGCTTGATGTCTGGCTGCTGCCTGGCAGGGGATCGTCACGACGTTTGGCATGATGAGTGCGGTCTGCAATGTGGAATCCTTGCTGCTTCATGAAAGGCTTGCCTCCCTGCAGGCAAAGCGCAGAAATCAGTTCATAATCATGAAGACTTTGACAGCTCTTCAGAAAAAAGAGTGCTGACTGACGGAAATACCTGTTCTATGCTGTGCATTACAGCAGTTAATGCCTTGATATCACATCCGATCAGACTAGGGTGTCATGGCCTCACCGGCTTGACACTCTGCATGCAAACAACGTCTTCTCAGCTTTCTGATGCCAGTCTGAGATTTTTGAGAGCTATTGCACATATATGTTGCGAAAAACATTTGGCATATACAACAATCAGGGCATGTGCTTTGAAAGTATACTGTCTGATGCTGACCACATCACAGATCTGACTGCTGTCGAAGCGGTATTTCTTGCAGGACAAAAGAAACACCACAGCATGCTTGCACGAGAACAAACTTGTGCAGATACTCGGCGTGTGACAGCTCACATGTAAGCCAGAAGAGTTCCACGCAACAGCTTCTGGAAGCGATGCCCGGATCTTGTTGAGCTGCCGCCTCGGCGTGACGGGTGCTGGAGAAAATGGCTGACTCTGCTGAGCTCCGATATCAATGCCAATGGTCAAATGTACAACTATGATTAGTTTGCTATATGGTGAGCCGCGGACGGGTCTGACCAGCGATGCACGTGTATGACCCCTTCAGGTCAACTGTCACAACAAACGCAAGCACTGCTATACCAATGGAGCGTGAGACAATTGAAGACAAGAGTCTGTCGTTTGCGACTTTGGTATCTTGCACACGCTCTGTGCCGCTGCGTGTTGTCTGTCATAAGCATGTCTCGTACCATGTGGTCCTATGTCAGCTGAACTGCCAGGCGTCGCAAATTGCACTTTAGGGATTCTTAATGCAAACAATACACCTGTTAGGTAGTTGGTTAAAACCCTCCATTGCCACTCTTTTGCAGGGGGTTTTACTGATTGGGTGACCCTGTGATGCGACCATCTGCCGCAACTCGGGCTGCTTATCGGTAATGGCAGCCATGTCTTCTGATCATGCAAAGTGAGCGTTGCTCTTACCAATTGCAATGTGATTTCATATATATTTTCTATATATATGTCTGTCATGCTGTGGTAGCTGTGTCACAGACATTCTGAACGTGTATCGATGGAACACCGTGGTCACTTAAGCAACATTACAAAGCCGGCACTTAAATAAAGCTGAGGGCAGCAAAAACAACATACAAAATCGAAGCTACATGTGAGACATGGCACAAAACGTGCTTAACCTGTTTGTACATAACCCACTGAGCAATGATTAAAATCATGCTTCAGCAGAGTGGGCAATTGCCTGCACTACCACTAGAAGCTGTTTGCACTGATTTGACGTAATGCATTCAGGCTGTCATTCGTTGTTTACTGAGCATATAACACTCAACAATGCACACATGGTACAGGCTAGCTCAAATCAAATCCACCAGCATTTTTAGCAGCATAGAGGAGCTTGTCCCGTATTTGATGAGCTGATCGGTACGGCGGCAGCTTCAAAAGATTCATGCATGTTGCGGCAGTGGGAAGTCGGTCTGATGCATGAGGGTCTAAAGAGCTGCCTGCCATCTGTATGGAAAGGCCAGGCTCCAGATACTTGAAGCCCAACAATGGTGCTCGGCTGCATGCTGTCACAAACTTCAACAGCTGTGATTGCTGCTCTGCAGTGAACTCAGCGACCACCTGCACCAGATTGCACAACCTGTGAGCTTGTGACTGCAGCAGGCAAGGGATGTCACCAAAGTAGTATGCAGATCAATCGATCAGTCACAAGGGCAAGGCTGCATTTTCAGTAGGGGGGGGGGGGATCACATCATGCATGGGACGGGCAACACTGATGACTGTTGAGATGCTCCCTTGTTCACATGTCCCAAGTCAGCAGCCTCATTGCCAGATGCCAGACCGAAACAGTATATGGTACATGGCATCAGTAGGCCGGACACAAATGTGAGCAGTTGCTGTCTCCTGACAGCTACACACCTTCCACAACGCAGTATGACAGCCACACATCTTCCCATATTTCCAGTATAACAGGTACACGAACTCCAAGAATCCAATACAGCAGCTACACGCCTTCCCAAGTTCTGCATAACAGCTACACACCTTCCAGAAGTCCAGTATGACAGGGTGCTCTGGGTGGTAACCCCCGGCATAGTTGACATGAGCCTGCATGTCTGCAATGTCCACCCCCTCCCCCCCACCACTGATCAGCATCTGGATCTCCTCTTCATTGAACATGGTGACCCAGTCGTGAGCCACCAGCTCGAAGAAGCCCCGCCAGAAGGCTTCACTGCCCGCCTTGATCTGGTAGTTCAGCCGGTAGTCTGCCACTCTGTGGATGTACTCCACCACGTTCTCGGCTGTCACAGCTTTGCTGCTGCCTCCAGGCACTAGCTCAACCTGTCACCGCATTCCAGCTTGCTATGCATGCAAGCAGCTGTGGTGTCCAAAATGAATAACTGCCCACTGAACTATCCAGCGTCTCAGCAACATCTCAGAATCTGATATAAGAAAGTCACATTGTCACATTGTCAACTGTGCATTTGATGACTGCCCACAAGACCCACAAGCACACCACCTTCAGATTTACACCTTTCATGGCAAGAATGTACCAACAGGTCAACGACACCAGCGTTTCTGTGAATAAAAAAATGCACCTTCATGACTGGAAGATGACCACCTAGTAAGAGCACTACTGTGCAGCATTGAAGCAGGACAGACCAACATGATGAGATATTGACTGGCTGCACTGCATGCAATCACTATTGCACCCCAGAGTGGGCACGCTGCATATCTCCTTGTAAAGCCACCAGGGCAGAAATCCTTTATATAATATTTGCATGACATCAACGACGCAGCCTGGCTAACACACTCTGGTGCATTGCAAGTAAGTGACGCATGAGCTCCAGGATAGCAGCTCATCCTCAGAGTAAGCTTTGAGTCAACAGGCAGAGTCATCTACGAGTGCCTGCCAGTGCAGCAACAGCTAGACAGCAATGAATACAACATACCTCTCTGTTGTGACCTGCATCAGAGTCAGCAACTGTGAAAGTGAGAGCCAGGTCAGCGAAGTCCCCATCATAGTCCCGCATGAACATGAGGTTGCGATACAGCTCTGGGTCCAGTGTCACCAGGTCATTCACATCTGAGTGGGGGTTACGCATCTTCTTCAGAAAGAACCCCGCCAAAGGCAGCTCTATCAAGACACCCTGCAGCAAACATACTGTCGGAACCAATTGGAGCAAAGCACCTGCAACTTTTGGCTCCTGTTTGTCAATGAGCATGCAACATCATACTGTCTCAGGAGAGGGATTGAGCTGAGGCATGGGTACAGCCTGACAGGGCAGGCAAGATACTGTTCACACTATAACTAACTACAGCAGCCATATGTAATATTCAGTGCACTCACATACATGCATTTATATATCTGCATTCTTGGTACCCAGTGCACTCACATACATGCTTTCATATATCTGCATTCATGATTGCTGAGGCTAGGCCACCGCATAGCAGATGATGAGGCAGCACACCTCATACATGGCTTTGCCGAGCATACGCCCCAGGAACTCAAAATACGCCAAGGCATTTGGCACCAGGGCTTGCGCTGCTGGGTTGGGGTAGAGGCGGTTGTCTGAGGTGGCCTTGAAGAGAGCAGCATTGGGGTCGAAGCCTTCCTTGACCAGGCACTCCATGAACTCCTTGAACAGACCGCCCCCATCGATGCCGGCCTCCTCCAGGCCATGCTGGTCAATGAACCGGATCTGCAGACGCGACTTGAGCCTCTCTGCCAGCTTGTTCAGCTGCTCAAACCCATCCTGCAGAGTGCAGCCAAGCAGCTGTCAATGAATCAATCAAGCAACAGTCTTCATGTCTGGGCCTCAGCAGGGGAGGCAACAGACGACCACTGGGAAATCAGGATTTGCAAACTTTGTGGCCTGCCAAGGTGCACGATGCATGTCAGGGACTGAGCAGCATGATGGCGGGAAGGCAAACCTGGGCTTGCCTGAGACATGAGCAGGCATTTGGTTGCTGTTTCTGAAGTGTTGTGTTTTACAGTTCTGTTAAAGCCATTTATGACTCATCAGACATCCTGGCTTGACATTGTGCAGTCAAGAAGAAATCATCTTTTCAACAAGTATGTGTGCACATACAAACATCTTTTGTGCACTCAATGCCCACCTGCAAGCTGCAAGGATGCAGTCCTAATTGACACAATGTTGGCAAGCCAATGGTAAGAGGAGGAAAGTCAGCGAGCAGGATGGCAGAACCTGCTTGCTGAGTTTCCTCCTCTTACCAACGGCCACCCAGTCATTGCAGCTGTCCCCAGTGTCATTGCAGCTGTCCCAAGGGTCATTGTGGCTGTCCCCATGGTCTTTGCGGCTGTCCTTAGACTTGTATGCTCTAGCTCTGCTGAGCAGGCCTGTCTGATGTGATGAATGGGGGTTGTACTCGAGATCAGACATGGTGATGATGCTGACCTGCAGTAGTGTGGTGCGGTGAATGGTGACAAAGTACTGACGGCCCCACCCGTACCCTCCCCGCACGCCCATCTCGCGCTGCTCCATGCGGTCCTGCCCCACCACTGTTGTGAAAACCTGGGCTCGCTCCTGAAACGCAATCAAGAATGGCGCATGCCTACAACACCACACATGCCCATGAGGCGCTGTTGGCTTGAATCCCACTTCAAGGATACAGATTACATGCAACACATGTTGATCTGTCTTTTAGTGCAGAAATTCAGTTATGTTACACCACTTGTCTCTGACGCAGTGACCGACACCATAAGACAGCTGTGTCCTTGTCACTATGCCTATGCAGAAGTCGCCTCTGGCACTTCTGTTGAGACAGGTTTGCGCAGGCTGAACAGCATCACAGATCAGCAAACAGCGTTCCCTTAGCAGCCAGTCATATTGCCATTGCAGATGAGGACAAGAGCGTACCCCAATGTCACTTGCAAGGCCTGACACAGATTCACACAATGGACAGCAACAAGCTCATGAGCACAGCTAGGTATGCTTGTGAGACAGGCTCTCAGGCGTCAACCTGGCAGAAACAAAAGGGTGCTGGCAAGAGAGATGTGTACTGACCTTAGGAGGCCCCAGACACGGGTGTTGGTAGCTTGCATAAGGCCCCCGGCAGCAGCAGCTGCTGTCTGCATCTCCACTCTGAAGCGCTCAGGCGGCAAGCTGTCTGTCTGGAAGGCTTCCAGGGGCACAAACTGACGGCGGCAGTTCCTGTCGTACAGCTGACTAAGCAGCTTGCCTGCAGCTTCCTTCAGAGCTGCCCTCAGTGCTCTAGCAGGAGCTGCCATTGGACCTGCAAATACAAGAACAGTGTCACCATACGATGCATCTGATGCTTGTTTGAAGTATGCTGTGCATGATAAACATGCAGCATGATGCATGACCTGCATGTTGAAGTACCCAGGCAGCTGCAAAGCATGGCGCATGGTGGCAGAGTGCATGTGTATGCAACATCACGTATGTTGACAGAGTGGGTATTTGAGCGGAAATCTTGTCAGTGGTCATTGAGGTGCGAAAGCTCAAAGCCATGGGATGATAGCAATGGCAGCAGTTGACACGCACTGACACATGAGCATGCAATGCTGACCCATACACAACTCTAACTCTCATGTTGACATGCACCGACACATGAGCATGCAATGCTGACCCATACACAATGCTAGCTCTCATGTTGAAAAGCAGATGGGAACCAAACACTCACTGGATGGTGACTCCACCCACAGCACTTGCCACAGTGCAAACTTGAGCAGGGGCAGCAGGCCAGCAGCAGGGGAGTCAGGGTTGTACAGCTGGTCAAGAGGCAGAGGGCGGTGCTGGCGGTGCGTGTGAGTATCTGGGGTGGTGTTCAGGTAGGTGGCATAGACTCGACAGAGCACAATGATGGGCAGCATCCAGCCAGGATCTGATGTGTCATCGTTACTTGATACCCAGCTGCTTTGCGTCCAAGCTGCCTGCACAGCGCTCACAGCACATGAGTATGCTGTTGCAAGGTGAGATGGCAAAGCTTGGGACTGTATGACAGGGATCTGTAGCAAATAGCTGACAAGGCACAAGAGGTGACTGAGAGCAATGTGTGTCTTCACTTGTGACAACCACTGCAGATGCAGCTGTTACAAATAGGATGGTACGTGAAAGTTTGTGAAGGGCACATGTGCTCACGCATGAGGGACAGACATGTAGCGCTCAGTGCTCCTGTAGACAGCATCCGTGCTTGAAGCATGTTGAGTTCCCAGTCATTGTCTGTTCACACCCCTGATGAGTCCCAAAGGCTGGAAGTGTGAATGGATTGCTAGAGTGACTTTGACATAAGCATGGCAGAGACAAGGCAAAGAGCAAGGTGGCAGATGATGAGGGTTCACCTTGAGATACGATGACCAGAGCCGCTGCACGAAGTCTGCAGGACCAGCTGCAAAGATGAGGGCCTTCTGACACAAGGCTGGAATGGATGTGATGCCTTGCAGCAGCTTACACAGGCTGCGCACTGTACTGGCATGCTGCATGCTGTCTACAGGAGTGGCTGATGATTGCACAGGCAGGGCTTGCTGAACTAGGGCCTTCAGCAGAGCTGGTTCAGCCAAGCAGTGGAGCTGGGCTGACAGTGCAGGGGAGACTGTGGCATCTGTCGGCCATGACAGCATCTCTGCAATAGCACAAGCATGAATTTGGAAAGGCTTTGAGAGGCTAGTAATCACAGTGCACGATGTTGACTCAAGCAACGTGGTACATTGACATTGGCTGCTTAACAGGGCTTACTCTGTGTATGGTCATGTGCCCATGCCTGACGCCATGCATGTGGCTGAGCACAACACTCAATCAGCAAAGTATGGGCTTGCAACAAGATGTGACGCTGCAGCATTACTTGCTGAAAGACTGCACAAACATTTGAGCATTTCATAACAAAAAACCATCATGCGCATCACAGCTGCCAGTTACTCCACTCCCCCAGAAAGACACTAAGCACAGATGCTGGATGACAGCTGCACATGGCTGTAAGGCAGCTGGGTTCCAGAGGCACGGAATTCAGACCAAAGTTCAAGTCAGCTGCACTCTTGGGCTATGCCAAAATACAGAGGCACACAGCAAGCTCACCAGAGGATCCACTGGTAGAGGCCTGTGGCTGTGCTGCATCCTCCTCTTCATCCACATCAGCCATGACAGTGTCAGACACAGCCAAGATGCTGCTCATGGGGACTACAGACAACAGCATGTGCACCACCTCACTGAACTGTGTGGCCAGAACAACACCTTCCTCCTGACTGCGTTTCCCACCCTGCACAGCATGCATGCCTCGGTACAAAGTCCCCTGGTGAAAGATGCCATCAAGGGCCTGTCAGTCAGGCAAGCCGCCAGACACATGTCTTCCTGGAGCTTTGCCTCTATACTTCAAGTACAGGAAGTCAAAACAAGCTTCATACAGTATGTTGTTGAGTAACAGTGACTACAGCCGTGTTTCGCTGCAATGGCTACTGGCGTGTTGGAGCACGTTTAGCAAGGCAACCGACAGAGCCAGCATGTCGCAATTCGGCAAGGGTGTGCAGCAGCAAACCAGCTGAGACTGCACATTCTGTGACTGATGCCAGTTTTACAGAACACCTGAGAGGCAGAATACTTTGGGATATATCAATTTAACACTTTAACATCTCCACAATGTAGAAACGCGGTTTTACTGTCCCCAGACGTTTCTGAGTTTAGAATTCCAATGTAAGGATGATGTTACTGCATTAAAAGAAACGTTTTGGGACTGAAATGAGGTGTGATGTCTGTGCACATGAAGCTTTGTTTGGTAACAATAGTGACCTGCAAGACACTTGGGCAGCCCTTGGCGTCTCATTAAATTGACGCCGAAAGGTGTATTTTTTTATGTTCTTATCTGTTCTGACCTGCAAGGCAGCGCCGCTGACTTGGGCCAGGTTGGCAAGCAGAGCTGCAGCAGCACCGGCTTTGCCATCAGGCTGGTCAGCTGGCAGCCAAGCTATGAAGCTGGACAGGTCCTTGAAGGAGTCGGGGTGCAAGGACACAATGACCACTTCCCATATCCGGCTGGACACCTACAGCAAACAGATTCCACATGAATGTGCGCTCAAGATCCCACCTAGCCCCAGAGCCTAGACAGGGTGATGCCCTGTCGAATGCAACACCTCAAAACATAAAATTACTCAAACATGTATGTACCTAACCCTCGAGGAAGACATATGCGTGCTGATTGATCGCATCGAGTGACTCAAAGACTGAGTGTATATCAAGTGCAACACCCGGAGTCTGACACTGCCAGCAACAAGGAGGACACTAGAGAGCGTCGGTGAGGGTGGCTGACAGGTAGAAGAAACCCTGGCTATGTGGCAAACAGCACAGCAGTGCAAGTCCATGTGAAGTGCTCATGGAGCACACAGTTGCCGTTGGCAATAAGCAGCTGGCCAATGCATGAAGCTAAATCGCCGCTGTAACACTGCTGATGTGCCTAAAAGGTTGCTTGGAAGTGATGCTCACACTGAACAGTACATGAGGGCATCTGAGCCACAGCAGTGGCACACACAGCAGCTTTGCCATGCTGGCCTGTGCTGCAGCCACCTCTGGAAAGCGCTTCAAGCTGAGAAACCGAACAGCAAGATTGCTGGCCAATGTCTCTGGTATAGACATCACCGACTGCTGCTGCTGCTGCTGTGACTGGTGCTGTTTGTGGCTTGCAGGAGGGCAAGCAGCCAGTAACAGTTGTGCCAGCCTAGGGAACAATGAGCATTTGGATGCCAGAAAGCCCACGAGGCGAGCTACCAGTGCTGAGGCCTCTGATGCACCCACTGCAGGCTGCCATGTCTTGGGATCTGCAAGACAGCTCACAGGATGAGCTCCGCAGCTTCAGTAGAGCATACGTGATGAAAGCACAAACGCTTGGATGGATGTACATTTGGGACCTGCTCAAGCTTGATGCCCCACGTCAGAAGTGCAGCTGGAGCGTACACATACATAGTGCTCACCCAATGAACTGCTGGATGACTGTCAGTAGTAAGTCTGCACTGTAATGCACCGCGATTTTGATGTAACAGATGTGCAAACTGTGTGCGCAAACAATGACATGTTTACAACATCCCATCAGGGGCTTAGACATACACATCACTTGATAAGTAGCTTTACATTTGGCACGAGGTACATAGGAAATTCACCAGTTAATTTGATGACCAGATCCAGCAGCTTTGGCCATGGGACAGCTTTGGAAGACCTGTTGACCTGCTGCTGCAGCTCTGGTGACTTCCTGTTTGCAATGAATGCGCTCAGACAGAGCTGTAGCAGCTTCTTGGCCCTGACTTGGGCCCTGGTGCAGTCGATTCCACCAGCTTGCGCTTGCATCACAAACTCCAGATTGCCTGTACACAGTACGTAGTGAACAGCATGGACTGTATAGAATAACAAGGCATGACCTGTTGCAGGTCATGCCTTGTTAGCATGCAGCAGCAGCAGCAGCAGCAGTGGTGAGCACATACCAACATTGTCCTGTGAAGTCAGCACCAGACTTGCAGCCTGTGCAAGCTGGACAATATCATCTTGATGTGCAACATCAGCACAAAAGAATAAGGCCTGCAGGTACGTGGCGTTTAGCCCAATATCAGACCTGCATGTACATGATAACAATCAAAATAGGTTAGGTTGAGGTTTCCCATGATGAAAATTGTGTTTTGAGGTCTTACCTTGATGCCTTTTCGCCGTGCAAACCATATTGCTGCCGTGAGTTTGTGGCTATCTGGCTGTTGGCAACGCCCAGATCATGCTTTGCACGCCAAGCTGCCTTCAACCAACAATCACCAAGTCAATATGCAAGCTTTCAAGCGTGCAAGTTTCAGACAGTACAGTGTTGCTGCTTGTGACTCAAGTTCCGCCGAGCAAAAGCACGTTATCTTGCTCTGCCTATAATGTTGACAACAACACATCGGAATGCAGAAGGGTCTGGAAGCAGATGACCTGGATTACAACAGCACTTGAGTTCTCGAGCTTGAGCTGCTTTCGACGCTCTCGATCTCTCCTGCTGCGCTCTAATATCTGCTCCCGGGTCTCTGATCCTTTGCTATTCCCTCTCAAATCGACACGCCTTTTGCTGCCGACGCTTCCGGTGAACATGTTGATTGCGTCAAAAGGACAGCTGCTCGATCATGGCAATCTGTGATCGGCTGTGACAGCAGCCTCGCATGCGTAAACCACACGGCATTCGAAGCTTGCCTTACCATACAAGCAATGAGTCCATGCTCACAATCTCTCTCTTTCGACCGAGCACGGAACGACGCGGACTTCACGTAAGGCGTGCATTGCATTCGCACTAATATGCACACCGTCACGGATCCTGACGCTGCATACTAAACGCTAATATGCACCGTCACGGATCCTGACGGTGCATACTATAAGCTAATATGCACCGTCACGGATCCTGACGGTGCATACTAGAAGCTAATATGCACCGTCACGGATCCTGACGCTGCATACTAAACGCTAAT
>JAABUP010003492.1_pt1 | contig 27683 bp, 33 predicted proteins | sample 5559201 | NCBI WGS metagenome assembly JAABUP01 (sample SAMN10711887, study PRJNA513373) | rock metagenome | isolation source: Antarctica rocks | place: Antarctica | reverse complement strand
TCCGCTCCCAAGATCTAGTATTGTCTGTGGGTTTTTTCCATTCGGGGGCAAGGTGAAGTTCCCCATCGAAGTCTAATCCTAGCATTGCGTGGATCATGTCGAGGCGATCGTTCTCGACCTTGGAAACAGTCAGCGAAATTCGCGCCTATGAGTCGACGATCATTCCTCGTCATTGGGTCGATGGTAGACTGCAACGTCTCAGTCAGACCTTATCAGTCTCCTATCACAGTCCTTGCAACTTACTTCCACTCCTGAAGCTCTGTTCCGTAAGTCACGGAGTCACTGCAAAGTGACCACACTCACGCATGGTATCTATCTCGGAAGTCATAAGCGCCGTGCTTTCACAAGTCTAGGGGATGAAACAAACATACTGGCGACCATTCTCGATGGGATAGTCAAGAACGTCGCTCTTCAATGAAGCAGTGTATGTTAAGCTAATCTTAGTTCAGCTTTAGATAACCCCCATTGCCTCAATCGAGCGTACATATCTTCACCGAGTGGTGAGTGGGTGTGTGCATTCCTCTTTGAATCCAAGATTCCAGCATGAGGCACCGTGGGTTGGAATGCATTTGGTAAGGGCTCACATCAGAGTCCACCTCAATGGGCAATTGGCCTGTAGCAGACGCAGTGGGTTCTTCAGGTTTGATAGGCCTTTCTGTTGTCTTCATAGCGCCGAGTCGCGAGGGCTGGACCTGGGGCTCAGACATATCTGCCGGTGCCATCCCAGACAGTCCGTACTTCAAAAGGTAAGAACAGGGACCCAGCGGAGGCACAGGACTGGAACGGTCGAAGTCAATCAAATCGCTGCGTCCAGAAAGAGAGAGTTCCGAACAGGTTCAGTATCTACAATTGAACAGTACATAATTGTATGAAGGCGGTATCAAAAATCAAGGGATTTGACCGGTTTACCCTACTACTCGCCATACCTTCATTCTTCCAGCTGCAAGCACAACGGCCCGAAAGCCGCGATACGCTATTCGCTTATTGATTGCGAGGCCACAGTGTGGCGCCCGTGCTGCACCGTGGCATAACTATCGTACTACGCCCAGCAAGGAGAGGCGTCCTTGTTGGCATCAACCAAACATCATACCTACTGAATTTGCTCACATCCATCAACTCGGTTGCGCGTAGGGAATCCGCCGTCAGGCAGAGAATCATAGGCTACCCGGACCATCATCTAACCGGCATTGTATATTATTAGCTGGAAATTGTGCCGAGTGGTCAAGAACGAGTGGTCAATACTTGAGCTACAGTGGTTGCGAAGGGCACTTCCAATTCGAACGCCACCAGCGGTGAGAGCCCTCGAGTACTGCCAATCCATATCCTAAGACAGCTTGCATGCAGCATAAGCTCGAGCTCGTAGACTAAGAGGCATGATGGTCTATGGTAGTGGAACGCCGCAAGCGCCTGTGCCTATGCCCCAATTGCATCCGTGCCACCAGGATAACGCCAGGTATCTATGACGAAGCCCACAACGCCTAATTCAAAGTCCGCGAACAGTTACTGCTGTGCGCAATACTTTTTCAAGAGAGACCAGGAAAGCGTGAAACACTCGGATTTGAAGGCAGGGATAGTGACTTCTAGGTGCCAGATGTTGAAGACGGGATTGGATTTGAATCTCGATCAGAATCACTTTCCGAATCATCTTCGAGGACAATGCGCCGCATCACGTTCTTGTCGAACAGGTCAATGACAAACCGCCGTACGAGGAGGCGGAAGTGGTGCCTCTCAAGGATACTCATCACTTTATGAAAGAGTTGAGGTTGCTGGAAGCCCTCTGGCTTCTTAGCCTTGATACTGCTGGATGTCAATATCTACTCCGACACGGCTAGAGAAACACTGACCTATGCAAATCGCTAGCTGCCCTTTTCGTTAGGACTGTATTGCCCAAGTCGACCACTAAATTAAGGATACGTGCATTGACGGGATCATCATCGCTCACGATTGCTTCCGATACACCATTTGCTGCATGCTCGAAAGGTGCGCTGTTGGCACGCTTCCAAGGAGGCATCTGCAAAAAGGGTTAGGCAGTCGGAACGATTGCAGGAGAGCCAACTGGAGCATACCGAGAAGAAGCACTGCAGACTCTGAGGTATACAGAAGCCGAGAGACTGACCCAGAACAGTAGTCTTGGTGTCCCAGCGATACTCGTTAAGTAACTCCAGACCATGTAGGCTTCGCGAGATGAGGCCAAGAACGAACACCGCAGTTCCCCTTAATGTCATGACCTCGGAACTTTCGGCCATCCTGATGATCCAGTGGACAACATCGGTCTCTTCCAGGAAAGAAGCTCCCAGCTCCATAGAGCCGACATTACCCACGGCCCATAAACACCCCTTCACTTTGAGAACAATCTCATGGTCATCTTTCTCGCTCCAAGAGTTTCGGATGGTAGAGACAAATTCGAGGAAGTGGCCGGAATCTTTGAGCAGCTTACACCCTTCGGCAGTGCGCGTCAGCTCCCGGTAAAAGTGAGGAGGAGCAACTCCATTCTCTTGCATTTCGAACCCTTCGTCAACGCCCTGGCGCGATCGACCCGGTTGCTCCATGGAAGCACGAGCCAACGATGCCTCTACGAGCGTTGCATAGCTGTCATTGCGCCCCTGTAGGTTGTGAGAGTTGATCCTCGATCCTGAGCCATGGCTTTGCAACTTACCAAGAACCAGTCGTCCATCTCTTGAGTGATGTAGTCGAGACCATCCAAGTAATGGTAGCCTACTGAAGTCGACAAGAATCTAGAAGAAATCTTTAGCATGATATCGAGAAAAATCAAGAGACGCCCTACCGAAGGAGCAGAGGGGCGCCAATTTCACCCAGATGGTCCAGAGCCGGCCGACACTTGACGACGTATTCTAAGTAATGTACTTGATTGCATGCCTCTTCAAGTATCTTGACAGCCACCTCACAGACCTCGACCTCAGGGTCGTATAGTTGAGTGACAAGGAGACGGATGGCCCACTCCGCGTTGCCGGCACTGGATTGCGGCTGGTCCTTTGTCTGCACGTCTCGAATGGCGTATCTGCGCAGCAATCTTGTGGATGAGATTCGGATTTCCTGCCAAATATCAGCGGCTTAGATTTGTAAATGTGTGTAGATGCTTACTTTCTGACACGCTGTGAGTGCCTTTGAGAGCATTACACGGAGGTGGCTATCACTTCATACAGTTAGCACGTCATAACCAGACCTCTGGAGCCCATTACATACAGACTGAAATCCATGTTGCCCAAAAGCATCTGGACCAGATCAACACGATCTTTCAGCTCGATGATATGATAGAACATGTTGATTATGCGCCATCGCTCTATCATCAGAAGACCTTTTGGGTCGGCACTAAGAGTTCCAAGGAGTGCAAAGTAGCCACCTGTCAAGGTTTCGGATACACGACTGGGTGAAAATAGAGGCGAAGTGGAAGTCAAGCCACTCATCTGTGAGAAGTTAGTACCATCCAGCTTGATCACCTTCATATGCGCAAGAGTCAAGAAGCGAGGCCGCAGAACAGATCGATAAGGACTCAAAAGGCCATCGCCAATAGTCCACTCACCCTATCAAGCTGTGCAAGGCACTCGGCAATTTGTCTCAATAACTTGTTGTCGGCCAAGTATCGTACTCCTTCCGGGTTCTGGAGCAAGGTACGCATTAGAGCACATCCCGTTCGAACATAACGCTGATTGGGCTTCGTGTTCTTGAGGTCCGAGAACCTGTATTTGAAAGGACGATAGAAGCCGACCAGACGCTTCACAAACTTCGTGGCCTTGATGGCTTCATCCAGGCGTTTCGGGTTGAGTAAGGGTCCTTCAACAATTTCGTGTATAAGGTCCCATCTCCACTTGATGAAGTTGACAGTATTGAGGACTTGGGTGTCAAGCACCAAAGTTCGAAATTGTGCTTCGTCCATTTGGACATTCAATGTTGAGTTCGTTTGCTCAGATAGTCGCACAGGATCTCTTTGATCGCCCTCGTGTGTAGTTATTTGCGCACCTTGCGGACGAGCAGTCCGATATAGGGTGCGGTTGATGCTGTCCACCTGATACACCATACCAGTAGCCACCGCTTGGTTCTCAAATTCTACTTTCACGGCCGCAGATAGTATACGAGGCAGAACTTGAAGCTCGGAGCTCACAGAATCTGGAAGCGAGTGATTGGCTAATTTCATGATTTCTCCGAGTAGTAGTGTTGTTTTTCTCTTTAAAGCAGCATCTGATGTTTTTTCGATGAGGTCCGCTAATGCCTATGTACCTGTTAGCCTTGCTGATTCGTAAAAGACAGCGCCAGAGTCTTGCCTTCAACAGCCCAGACTCAAGCAAGACAGCAAGGACCAGGACAGTGAAATGCTCAATTAAGTTGAACTGTCTGTCGTCATCTTCAAGGTCCACCTTTGACCGCTCCGTAAGAGACCCAGTTTTCAGATGTGCAACGCGGCCATAAGTCGTCAGTCTTCTGCCTGCCAGAAAAGACGAAGACCACGATGGTGGTTTGATGCGCAAGACGTCAAATATTGTCTCGAGTATAAGATTCCTTGCCCCAGGCGAAGGAAAAGAAAGAGATGACAGGAAAGATCGAATCGGGTTGAAATTGTGCATGGATAGCATGATAAGACCAGGCCATGTCTTGAGCATGGCAGCAATTGCCTTGGCGTTTGATTTCAGCTTCTCCTCGTGTCCGTGTACTGCAAGGGAATCTGTAAAGGGTGCAAAGACGGCTTCTAGCTCACGGCCAGAACTTAGATATTGACGTCGATGCGGCGTATCAAAAAGGTATAAGAATGCCCTGACTAGACTTTCTGATCCGTGATAGGTGCCTTCGGTGAGCGCATCCGTGAGCGCTCCGATGCCACCAGCAGAAACAAGTAGAGGTGGATCTTTGATCATGATCTCGGCAAGAGTCAAATGGCAAATGCTCCGCAGCCGGTCTTCGTAGTGCTCTGCCACAGAGACGATAGTTCGTACCACAGCACGGGATACCTCTCGAACCCCATCCTTGACATCAAGGAAAGCTCGAACGAACTTGAGAGCTTGCTCGCGCTCAATGCTTGCCTTGCTCTCTTTCACTAGTGAGAGTACAACAAGATCGTCTGTACGCAGCGCTCGAATGATCTGTAGAGATTTGCGATCGGCTATGGCGTATCTCGTGACCCGGTATCCGGCAGCAACAACCTCTCTGCTATCACTCAAAAGCATCATCTGCATTCGCAAACCAAAAACAGACCAGGCCAGGTCATACTTGAGCGTTGGGTGTCGTTTAAATAGTTCGACCAGGTTGTTTGCACGTTCCACGTAATAGTCCGGCTGCATGCCCTCTAATTCCAGTGCTTGCAGGATCTCAGCAAGGACATATGTAGGCGACTCCGTCTCTACTTCCGCATCTTGCTGTTCCGTAGCCGTGTCTGCTTCTGCACGGGGTGGAGTCCGTAGAGGGCTTCCGCGAAACAGAGTGGAAAGTCGACTCCTTGAGGGCGAACTCGGTACTTTCGACCGCTGAACTTCATCTTCCAGTTCTAATTTCAACTCCGCGATCTTGCGATTCGACGAGTTGAGTTCCGATTCAACCCTCAATCGTTGCTCCTTTGTCTGCTTCGCATTCTTGGAGATGAGTGCTTCTAGCATGTTCTCCGTTCCGGCTCTGATCTTGATCTCTTTGTTTATCCTATCTCGGAAGTCTGCCTGCCTTTGCTCCGACGCTGTTCTACCGTTGACATCCATGCCATCTCCTGCATGGGAACCAAGTAGCTCCGGCCGCGGTGTTCCACTCCTGAAAATAGCCGTGGACTTTAGGTCAGAGCTAAAACTACCAGGTGGCACACCGGAGGATGCCAGCGAAGCTCCTCTGGGGGTAAAGACCGTGCCAGTATTTGATAGCGACCGTCCATCTTTGCCGTATCTTTGTGGTGGGTACAAGCCTTCCTTCTCATTGTTCGTGCCTGCTCCTTGATGGGACATGGAGCGCCCCTGAGCTAGCAGCGTGCTCTGGGTTGGCATGGCCGATGTGCTCAGACCGCTGGAGGGAGACATAGATATCCATCTACTGGACGCGGGTCAATCTCCTTCATAAGACACATATGAGTAGGTCATGAGTATGAATCAGTGAGATACCGATGAGAGCAAGGCAGTGATATCTCATGCGACTGTGGTGATCGGACTGTGCAAATGATCGCGCGATATAGAGCGCTGCCGGTGGAATCGAGATTTCATTACCTCGTGTCGTGGCGCTTTATACAGTAACATGCGCAGACGCTTTGCTAATTGAGACTCCCCAAATACTTTCCTACCTTAAGAGACTGAAAGGTTAGCATTGCGCATCAACAAGTTAAGGTATCAGTATTGGCGTTCACGAAGTTGTCTACGTAGGTACTCATACGTTAGCTTAGCGTTCGCGCTTGAATCGTGGAGAAGCGTAAGGCTAAGGCTACCGTACAGGTAGTGATGCCGGGATATATCCAGGCACAACTGTCCCATTTACGAGAGTCTGTATCCACGGAAAGGTTTCTTCTGGTCTCTCTACTTCTCTTACAGACCCAGGAAACTTTCAAGCGATTAAATTGGGAGGCCTTTAGCTGTCATGGTTAGCTTGATTCACCACCTCATAGCCGGGTTCTTTAGTGAGTGCAATTCACACCGCAGTGCGGCGGTCGGAGTCCTCGCACGCTGTGGATTGATAACGGGTCCTTATAGAGACACAGCAGGAGTTTCTACGGACACAGAACGCTAGTAGGGGGTGAAGACGCCGTTGCTACGCGATCCAGATAGTCACTCCATAAGGTTATTCCTCTAGAAACTCTATCGCGTCAAAGCACTTGCAGCAATCACATCGCTGTCACTAGGTATTTTCTTGGTGTTTGGTTTGGTTTCGTGCAGTAAGTCAATTCCATTGCATTAAGCAGACTACTACGTTCCTAGGTACAAATTATAGCTCACTGTGGCCGTCCTCCTGCTCTTGCCATCCTCCTTCTCTGCCTCACTGTTGTTGTCCTCTCTCCCTCTCTCTCTGTCTCACTGTCACCGTTCAAACGATGGTCTTTTGGTCGCATCAGGCCTCATCACATACTCATTATATATAGGTATCTAAAGGCTAGGTGTCTTGAGGAGGCTGAAGGTCATCACAGACCCACCGATCAAGCAGTCCTCGAAGGGATGGGTCAATATCCTGGAAAAGCAGCTCTTGCATATTCCTCTCATTCAGCTGAAGAAGACATGCCTTCTGATGTAGCCTCCTCAGACTGTCTCTCAGGTACGTCCTCCTTCATACTGTCTACAGTGGGCGGCAAGGTATTTGGGGGTTTCGGTGAGGGCGTAGCGTTGAGTTCGTGGTCAGAAACACTGTCAGGCATGTTGTTCAGGCAGCATATACAAGAGAATAAAGACGCGACCGCGTCAAAGTGACTATTTACATACTAATTTACTAATTTACAGGGTCTTCAACCCCTACTAGCGTTCTGTGCCGGTAGAAACTCCTGCTGTGTCCCTATAAGAACCCTTTGATAACAGCTCATACAACGAGTTTAAAATGACCTCTAGAGCAATAACCTGGAGATAAGTGGACGAACTACGAGGCTCTCCCTCGGCAAGTCAGATCTCTGTCCCTGCTTGTGGCTTACCGGGTTGCGCCGATAAGCTATCGATAAGATGCACATAAGGGCTTGAGAGCCGGTCAATTAATACCTTTACCTGCATCAGTTCTCTGAGACTGCTCTTGAAAGTGCGATTTCATCAGACTACAGAGATCTTCCATCATTCACCAATATCTCAGCATAACCTTTACCATGTCTCAACTTACCTCCGCACGTTATGGCAAGGACAATGTCCGTATTTACAAAGTTCATCGTGATGAGAAGACTAGGGTCCAAACGGTGGTCGAGATGACAGTATGCGTACTATTGGAAGGGGATATCGACCCGTCGTGAGCTCTCGCCATAGCCTCTGCGCAGTATGTTGTTGACCAGTGTTCGATAGCTACACTCAGGCAGATAATAGCGTCGTCGTCGCAACTGATACGATGAAAAACACCGTCCACATAATGGCGAAGCAGCATCCTCTCACACCACCGGAGCTGTTCGCCTCAATCATATCTGCACATTTTGTCGAAACATATAAGCATATACATGCAGCACATGTCAAAGTCATCACGCATCGGTGGACCAGGATGATGATCGATGGCATACCACATCCACACTCCTTTCTGCGTGACGGCGCCGAGACTCGTGGAGTAGAGGCAACCGCAAGGGAGGGACATGGAATATCAATCCGTTCCGCGATCGCTGGACTCCTGGTGCTGAAGAGTACTGGTTCTCAATTCCACAGCTTCATCAGAGATGAATACACCACGCTTCCAGAAGTTTTTGACAGAATCCTCAGCACGGAGGTCGACTGCGGCTGGACATGGAAAGCATTCAGCGGGCTTGATGAGGTGAAGGCTGCCGTGCCAAGATTCGATGCTGCATGGGACGCAGCAAGGTCAATCACCCTCAAGACGTTCGCAACAGACAGCAGTGCTAGCGTGCAAAACACCATGTACAAAATGTGTGACCAAATCTTGAACGCTGTGCCTGATGTCATGGCGGTTGATTATTCGCTGCCCAACAAGCATTACTTCGAGATTGGTATGTGCCCTAGAATTCCACGTGTGACTACTTCACATTGACAGACTTCATCACAGATCTCAGCTGGCATAAGGGGTTGAAGAACACCGGGAAAGACGCTGAAGTGTACGCACCGCAGTCGAACCCCAATGGGTTGATTCAGTGTACCGTCGCCAGACAAGAAAGATCATCGAAATTGTAGTCTAGAAGTTGCTTGGGTTCCATCAGAGCATGACCAGGTTTTACAACAGATTGTGCTCGCTGTATCGAGCGTCTTGAGTTCATTTCCACTACCTATAACAGGACATGACAGCAATCAGCGTTCTTACCCTATGCCGTAATTCAAATCCCAACCATATCTATAGGACTCCGAGAATGCCATGACTGCTAGCCCACTATACTCTCTTTTACGTTTGCTTTGAGTAAATCTGTCTTGACCCCTGGCAGCTCAGCGATCTTGGTTTTTCCCTCAAATTTCACGAGGTTCTCCTTGTAAGGGTGCGCCGGTCCTTCAAAAGCTAGATTCCACATCCGTCAGCACGTTTGTCCCTCCTTTCTCCGAAGAATGAGAATATCACACGCACCCTTCAGCCTCGCCAGCCTCTTATCCCTCAACCTATTCTTCGGCAACATCCCACTAACCGCTTTCCTTAACACCTCTCCGCCGCCCCATTTTGCAAACATCTTATCCATCGTGATTTCCTTCAAACTACCCGGTCTCGTATTGTGCCGGTAGTACTTCTTCTGAAACCTCTTCTTCCCTGTCGTATGCAGATCGTGACATCCTGTTGCCACGACGTAGTCGCCACAGTCTGTTGATGGATCCCAGATGGGCTTGTTTTTGCCCATGAGGAAAATGGCGATGGAGGAGGCGATACGGCCAAGGGGCCGAGGATCGGTCCCTACATTTATGAGGTGCCAGGTTCGGGAGTAGGCAAGTTTGGTCTGCGAAGATTTGGGATTAGCTTTGAAGGTCCAATTGGCTTTGCATTAGCAGATGGAGCCAGACGCATACCCTCCCCACAGTCTGCGACATCTCGATGGGCTCGACTACCGCGACATCTGCATGCAAGGCAGTTCGCAGACTCGCTCAATGCTCAGACTGTGCTCGAAGTGCTCGACAAAGAAGCGCGTCACTATGATGTTTTGAACTCACGATATCCTGGTAGCGTTGGAACTTTGCGGTTGAGGAGCGCGGAGAGTTCCGAAGATTCCGCTACTCAATCTCAAAGCTTCCCTCGTCCGTGAAAAAATCCTCCGCCATTCATCACGTTGGCCAGTCAATCTTCTGGAAATCATTCTTGTACTATACCGAAGCCTGAAGAGGTTCTAAGAACAAACGCGAGCTCATCACGATGATAGCTCCATTCCAGACAACATTTGCGGTGCCGCTAAGCTGCGAAAGCTGCATCAAAGATGTCTCCGGATCATTACACAAGCTCAATGGTATTCGGACCCGTCTCTAAGTATTCATTTGTCAGAGGCCCATGCGCTTAGACGATTCCTCTTCAGGCATACACAAGGTTGAGGCGAATCTTAAAGACCAACTGGTCTTCATTGAAGGCACGGCCGCGCCATCCGCTATCCTGGCAGCAATACAAGACACTGGCAGGGATGCAATCTTGCGAGGCAGTGGGGCTTCGAACAGTAAGCCCACACGCATCCATTCTCTACCCTCTTTCGTCTCCAAATCACCGTGCTGATAGGATGGGATTGGGCAGGCGCAGCAGTATGCATACTCGAGACACACACTTCTACAGTCTCAGAAAAGGTCCGTGGACTCGCTCGCATGGTTCAGGTGTCATCTACAATGACTGTCGTGGACCTTACTGTTCGGGGTTTATCACCTGGGAAATACTTCGCCACAGTGAGAGAAACGGGGGATATATCCAAAGGAGTAGCATCGACAGGAGGTGTATGGGACGCTATGGCAACGAAAGCAGAGGGAAAGCTAGCACCTAAAGGAGTCTTCGGCACAATTGAAGTTGGCAGGAATGGTATAGGGACAGTCTTTATAGACAAACCAATACAGATTTGGGAGATGATCGGGCGAAGTATGGTCGTCTCAAGACAGCGGGACGGAAATTTCGAGAAGGACGACCCGGACACGCTTGTGGGAGTCATTGCTCGGAGTGCTGGTGTCTGGGACAATGAGAAGACAGTCTGCTCATGCTCAGGAAAGACAATTTGGGAGGAACGAAAGGAGCAAGTTGGTAGGGGTATGTTGTGATTCAGGCCCAAAAGCGAGCGGGCCGCAATCCTGTCGCGCGGAGTGATATTACGCAAGCACAACTATTAGATTCGGTGAGCGAGTGCAGACCAGGCTGCATGCTATGCTCCAAACATGCAGGAACGATTTCTGATATTTGTTCGAGTGTCTAGTATGACTGACCTGGTTTTGCGCCTTTCTTGTATGGAGGACCTCATCTTATGCTCGAGCGTAATACCTCCGATGTCAAGGGTTGCTTGACCATGGCTCCGGGACAATCAGAGCCATGTTCGAAGTGCGGCAAGCCTTCATGATTTGTAGACTTTAATTATTAGTGTTGCCAGATTAGTCATAGTTGACACAAGGATGGAAGCACTGGCGAGTCTCGATCGGTACATAGGGCATCAGACTCTCACACTAAAGTCACAGAATGAGAGCAGTGCCAGCGAGCACATGATGACCAAGTGCCCTACTTAGTGTCTACGGCCTATCATCTATATCCAGACACTTGTTTACGATCAGGTACGGGCAGCGGAGAAAAATGCCGATTTATTATTATAACCTCAGTAAGCATTGCGATTACCAAATTCGTGCGACAAAGTCCACTCGGCAAACTGGCATCATTCAAGAACAGGGTCAATCTGCGTCGCTACGAGGATCAGCCACTCATATCTGACTGTCTGCTGAGCTTGGCGTTCCGCGTCTAATCAACGATGCGTGTTCCTAAAATACTCGAATCATGCCCTGTTCTGGCCATTGCTTAGAACCCTACGCGCCGCGCTCATCTTCCTTTGGCCCTGCACTTTCTTGCTTCCGCTGTAGACAGATGGTGCTTGTGGAACATCCTTACTTTGCATGACTTCTCTGTCTGAGTTGACAACTGTTCAGATCTTTCATTCATACATGCACGTATATTAGTAACTAATCGCATACCCCACCGGCTCCACAACCCAGAGCGGTTCTAGCTGATCGGGCGCCAGTTCCGTCAGGCCGGTGCAAAGAACCAACGGACTCGCGCCTTCAGAGGTTCCATTGCGCTGGTCCAATTCTGCAGACTTGCCAACACCTTCTTACAATTTGCTCACAATCCGACTTCACCGAGCGCTGAGTTCCTGCTCTCGGCCAATTGCTCGATTCGGCGCGAACTATTAGTCTCCGGCTCACGAATCGAACTTCCAACGGCAACTGCAGTTCGGCGGATCTCTTACTGTAGTCTTTGCCATGTCATTGAAGCAGGTACACGGTCTAGTGGTGCTGGATTGATGAGTCGCAGGCTAAAGCTTTGGTATCTAGGAGATCGAAACCTGGGTACAAGCGCTGGCCCACTACGACAATAATGAGTTTGAAGAATCGCTCAGGGCATTCGATGGGATATCAGACACGTCAAAGATCTTGTTCAATTGCGGCGTAATACATGCGACCCTCGGAGAGCATGACAAAGCTGTAAGTGGAACTGGGGGATACTCAGGGTTGTTTGGCGATATGCTGACAGAAGCTAGGTTGAGTGCTACCAGCGCGCAGTACGTCTGGACCAATATCTTGCTGTCGCCTACTTCCAACAAGGCGTATCGAACTTCCTGGTCGGTGACTTCGAAGAAGCCTTGGCAAACTTCAACGACACCCTACTATATCTGCGAGGGAACACATACATCGACTACGAGCAATTAGGGCTGAAGTTCAGGTTGTTCTCCTGCGAAGTGTTGTTCAATCGCGGTCTTTGCTACATCTACCTGCAGCAGAAGGAGGGTGGCTTGCAGGACTTCGCATATGCTGCGAAGGAGAAGGTGACACCGGACCACGATGTCATCGACGAGGCAATAAGGGAGGAAGCCGAGGTGTGTCCAACCTTATTGATAGCGTCGCTGCAACGATTCTGATAACTGTAGGGTTACACTGTCTTCTCTATCCCCGTCGGGGTTGTCTACCGACCGAACAGCGCCAAAGTAAAGAACCTCAAGACGAAAGATTACCTTGGCAAAGCTCGCCTCGTTGCCGCTTCAGACAAACCTAACACTTTCACTGGTTTTGCTGGCTCAGAAGCTAAGAAGAATATGTTCAGAGATGATCTTACCAGAGACGATCGACTTCCCGATAGTATTTCCTTTGCTGCGACCAATCTTGTGAAGCCAGGCTTGCAGAGCAGAGGCAGGCAGCAGTCAGAACCACCGATTAATCGTAATATGTTTCCTCCCACGCCGCCGCCAGAGGAGGGCAAGCCTGCATCGTTTGCAGGTAGCAATACATCTGGGATTGGGGTACCCGGCATGACAGGGCGAGCAGCTTCCGTACGCAGCCGCGGATCGAGACCAGAAAAACTGGATATCGCGAAGCCTGGGTTGGAGAAGGAGAGACCGCGGTTGGGTACGATGCGGACAGCTTCAGAACCACGAGGCCCGACAAGGAATTTTTCTAGTTCGAGGATGCGCGATCCGCCGAGCCGAGATCGTCTCTTCGGAGAGACTACAGGCCGGCGTGGTCATGGTGTCGTCGGTGACGATGGATACCCTGAAGAGCTCTATGACATGTACCGAAGTCCAAGATCATCAAACGGTGTCTGGCGGCCGGGATCAAGAAGTCGACGACCAGAATACATTGACGAAGAAGATGAGTTTGTCAGCGACGCTTACGAAGGTTCCTCCTTGGACGAACCCGATTTCGAGATTGTCGGTGGCATGGCACCTCAGCCGCGGCAGCGAAGACCAAGCCGCGGCGCATCGAAGAGACCCGAGATCCGCAAGATCCGTGTAAAAGTGCATGCTGACGACACGCGGTATATCATGATCAGCGCGACGTTAGATTTCGCAGAGTTTATCGACAGGATACGAGAGAAATTCGCAATCAGGGCCAGGTTCAAATGCAAGATTAGGGACGATGGCGATATGATCACGATGGGCGACCAGGATGATTTGGATATGGCCGTCTTGACCTGCAAACAGGAGGCGAAGAGGGAGAGGGCGGACATGGGGAAGATGGAGGTGAGTGTAGCGGCGTTTCGAACCGTGCTTGATACACTGCTGACGTGTTATACCGAGCAGGTCTGGGTGCATGAGATACCATAGGTTGCATTTGTCCTGATATTTACGGAAATACGGCATGATGGCGTTTGATGAGGGGCCAGCATATAGCGACTAGGCATCTTTAGGCACATGCTTATAGCCAGCTTCTACTTTTAATCGGTTATGATTTCACGTCAGCCATGTAACAACATCATATGACGGTCGCAGCTCCAAACACTTGATGAGATGAATCTAGACTGACGCGCAAACAATCTTGAGGCACACTCTAAGGCCTTGTTCGCTGACCTACTCAACAGATACTCCCGTATTTGCTGGGTACCCTTGAGCACGCACAATGCAAGGTCAGCATGGATCCACTGTTGTAGCATGACTATCGATCCAGCCCCAGATCATCTTCATTGCCTCTCTTCACTCAAGTGCAAACTGACGCATACTCGGCTCTCCCCCTACCTTCCGGAAGAGCTAGCCAGATCGAAAGGTCGAAATAGGGCCCCTTGCGCGGACCGCATCCGTAATGAAGCCGGTGTGCCAACGTCGAACGATTTCCTAAAGATTCGAATCAGGGACTTCGATCGAGCGAAGAAGGTCAACGGCACGAAACGGTCAGCGCCCGATACTGAAAGATGGGATTGTTCCTGTCGTCCTTCGATGATAGCTCACGTAGCTAGCTGCACGTCGTTCACGTAATTCGTACTTTCACCGAAACCGTTTGACAGACGCTCGCCCTCTCCATCAATGTCGTTGGACAACAGTCAGGGCTGGCATGTAGATATATGGTAGAGTACTTGGCCGTGATGATGTCTGTCGATTCTAGTAGGATCCGTGTCTTTGTATCTATGTGTTGTGTTGGCTAGACGGATAGGACCCTTGGTCAGATAGATACATTTCTGTCTTTGCGAGGAGACTTTCTGAAAGATGACGAGATGTTCGTGCGGATCGAAAGGATTATTGGCCTGGATTGAAAGGGCGAGTGCAGATGATACGAAGAAGCTGCGAATATAAAAAGCAAGAGAGGAAGAGAGAGGGGCTAGCGGAGGTCGACGCTGCCAACGCTGCCAAACAGAAGAGTCGATTTACGTGTATACCCCGATCAAGAGGCTGAGTGGGAAGCGAGTGTGACCGCTGCGAACCGGATGACATCGCCGGGCCGTCCACGCTCCCAGGCCAGAGATGGCAGCGCAGAGCAGTCCTTCGCTGGGATGCCCTTTTATGGGAACTTGTTATGAGAAATAGCCGTCCACTGTTCACGTGCGGCTTGTGGAGCCCGTGCCTGTGGCTGTGGTGGCTTTGCCATATTTAAGATCTCATCGCATTGTTACCACATGCTTTGTACCATCACACGATGCACGGTTCCAGGCTTCAGTGTTAAGTCCAGAAGGGCTACTTGATCGTGTTTCAACCCTTCTCGTCCTTACCACCATCTAGCGCCAAGCTACCAACCCCGTTGAGTTCCTTGCCCTGCGCTGCCTTTCGACAGGCTCCCTGAAAAATTTGTACGAATTGCCACACCTCGGCATATGTATTGTAAAGGGGTGCTGGCGCTACTCTGATCACATCTGGCGTCCTCTCATCAACTACGACCCCGTTGTCTTCAAGATCTTTCATTACGCTTTCAAGCATCCCCGGCTGTAGTCGAATGCTAAGCTGTGCACCGCGCTCATCGGAACTCGGTGGCGTGATGATGCTAAAGGGCTTCTCTTCTGGCGGCGCGTCTAGAGGGTAGTTAAGTAGCAAGTGCTCAAGGTAGCCGGTCATATCAATCGACTTCTTGCGGATCTCGCGCATGGACGTCATCTTGAAGACTTCAAGAGAGGCGAGCACGGCGGTCAGGTCGAGTGCGGAGGGGTTGGAGACTTGATAGCCTGCTGCCCCTGGTATGGGGACGAATTCTGAGGGAGCAGTCAGTATCATGCTGGCTGTCGAACTTAGATGAGGCAGGTGGAGACACACTATTGTCCATCTTCATCCTCGTGGTCTTGTCACCACCCCACCAGCCACTCAGCCTAGGCCTAAACCCCTCTTCACCTTGCGACTCTTTCTCCATATCAACCTTGCCGTGCTTCTCGTGAACAAACAATCCGGCAATAGCACCAGGTCCCGAGTTCAGGTACTTGTAGTTGCACCACGCAGCAAAGTCAACGTCCCATTCATGAAGCTTGACATCGACATTACCGACAGCGTGCGCCAGATCCCAGCCTATCAGGATACCCTTGGAGTGCGCGTGTGCTGTGATAGTCTTGATGTCAAAGTACTGGCCTGTATAGTACTGGATGCCGGGCAGGAGGATCAGAGCCGTGGTAGAGGCATGGGCGTTGATGGTGGAGAGGACTTGATCCGTAGTGATGAAAGCGTCAGAAGTCGACTTGGGCTCAACAAGGATCATAGAGTCTTTAGGCTTGAGGCCATGATGTCTTATCTGGGACTCGACAGCATACTGCAAGCATGATGGTCAATCCTTGATGCCCCCTAAACCTTTCAGTCAGACTTGGATACTCGTACATGATCACTGGGAAACGCCTTCCCCTCAATTAAGATCTTCCATCTATCTTTGTTCGGCCGATAGAAGCTCGCCATTAAGAAATGCAAGTTCGACGTCAGGCTTCCCATGACAGCCACTTCGCTCCTTGACGCCCCAACGATGGGCGCCATGTCTTCGGCGGCTACATCGTCGACGTGTATGAATGCGGGGAGCGTTGAATCTTCGTGTACAGCGAAATGGCCGAGCACGCCTTTTCTGGCCCAAGCGGAGAGGTGAGAGTGGATGCGTTGGCTTGTCCGGCGCGGTTGAAGGCCCAGCGAGTTGCCGCAGAGATAGATACATGTGTCTGACAACTCATCCGCATTTTCTAGAGAATTCGCATTAGACGGAACGTGTGTGGTATTTCAAGTAGCAACTGATACCTTGCTTCTCCAATGTTTTGCGCTTTAAGTCAGCCCTTGATGGTATGATGAATTCTTTGCGAAGATCCTTCAATGGGTCTTTGGCATCTAAAGATTGCGCATATTCCTTCTTGTATGCCCGGATGTCGTCTTTGTAGGGTAATGGTGGCCCATGCCTGATCTGATTGACGTGGTGTCGAGAGCCCATAGTAGCATGCAAAACGTAAAAGCTGCTTCAAGAACCACCGTTGCGAAAGGGACTTGATTAGGACACTACCAACCATACTTTGGACACCGCCACTATAAAAGTAGAATAGGGTAGTCAATGTAATAATATTAGTAAGTATACTTAGCTCATTGAAGTTATTGACGCCTGTGCGTCACATCCACCTCACCGCATCATGCTGTCCATCACCAACACCGTGCAAATACCGTGCAATTGGACGTCAGAATGTGACGACAGCAAATGTTGAATTCATGGTCAATGCTGCTCTGTCAGCTCAATTGCGATAGAAAACACACCGTGTGTAAGGTATCTAAATAGCGCGCGATTCGCGCGTTACCCTAGTACGTTATGAAGTTAGTGGCGGTGTCCTAAGGTAGTCAAGACCCTCTGCGAAATAGTGGTGATGATAGTTATCGATTCTGCCGGTAAGCCGCCCCGCAGTCGATCCGAGAAGGCTGCACCGCCTTCAGCGCTTACTAACATTTCGACGTGCTTCACCTCGTTATCGGGCACTCCAATGTCCGCCATCACAACTCATGGAAAACAATGTCTTCAATCCCGATAACACGTACATGCTTGCGGGTCTCATTGAAAGCTCGCAGGCAACTAATCGACGCAAAGCACAGCGGCTCTCGATCATGTAGGAGTCTTACCACATACGGCCATGACAGATGGAACGCCACTGCGCGACACGCTATATTCCTTGACTTCCTACTGCCTCCTCAAGCCAAAAGAGCGTCAGCAGCTCGAGTTTCACCGTCGAGGAACTTTCCATCACCTCTAGCATCACAACGGCGGCAAATATCAACATCCTCTCCGCGCAGAGCGACGATAGTAGCTGCCAATCCCCGCAAAGACGAAGAAGGCAACGACATGGTCATAGACATAACTCCGCGCGCCTCACACGTTTGTCTCCCCTTAAAGATCTCATCTCAAAATTCAATCAAGCCCAACTAAATCTCCTTTGCAACTAGCGCCTCAAAGAAATCATGACTTCCGACTCCAACCCCAGTCTGCTCCTCCGCGTGACCGTCGAATCCGGCGGTTGCCACGGTTTCCAATACCTAATGTCCCTTACGAACGCCACCTCTGTCTCGGCGAATGACGATACAGTGTTCGAAGCTGCAGACGGCACGGGCGCGAAAGTGGTGATGGATGAGCCCAGTCTGGAGCTGCTGAAGGGGAGTAAGATTGATTACACGATGGAGTTGATCGGTAGTCAGTTCAAGGTTGTGGGGAATCCAGCTGCGTCGAGTAGTTGTGGCTGTGGGACGAGTTTTGATATCAAGAGTTAGCGGATCAGTGTATTTGGGCTTAGAAACGGCCTCTTCGTATCGGTTGAATTTGACACAGGGTTTGAAGCTTCAGTGTTTCTTGTTAGTGAGAGAATTTCGAGCAACTGTGAACATCTGCTTGACGCTTTTATACTTCTGGTACGTTTGTGCCGGCAACAAATCCTGTTTGACCTCACGAACAAGTCCCATCAACTTATTGGGTGGTAACAATCTAATGCTGAGTAGGTCTCTGTCCATGAAGTCAAAAAGATTCTAGCTTGGGTCGTATTTGCATTCTGATATTGTTCGTGATAGAACCGAGTATCGTTAGGATCAATCTAGACTCTATTAAGAATGGACCGTGCCTTTCTCTTCGGTAGCATAGATACATGCATGTGGACATCTCGGAGTCGGAAGGATAAGTAGCCTTGATTGAGGCAGCCATTCTAGGTGCAGATGAGCCGTTGATCTTGATAGCTCAGCTGGTGACTGTCCATGATCCGCGATGCCTGTTGACTGTTGAGCAGCTTCTCCAGGTTCAAATCGTCTGCCCCATGTTTCGGACCGTGGCCAACTCTGCGTTCACTGCGCACTGGTACTATAACAGCTGGAAGCAGCGCCACCATCACGCACCCACACAGCTCACAGCCCGGAAGGGAGGGTGTGTTACAGGGGATATCTAACCTTTCCAAGGCTTCCCGACGAGCGGTTTACCGTCCAGAGTCTCCATGTCAGCATTGTCCACAGAAGCGCTGACACGGCGATTCCCCGGTGCGGCCGCCGCAAACGCACTACAATGACCCCGTTACTAACGTCGGCCGAGTCAGAAGTGACGAGGGGTATAGCCCACTGATGGCTACCATTGTTAATAGAGGCTGGAGTGGGATGGGATCATTCAAGCTTACAAGAGGGTAACAGCGCAGAGGGTTCTTCGACCAATGTGTATTGGACGGGGGCTAACAAATCAGGAACGGCTGTGGGATCCATCCTGCTAGAAGTTATGGCATGGGGCTGATGTCGCGAAACCGCTCCTTGAACCATAAATTACCAGACGGTAACACAGCCTTGGGCAGGCAGTTCGATGAACAGAAGTAAGTAAATACTCTCAGCTTAAGGGAAGACTTCAAGAAACATAGCAAACATCCGGATGGAAGAAAGCTGGGCTTGCGGAGCTACCTTATGCAGGCAGCGTGATATATACCGCGGCATGCCCCACCTCCGGACCAGGTGAGAGGCTGATATCCTCCGCCATATCGAAATGATGGCATTGAGCGTTCAGAGAGACCTGCTGGAGAGCAAAACGTTCATTACGAAAGGTTGGGCAAGGTCCTCCGCAACAGCCCTGTTGTTCCGAAAGTCGAGGCTCGGCTCGGCCGCTAACCCTACTGAGCTTTTCCATGAAGTTCATCGAACGTCGCTGTTTTTGAAAAAGTACTTTGGACCTTGCTGGCTATCCAGGGTACCGAGAGTCATCAACTCTATGAAGATCAAATCTCACAGCCTTTGAAGGTGTACATCCGCTTTGAACAACGGAGACTCATTCGTACCTTAATCATGAAGCCCTTTATCCCGTAGGTACTGACTATCCGCCCGTCAACGAAGACCTATCTACTAAATAAGATCATCAGGCGCAAGCGTGAGTATGCTCCCGAGGGCCCAACGCCAGAGGCAGAATTTTCGAGTAGTACCCATAATGTACTCGCGGACGCAGCCAGCAGAGCTCAATACGTCCTGGCCAGATTCCTCAGGTACCAGTCCACCAACCTCCTTCCCACCTTTGCCTCAGAGATGTGGATGAGATCCCCTTGCATCGCATAATCTAGATCATTCGTGTTTACCACATCTCCATCCAGCAAACCCCCTTCACTCCATCTAACTTGCCTGCTCCTCTGCTTGTTCACTAAGAGCCACCCTCTGAGCTTCTCGGGCTCGACTTCCAGGAAACCGGCCAGCTTCTTCAAATCCATCGTCGTGTACAACTTCAAGTAAGACTTGACCGTAGGATTCCACATCGTATTTTTGACCTCCTCCATAAAGATGCCCAGATGATGCTCCACGGGATCGATATTAATTACTGGATTATCAAAGTCCGGAGGCGTGGGACTGATGAATTTGGGACATGCCGAGCGGAACAGGTCTTCAAAGAGTGGCAACGACTCCGGTCCGCCTCTCTGCAGTCTGTTCAATTGGTCTCCGTACTTTTCCCTCAGCGCAGTGTGTATCGTGTCGTCCAGTCTGGTTGGGCTGAAGCTCACACAGATGGCGATCAGAGCGTACATCTGGTCGTTCTTCTTAGTGATGCTATCGTATTGCGCATTCTTCTGGAAGTTCTTGGTCCGTGAGACATATACTAGGATGTGGCTGAACATACGAATGGCGTCTGCGTAGCGGCGCATCATCATGTAGGAGAAACCGACGTAGTAGTATGTCGTGAAATGGGCGGCCATGACGCGCGCGAACATGGCTTTCTTGTTCAGCTCGATATCGTCCAATGTCTTCAAGGCCAAGCTAAAGTCGCCGAGCAAACAATGTACGCGGAGTAAACCGATAATTGAGAAATAGCCCAGCATGCGATATAGAGGCCGTGAGCCGTATTCGCCAGCAACCGTTATGGGGTCTTCGTTTCTTTTCATAGCTGCAAGCTGTTCGTTGATCTGAGAGCGCTGGATGAGGGAGTATAAGACGTTGAGGACGGAATAGCAGCCCCAGGTGTTAGGATTATCGCGCAGGAGCTGGGCTTCTTCCTCATTGGAAGCAGTACGGGCAACGCGATTGCGGAAGCGGCAAAAGGATTCGAATTGGTAGATGAACTCATCGATGACATCCCAGGCCCAGTAGTACTACCAAACATTAGCTAAGCTCTGATGGGGGTTCTTTGCAATGCTCACCGAAGGCGGGTCCAGATCCACTGGCCCGTCAGAATTGAGGGTGTAATGGAAAAGACTGCAATAGTTGTCGTAACTTGCGAATTTCGTCTCGAGCGTCGCCTGGTATTCCAAAGGCGTTGCAGCAGCAGCTAATTGTGCTTGCATATCTTGAGTCTGGTTTCCTGCTCCCACCGAGTTCACGCGGTCGAGATCGCTCATTCCATCGTCGAATTGCACTTGCTGCTTGTAATCGCTGGCGAGCGCCTCCTCCTCCAAGTCAGACTCATCATTGAGTGTTTGTTGAGGATCAGCGGTCTGATATGGGGCTCTCTGATGAAGAGCCATATTGGCATTTGTTGACGCGTGATCTGTCGCTGGAAAAGCCGGTCGTGTTTGCTCGGTGAAGTTCTTGAGGGTTTTCGCTTCGGTCAGCCCTGGCTGTTTTGGGTTATCTTAGCGTGCATCCGATAAGATCGCTGCCTCGGACGAGCCGGATCAGCTTAGGGTACTATATAACCCCACTATCTGATGGTTAAACGCTCGATGATGGCAACAAGTAACTCTCACAGCTTGTTATTTTTCAAATATGGCACCAGTATATAAGATAGCTGTAATACAGCTCTATCCCAAGGTCAGCTCATAACACTCCATTCTGCTCTGCTCCAACTCATGTCAATCCCAGCCTATGGAAATCGAGGCCAATTACAACAAAGCCGCCTCCTTTATTCGTTCCGCTGCATCTCAAGGTGCTCAGCTAGCCGTCTTGCCCGAGTATCACCTTACCAACTGGGTTCCGGACGACCCCAATTTTGCACTCCGCGGCGACCAATGGAAGAATTACCTCGATAAATACCGAGCCCTAGCCAAAGAGTGCAATATCTGCATCGTACCCGGCACTATAGTCGAGCGACATCAGGACGCTGAAACAGAAGAAGACCAATTGGTCAACATGGCATATTTCATTGATAACCACGGCGAGATTTTGGGTATTTATCAGAAGAAGAATCTATGGTACACTCAGAGTCCTCCCAGGTTCCTGAGACGCCAGCGTCTAAGCTAAAGCGCTTCATAGGCATCCCGAACGCCCACACCTGACATCTAGCACCGATGACCCGCACGATGTCATCTCTACGCCCTTAGGGCCCGTCGGCATGCTCATCTGCTGGGATCTCGCCTTTCCCGAAGCCTTCCGCGAGCTCATCGCTAAAGGGGCGAAGATCGTCATCGTTCCGACTTTCTGTACCTTCACCACCCTCTCTATCTCTATCGTCTTTTTCTTCCCTTTCGTCGCTGTGGCCCACCTAGCTGACGAGAGATGATTGGTAGGGACATTGAACGACTGTTCCGCAGCAGGGCGAAAGCGCAACCCACGCGCCGAAGCCGTCTTCCTCGACAGCACGATCGTGTCGCGGACTTTCGAGAATACCTGCGCTGTCGTCTTTGTTAATGCCGGCGGGCCTGCAGCCCGAGGCTATGCTGGACTGTCACAAGTCGCGGTACCATTCATCGGCTCGTTGGGAAAACTAGAGGGTAGCGAGGAGGGTATGAGTATTGTGGATCTGGACATGGAGATTCTTCAAGAGGCGGAGGACAATTACAAAGTTCGAGAGGATCTGGCAAGGGATGATTGGCATTATGACTATCGACACGGAAACACGAAAGCGAAGTTGTAGTTACAACTGATAATTTAGACATGCACTATTGTTATTCGTGATGAAGCAAAAGACTGAGCTGATCGATGTCTCGCTTGTTACTCAGAAGCAAGCTAGCTAATTAAGTACGGGAATGAACAATACAGTAATGGGGTATCTAGACCGAAGGTTGACCTGTCGTTAAAGCTCCTGTCGTTAGAGCCTGAACGCCGCTGTAATGAAATACTACACGGTATGAACCTGAGTACCAAGCATGTTCGCTATGCTTGAGCATCGAAAAAGAAGACTCATGTAAGTACGCGACTGGTCAAGAGGTACGAAGAAAGCACCACCGACTAGAAATCGCCTACGCAAAATGAGGGATTGTAGGACGTCCAAGGAGCAATGTTCCCGTAGCATTTAAGCCGCAATGCCGGGTGTAGCCCAGTTTGTGCCGTGATTGATGGATGGATAATCTTCTAGACCGTCACCGTCCTCGTCCTCGGAGCCGTCTTCAGTACCGTCCATGTTCAGCATTTGAAAGCGGTTGACCATCGGGTTTAGCTTCTTGGAAGGCGCTGGAGTGTTCTCCTTTTTCGGCGGATGCTGCACCTTCGGCAAAGGCTGAGCACACTCATCTGGATACCATTCAATCTTCATCCCCTTGTACGTGGCGCGAGACATCATGCAGGTACGTGCGAAAAGAGCGTTATGGACCGAGTTCAGCGATATGTGCGCATCGCCATCTTGATAGTTGATATCAATTACAACGAGATTGTGAATGTGATCAAGGTCGTCGCGGAGACGCTGAGCAGTGATGTTTGGGTGGACATTGCGAATGATAAGGTTACGAGTCGCGCCGATACCGACCTTGTTGGCGACGTGGCCTGGAAGTATGAACTGGCGGTCGTTCCAGGAGATCTCGACCTACATCTTGTTAGCATGTGTCGATTGATCATGTTGACCAATCCAGCTTACGCGTTTGCCATGGATGTAGATGTCATTGCGCTTGGCGTAATTGACAAAGTCCTGAGCAGCAGCTCCCTCAAGAAAGGACACGCTCGCAGTACGGTCATGCGAACGAAGGTAAATGTCTAACAAAGCTCCACCGCGTAGGACATCTGCAAGATCTTTATGAGTAGTTCGATCCGATAGGTTCTTGATCACGATGGTGCGTTGTTCGTTGCGGCCATAGTGCTGTTTCTCGAACTTGGGAACCCCTAAGCTGCCAAAACATTGGTCGTCCTTGTCAAGGTCTGATAGAAATGAAGTATCGTCATTTCCAAAGCTATGTTGACGGTTGTAGGGGTTAGGGCGGTCCTTCCTTTGCCCTGATCCGCTTTTCGAGGGGCCTCGGCCATTGCCAAACCAGCGATCTTGTCCTTCAGATGGGCCAGAGATTTGGACAGGGGTCTTCTGCGGCCGGCTGAAGACCACACCTCCAGACTCAGTATCCTCGTCAGCCACACCATCAGGACCGTTATTGACTTGTCCATAACCCTCGCCATTGATCAAAACCTTCACCCAGACAGTTAGTGGAGCTTAAATAGATAACACCCAATGACTGCTCTACCTCAAGAGTCTCCGGAGTAATGCCACCACGAAAGAGTGCGTCTCGTAGAGTAGCTACATTATTGTAAGCCTTGTGAGAAGGAGATCGACAGCAACGGAAGGAAGGCTAGGTCGACTGTGCTGGTATGAAACATTCAACAGTGCAACTTACTGTACTCCTTAGCCATACGCCGCTAATTGCAACTGTCAGCTGGTGCTACTTCTGGACCATCTCTTCGAGCTTACCAAGTTATCATGGTCAACCTTTGGGATTGTGACAGTTGGCAGGTCGAAGGGTGTGCTGAGATCAAGACCAGATACATGCTGAAGTAGTACAGTCAGTGGAAGTGATCTTGTTATCCACCCGTCTGTACTTATTGAGTGGTGCTCCTCACAAATTCTGCACTGTGTTTCGATGGCCTTGTCAGTGAATCTATGATCATGGCGCAACAACGCGTTTCTCATGAAATGTACATGTAGCTTACCGACGCAGCAAAGTTTCAAAGTAAGCTTTATCAATGGTCACAGTGTCTGCCATATTGTCTAATGAGTTGAGGAAATGTCAAAGCTGACGTGGGAAGTCGTAATTCAACATTGAAGCTTATCGAAAGTTTGGTGGCTTGATACCCAAGCTTCGCAAGCTTACGCGCCGTTTGGTGTCTCGCTTACAGTGGATTTCGAAAATGTATGCCAGAATCGTAGCGAGCACACACCCCACCAAAAAATATAGGGGTGCCATAAAAAATCAGATAGACGTACCTACCACCCATTATCCACCACCACAATGCCTAGTAAGCCTGATAAGGACGTGAGGCAATTACTAGTGACTGCCTTTCTGAATGGCCCTGTCAGTAATGAGGCCCTGGCCACAAGGACCCACCTTTCTGAACGTACTATACGTCAATATTGACTGAACTTCAAACAATATGAAACCCTATACCCCTCAAGGAAAAAATGAGGTCATTGTTTGAAGGTGACACCTGATATGGAGCAGGTAGGCTAAATCTGAAGATAGATCATCTATTACTAACAAATCTATTAAAAACTACTTATATATCTTGATGAGAAACCTACAGTGAATCAATGAGATATGCAGTACTTTCTGTTTAACAAATTTGAGGTGAAGATCAGTCAGCCTGATATATGTCAACTACTAAAATGACTTCATTAATCAAGAAAGAAGATAGGGCTATTTTTATATAAGATATTTATGTGACTAATCAGATAGCAATTCTATAGGTTCAAAGATGTGCTTTAAAACATAATCAATTTCTTTAAGATCATTGAATAACTTAATTGAGTCAATGAACTGTCAATTAACTAGTCTTTCTTGATGAGAGTGCTGCAAACAAACATACAAAAGATAGAAAATATAAGTGAACATCTGTTAATGTCAAGGCAACTCTCTTCACCTTACATAAACGGTTAAAATGTTAAAGTATACTGTCTGCATATGCAGTGAAGGGCTATATAGCATGACAAGTTATTCAGAGCTTCTTTACATCAGCTTTATTTAATGCATTTGTGAAGAAGAAGGTTCTACCCCTATACACTTTATTTTCTGGTTCTTAATCTGTTTTAGTACTTAATAATGCATCAATTCATCACAGTCAGATATGTTTTTCTATACTAATTGATGCCTTTATGCTAACATATGTACAGAAGTTGATCAACATGTGTCAAAATGCAGAGGTTCATATTGAATACCTACTCTTTTATTCATTAAATCTCAACTCTATAAAACAGTTCTTTGCTCAGTTAAAGACATGAATGAAAAAGCATTCTGCTATGACAGCATGCTATGATGACTTTTGAAGTTTATAGAACTAGCAGTTGAGAATTTATCAATATATGACAATTCTGAGGCTCATTTCTGCAGTTTGCATATACAATGTTAAAAGAATATACTTGTAATTACATCAATTTATATAGTAAATCAAAGTCCTATCTCTTTATTCTCTCTATATCTATAGCATTCAATGTCATTTGCTTTGCATCCTGCTCTGAAATCTCTGACATCACTGTATCATGACACTCTTCATCATATCATCAGTTTTTTAAACTAGCTTTGTCTGCAATTTAAAGCTCTAATTTAACAGGCACATTAAGACAAGTTCATGATTTCTTCTTGTCTGCTCATTCTTGTACAGTTATAAGCTTATAATGCTTCTTATTCAGTGCTCTATAGGCTTCTTCTAGTGCTTTTGCTAGTGAGAGACTTTAACATTGTAATTAATTGATATAGATTTGTAGATGACTACCTCTGTCATCTATAGATTTTATAGAGCTGCTTGATAGATGTTTATTGAATGATGATGTAAATTGTTTGAGAGAAATAATACAGCAAAAAGGTACTGACATCAATGACAACAGCAGTGACACAGTTTCTGCAGGCTGTACAGTCAAATTTGACTGTAATTGAGATAGAGTGTATGCTGAAGAGGTTTCAGATACTGCAAACTGTTGCTGTTGCTGCTGACTTAGCATTGTCAATTGCTGTTGAATAGACATCATCATCTGATGAAGTAGCAATGACATTAAAGCTTCACTACAGCTATGATCTTGATCTGAGAGTTCTGAAGGTGCATGCTTTGATTGACAGCTTGATGTTACATTCTGATCTGAGATGCCTTGAATATTAAGGCTAAAGATTTGTGCTTGTTGATATAAGAGTCTCAGTGCGCGGTGTAGGGTAAACCAGTAGTTGATAACTTGTATTGAGTTGAACACAACCCATTTTCATAGGGGAAATGGTCCTACTATATACTATAGGATCGCTGTGCTCGCATTGCTTGCTATAGAGCAATAGAGTTGATAGACCTACTAAGGGTCTATTGCCTTGCCGGGCTCGCCACAAGCATATAGAGCTGTGTGAGCCTATGTTCAGGTATACCTGTTTCTTGTGTATTCTCTAGAACATACTAACTGGTTACAGTTTGACTGTAACACAATCCCTTCTCTTCTAGACACTAGTTCTTTAGTGTCTATATAAGTGAGAGTATAAAGACAGATAGCTTTTTCACTGTCATGCCTTCTCATAAGCAGCACAATTGTCTTTGTCTTGTAAAAACCATTGCAACCTTTGAATTCACTTCTCTCACTGCTTGTGATCACTGTTCAGCTGTTCTTTCTTTCTGTATTATCATGACAGATCATGCAAAGTGTTCTGAGTGCACTCATTGTGGTTGTTTGTGTGTGTCAGTATCATTAGATTCCCTGAATTGTGCTCACCTTCAGCTGAAATCTGAACTCAAGATGACTATGAATGAGTGTGTGAAACAGGCTGAGCATCTTTTCAAGCTGAATGTGAAGGTTCTTCACCTTTTCAAGACTTTGAAACAGAATGAGTCTCACACAGTCATCAAAGTTTGCTGTGTTGCTTTTGAACTGAGTGATGATAACAATGGAACTGAGGATGAGGAAAATCCCTTCAGTTCTTTTAATCTTGATTTCTTA
>JAABUP010003491.1_pt1 | contig 27687 bp, 42 predicted proteins | sample 5559201 | NCBI WGS metagenome assembly JAABUP01 (sample SAMN10711887, study PRJNA513373) | rock metagenome | isolation source: Antarctica rocks | place: Antarctica | reverse complement strand
AGGGGGGGTCAGGACGCGTCGGTAAATGTTCTTACCGCGTGAAATTCGGGTAGATTGATTTCTGGTTGTATTCGGTCCCCCCCCCCTTCTGGAAGATTGACCTCGGCCTCCTTCGACAATTCAAGCTTGCCGACCCGGCACAGTCAAAGACGTCTCTCACGGTATACCCTAGCGATGACAGACGATCCGCTCGAGCTCTTCCGCTCATCCCTTTCCACCTCCAACCTTCCAATCCTCCTAACAGCCGCGTCCGAGCCCTCCCCGACTCTCCCTCTCGCGGCGTACATATCTTTTCCTCAACCTGACTCCTCACCCATCAACATCCCCAAAGAAGCGCCAACTCGATACACTTCCAAAGCCGAGTCCCGAGATGAGTTTTACAATGTCGGACAGCTGTGGCTGGCTTGGACTGAGCGGGAGAGCGGTGTGAGAGAATATCTGATAAAAGGGCAGGCGGCGGGAGTGGGGTATGTGAGCGTGGCGGACCGACGAGGGGTGGTGGAATCCCTTACTGGAGAGGGTGATGGTGGTGGACGAGTGGTCGGCAAAGACGAGGACGCGGGTCAGTCTTCGGCTTCATCACTAGATTGACCAACTCTGATGTAGGTATCTTTTTAGCTATCGCGCCAGCTTCAACCGCCGCCTCATCCGTCGTTGAGTTACTGCCGTCAGCACTCTTTTCGGCAGCCGAAGCAGGACCTTCGAAGCAGAACACACCTGCGAAACGGAAATATGAGGTGGACGTGGCGGACAGAGAATTCTGTCGGAACGTGAGCTTTCGTGCTGCACCTGGCGGTTCAGCTCTTCAGCTGGCATGGGAATGCCGAAAGCTTACGTCCGCGTTTCATGCAGCTTCGAGCAGAGGAAGTCGAGCTGCGAGACCGAGTCTCAGTCTTGCGGACATCAGGCGGTGGAAAAGCCAATGTAGGTATCATTCCTCTCCACACAGGGCGAACATTACCTGTGCTCCGCTCTTTGGACATCGTTGATACCCAGGCAGAACTTCCAGCCGTTCTTGCACGGCATCATGATCGAGAAAATCCGGGCCTTGCGCAAATCGCTCGAAACGACAGGAAGTCGGGCGGCACCGGTTCCAGCTCAGACCTCTCTGGGTGAGTTCTCTCTCGGTAAGCGTTGATGTGTCAATCTGCTAAGATTTGCCTTCCACCTCATTGGGTGATTTAGATCCATCCCGAGGCGCACGGAAAGCTAAATCCAGCAATCCCATCATCATGGTTTCTTCCTCCCCAACGAGTCTCATCACGATGTGGAATGTCAAGAAGTTTCTTGAGCAGGGATTGTGAGCTGCGACTCCCTTGACGTGGAGCAAGTTACGGGAACGGGCTGATGAGAAGTTGCACACTTCAGATTTGAACCTTCCGAAAGCGCTCGGCAGAACGAAGCGTTGCAGGGGAACGTGCGGGCGGAGGATATGGTTCCGGTATTGCGGAAACGTACTTCGCCAGGCGGTGAGTCTATGCCTTCTGGCACCAGCAACACATCTGACGGAGGCTTCAGGCGACACGACCAGTAAATACTACGCAGTCGATGGGGTCGAAGCGCTGCAAAAATTCGGGCAGGACGCCTGGTGGGTCTGATCTGGGCACACCAGGTAGAAGCTGAACAAAGGAAAGGGACCGAGTCATATGCGTTTTGACAACGGGCCAGGCTTGGCAATTCAAGCCGTACAAATGGCAGGATCCGAAGGTGCTGTTTCGAAATGGTGAGCCGCTCTATCGCAATACAAAGTCGAAGTCGGCAGTCTCGGTCATTTGGCTGATCGAGGTATCAGTCAAAGGACTGTACTTCCAGTGGAGCAACGAGCCATCAAATCCAGCTGTGAAGGACTGGAATGTCACGGAGATGCGGGTGCGTGCGAAGTGCCACCTTCCACAAAGTCGCTGACGATAGGCTAGATCGATCGGAACAAGCGGCATACGGATCGGCAGGTCGTGGCTGAGTTTTGGCGTATCCTCGACTCGGTACGACGGAGATAGCATGGCGGCCTAATCACTGTTCCGAGATGCAGCAGCTGCATCTATCCATACAACAAAACTGGGAGGCCCCACCGTCATGCGCCGACCCATCTGTACCACGTTGTTCCCTACTCCAGATCAGCTGGGCGCCGATCCCGATTGCTTACCCCAACGTTGATCTTGCTCACTATCTTCTTAGTCACCAGCGCTATCAAGCATTTGTTCACCCTCGGCTGCGGCAGATCCGGGGGCGCGACCATGTCTTTGACTGACGATCATCTAGCATCAGCAAGACTCCCTTACGGAATGACGAAGCGGAGACATACTGGGCAGACCGTCGGGGTGATCCATGAGCTTCGCAATGATTTTCTCCATCGCCGTGCGAGCGGCCTGACTCCATCAGTTTATTTCCTTGATCAGCTTGGAAGGTAAACGTACCGGCTGACTTCCCCGGTACTCAAGAGGGAGGTTTTTATCTATAATCCCAGCAATCTCCAACTGCCATTTCGTCAGCTGCTCCATGAAACGATCACCTGTTTCCAGGTGACGCGAAGGACCTCGCTGACGTACCTCTCGTTTCCGCTTCACCGCCCCGTTCTTGACCACCTGTTTCCCTCCGACTGCCACTCCAGGCTTCGGTTTGGGCGGGGGCGGGTCATCGGTGTAGGCTGAATAATTGGTCGCGTATGTCAGGTCTCCGGAATTTGTGGATGGGATGGAGGGTGGGGATGGAGGGAGAGACTGTTCGGGTCGGGGATGGGGTTCGGGAGTGGGTTGGACTGAGAACGAGGATAGTCTCAGGGCTACCTAAAATAGCGATATGGTGGCAGGGACGTACCGGAGAGAGCTGGTAGTCGCGCGAAGGAATTCTCATCTGGCGCCTATCCCCTCATCAGTCTCTCTCCTCGACTACAAGCGATACCGAGGCGGACGTACCAAGGGCCACTCGACACAAAAAGCATTCATCTTCAAAGCATACAACCACCCCGCGAAGCTCTCATTAAATGTCCCAAGCGCATCGTGCAACTCATTCAAATGCTGGATATTCGATACGAGTGTTGCAGCCTCATCGGCGAGCTCTGTGAGTGCTGGTTGAAGGAAGTCGAGGCCTGAGGGTGAGGTATGGGTTCGGTCTTGGGATCGGGCGAGGGAGGTTAGGGAGCCTGTTGAGATTCGACGAAGGGGGTGGGGTGGGGGCATGATGTGTGACGCTCCGCTCTAGCCGAGATGAGCTCAGACGTTGGAGCTGCGCGAGCCGTTCTCAAAGCTAGCTTTGACGCCGTAACAAGTATAAGTCTAGGAATTGTTGTGGAGTCGAATCCCGACGCGTCTTGACGCGTAATATTCACCCTCCTTATTGGTTTCTGGTCCATTCCGATTCCTCATCCCATTCAACAAGGTCTCTTCCGCCCGTATACACAATCACGGCCACAGGACTCAAAAAGTACCGCATCCCGTCTCATCTGCGAAGTCAAGCTGAGTACCGTCCAGTCAGTACCATGTTGGGGGACCACAGGGGAATCCGTGATGCTGTGATTAGTTTCCCATTTTGCGCTCCGATTCTTCCCATCCGCTGCCAGCGAGCCTTGGCTTATAGCACGCCCTGAATCACCATAGTGTTCTTCTAATGCGTGCCTCATTATCACCGCTTCTATCGTAAGGTGACAAGCTCCTCTGCAGAAGTCGGGTCTGAAGCCCGTCAGCATCACTCTCCGGATCGTCTGTTCGGACTCACGAATCGCGACCGCCGAGTCAAAGTCAGCCTTCGTCGCGCCCATCTTGATCGCCACCGAGACTTGGAAGGAATCAGCCCCATCGATATCGGGGACAATGCGAATTCACAGCCCTGCAGCATCTCATCACTTCCCTCGCCGATGATATGCAGGCCAACGACCTTCTCTTCAGGTCCAACACAGACCAGCTTATAAGACGTGGGAGGTTTGTGTTCTTCATCCAACATCGCGCCCGACATCCCTTTGAACTGTCGTATTGTCAGCGCGGGATGCACCGTGTGCTTGGGACCTACAGAAGTGGTGTATATTTTGACCTTGCCGTCGCCGTGTTTCTCGCGTGCTTCGGGTTCGGTCATGCCAATAGCTCCGATGGTGGGATGACTATGTAGACCGTCAGCTCCGCAGTGAATCGAACCCCTACAGCGGAACTCACGCGAAGACGACACTCGGAATATTCTCGTAGGACAGCTTATCGTCCTTGTATTGTTCCGGACCGAACAACCGATTACTCAACCTCCTCCCAGCAGCGATCGCGACAGGAGTAAGCAGTACTTTGCCTGCGACATCCCCAATGGCGTAAATGTCGGGAACTTTAGAGTTCTGGTATTCGTCGACTACGACATCGCCCTGCTTATCGAGCTCGCATCCGATCTTCTCGGCGGCGAGGTTTTCGGTATTGGCGTGTCGGCCGATCGCCCAGAGTAGGACGTCAACCTCGAGCGGCTTGTCCATGGTGTCGATTTCCAGCAGTAGCGAGCCGGATGGGGTCTTCTCGACCTTTTTAACGTTGGAGCTCTTGTGCACGTTCAACCCCGTCTTCTCTACACGAGTTATCAGCTGGAGTTGATCTGAAGTAACGGTGGACTGGAATTGATCCGAATTCAAGGTGGACTCACCCATATGGGGACCCAAGACATCCTGAATCATCGGGTCGAACGTCCTCAGCACCTTGTCATGTCGGATGATCAAGTGAGTCTCCGTCCCCAGACTGTTGAAAACCCCGGCCAGCTCAACGGCTATGTACCCAGCCCCAACGAGAGCCACACGCTTCGGCTGCTCCTCGATATCAAAGAACCCATCCGAGTTGATCCCGTACTCTGCCCCCGGGATCTTGTCGTTCGTGGGGATAGTTGGCCGACCGCCGACGGCGACACAAATCTTCTTCGACTTGACCTGATAAGTTGACCCGTCTTTCGCCTTGATTTCGATAGTGTGGGTGTCGATGAATTTCGCCAAGCCCTCATGGTAATCAACCTTGTCGCTGACAAGGTTCTTCTCGCTACCCCCGATTCGTCAGCGTTTGTGGCACGCTGAGGATGAAGACCCACTAGATCCCGTTCAGCCGCTTGACATAGTTATCTCGCTTCTTCTTGAGCGTCGGCCAGTCAAACTTCTTCACCATCTTTGAGGCCATCTCGTCGTCTCCGAAACCGTATGCAACAGCTTTGTGAATGTTTTCGGCGACGTCGGCGGTGTACCTGAAGTCCAGATCAGCTTGAACCCCCGGGTTGAAAGATCAGCTAGACTGACCACATCACCTCTAAGCGAAATGAGAACATCAATGATCGTCCCATGTCGTCGTCATGTACACACTCTTGGGCACGCAACTATTAGATCGCTAAACGTCAGTACGTTCCAAAACTGTAATCGGGAGTGTCTCACCCGACATTCACACAAGTCCCGCCCAATCGCTCTGTAGCCTCTACCAGACCAACTTTCGCTCCATACTGCGACGCCCTCCTCTACCAAACGCTATCTCAGCATAGCATCTACCGATACGCAGGAGAAGCGCAAACTTACAGCTGTGGCGAGACCTCCGCTTCCTCCGCCGATCACAAAGTAGTCACTATACGTCTTATCAGCTTACTCAGTTTTGAAAGAGGAGTTGAATCGCACTATGGACCGATCTTCTCTGATATCTCCTCGGCTTGAGACTTCTTGAGGGGCGGCATCCTGATTGATGAGGTTGAGGAAAAAGGTCTATACAGTGCAGAAGCAGGAAGAGTGATGCAGCGAGCTGCTAGGATTGGTAAGGTGAATGTCCGTTTTGTGAAGCGAAGTCTTGGCCGCGGGACCGCGGAGCGAAGGATGGGAGAGGGGTTGAGGGGTGGCAGCTTGACGGATGGGACTGCGATCGATGCTTCACTCAGACAATTTGGATGATCTGAGATAAAGATGACTGATCCGTTGCGGGCCGTCAGGCACAGATTTCGGATAATCTACATTCCCCTGGCGTGTGGATAGGCTCGAGGTACTCATGACATCGCACTATATCTCCTAGCAACGTGATATCTATCTTACGTATGGAGCGGGCAGAGCTTCAGAGCTGGTGTAACTCTTTGCCCCCAATCTACCAAACTACGGGCGGAGTACTCGTCAACTCGACCCTCGGAACGGGACCTTCGCCAGTGCTGGGATTAGAGCTGGAACCACTTTGCTTGCAGACGCGAGGGGTGGAAGTCAAGCCGTGCTTAGGCAACCGAGGGCGCTTGTCGAACCCATCGGTCCCTGACTCCGTATGTCGATGTGTATCGGACGGTCGCGGCTTGATTGCGGAACCGGCCGTCGATTCGACGTTACCAGTGGGAGATTTCGCTGCTAGCGGCGCGATCTCTCCCTCGCCTCCCTCGCCTGCCTTCCTCAGCTTAGGGAACGTCTTGAGCCTCCCGAGTGCTTTTTTGGTGCCTTCCACTGATCTGCTTGCGAACGAGCCTGGGTTAAGCAGCGGGCGGAATTTCGTCGGGCTGGATTCGGGCGAGGAGTCGGATGTTTTCGGCTGACGACGCAGACCCGTTGTGACGAGAGTCGATGGCTGCCGTCGAAGGATCTCGCCAAAGCCTCGTGTGAGAAATGTCGATGGCCCGCTTCGAGGAGTGGGACCATTGGGCAAGCTCCCTATTCCTTCTGAGCTGAGCTCTTCCCACTCCTCATCATCGAGAATCGTGATCGTCCCATTCAGCTCCACCGATAGCCTTGCCATGGGAGCAGTCTCGGCGTTCGGTAGATGGAGATGTCGACGGAAGAGGCGGTGCGGGCTGCCCACGCTGTTTGACGGGACTGACACGACATCGGAGACGGACAAACCGGATGCCGGGTAGCTGGTGGGCAAAACAAGATCATGGACCGTACCGTTGTCATATGACGAGCCCGAGACGAATGGTATCGTGACCGTCGATGACGCTCCGCCACGGTCAACGATCCCTCCATGAGACGCATTCCGAATTGAATCAGGCGACGAAGCGATATGTTCTGTTGGCGATGCATCGCCCTGTGGGGCGACTGAAGTTGACGATGAGCTGTCGGCCGGCGTTGCACTTCCGTCGGATCCGGCTTGTGGACCGCTTGTCTCGCTGAACTCCGCTGGTGCTCTCGACGTCTTACCGCCTTCTTCCTGAAGCCATTCCGGGTTGGCCACACGTGGTGTTGCCTCGTTAACAGGCAACTCCACCACCCGCTCCAACTCGTTCGGTCCCAGCGCCACGCCGTTCCTCTCCTTCGCAGAGCTGCAGCCAGATATCGACTCATGCGATTCCAGATCGACTGACAAGTCAACCTCGCTCGCCGACTCGCCAGTCTCGCCTTCATCTCGCGACCAGGTGAAGGCTTCAAGTTCGGCTCTGAATTTCGCTTGCTCCAGCGCAAAGAGCTGGTCGTCATTGAGCGGTGTTGATGTTTGCCCCTCACTCAGTCGTGGACTGTGCGCCGTCATATCGACTGATGGCTCTTCTTCGAGGCAGAGTTTTGGGAAGTAGCGGGTGTTGTACTCAGCCATCGGATGGAGCTCCAGCCCATGGGGATCTTCGTATCCGCCTTGCCGGACGGTCTCCCAGTCGCTATGCCGAGGTCAGCGAGATGAGAAAGCGACAGGCAGATGAGATACGGACATCATGGCAAAATATTCGTGCTTCTTTACGAACGGCTCGGTAAGTCGCCACATAGGATCCTTGATCAGAAGCTGAAACCCGATCAGTCTCGATACGCAAGCTGTTTCCCACTCACAGAATCGATGAAATGCCATGTTGTGGCGTCGAGGCCGTAGTCCAGAAGCGGGCGACGAGCGATTTGGGGCTCTTTCAAGACATCGTCCCACGGGTCGAGCAGTATCTTGTTCCATAAGACAACCTGAATAGAAGTCAGGACCCGTTGTTCCGACGAAGCACGTACCGGTGGTTCATCGTCGTCTATGCGGAAAGGTACCTGAGAAAGAAGTCACTCCCACCTCGAAAGGGAACGCCACGACTGACCCGTCCAATTAGACCCTCAAGTACGATGCAACCGAGAGCCCACCAATCGACTGCGTACGAATATTCGCCCCGCTGAACGACTTCCGGGGACTGTGAGGGTCAGAATCCCGAGAGACGGCGAGCGAACGGTCTCACCAGGTACTCAGAGGTACCAACCTGGATCGCGTCAGACATATCGGATGACTGTCAAGAAGACGCACGAAGGAATAAGCCCGATCCACGACCAGCTTCCGACTGCCGTTGGCTTGTACCCTCGTACTTCCCGCTCCAGCACCTGCCCACTCCGGAACAGGCGGTTGACCGGGATAATTGACGACATGGAGCCGTTTTGGGTCCCCTCGGTACCCGAATCCCTTCGCTAGTCCGAAGTCAACTAGGACTGCGTGTCCACTCGTATTGAGCAGGATATTCTCCGGCTTCATATCGCGCATGATGATCCCGTGTCGATGTCTACGACGCGAGCTACCTTAGTCGATCAATGACAGCCAGACTCACAGATGCTCCAGTCCCTGCACCGTATCCGCCGCGTAAAACCTCATGCGATGATGACCCAAAATCCGGTGGATCTCCATCTGCGTTGCCAGATCCCCTCCCGGATAGAAGTCCATCACGAAATAGAAGTTCTCCCGATCGGTGAAGGAGTGATGCAGACGGGCGATGAATGCGTTGTCGGGCTCTTCGATAGCGAAGCGTTTGAGTATCGCCAGCTCGGTAAGGGTATGGGATAGCTCGTGGTAGGTCAGGACGGAGCGCTTAGAGATGGCTTTCATGGCGCGGATGGCATTTGTGGGGGTATGTTGGACAAGTAGGACCTGGACCCCGTCAGATCACAAGAGACAACCGGGGTGAGACGTACTCGACCCGCACAGCCAGTACCGAGGACTCGGATCAGCTGGAAATCGTCCAGCTGAACCTTGACCTTCTTGTTCGCACCTTGTACCCCATGCATCACACCTGTCCTCGCGACGCTTGGGTCGGATCGCATTCGAATTTTCCGTGTCTGTGTACCTTCCCTACCTCTTGTATTGTCCAGTGATAAAGAAGTACCAAAGGACGAGCTGGACATAGGAATCCTAATCGGGGTGTTCGGGCCGACAAGGTGCGTCATAGTCGTTGGCTCAGGTGACACCAATTCTGACGGTCCCTAAGGGGGCGAAGGTGGCAATGGGATGTGATAGGGTATGATAGTGATGGTTTCGGCCATGATGATAATTTTATGGTGAGATCGGTTGGAGCTACGAGGTGAAGCATTTTGTCAGGGGAGAAAGAGTGGAAACAGGGGTCCAGACATACTGTACTTTACACAGACCCGCTTTGAGCGGAACGAAGGCTTTCCCCGCCTCGCTCCTCCTTTGGTAGCGGCTGTCAAAAGTTATAAAGGATCACCCGAGACTCCAGTTGAAGGCGCTTGTTTGGGCCCAAAGGGAGGCGATCCTTTTCGGCGATCAAAGCGTTCATCGACGTCGAGGTGGTGAAGATTTCAAGATGGATAGCGGGGGTTCAAAGATGGAAGAACCCTTCTCTGCGGATGATGATGAGTGTCAAGTTGAAGTTTGTGGAAGCCAAGCATAGTCCCGTCCCGCCGCCGGACCAAAGGCACCGTCCCTGTTATCCTTCACGTCCGGGCCTCGCGGTTTTAGGGTAAGGAAAGATCCGCACTCGGGCCCACTAGGCAAGATGGTACCCGTTCTTCGAGCTGCCGGAAAAATCGAGCCAATCAGGATTGCAACCCATCATTATGTGATGCACAGAGCATGCAAGGGAATTGAAAGGACCTTTGAAACTGAGCTGTGACGAGGACGGAACAATTCGATTTGGTTTCAGATTCTTGAAACCCTGTCTGCAACAGTCTCAGGAACATGACCCACGTGGAGGGCAGTTCTCTTCTAAGCTTCCTCTCCATAATGACCGAAATGACGAAACGGAGGACCTTTCCTCGATGTCTGATGCGCTTCGAAATGTACTAGAGCCTGACAGTAGGTAAAAATAGGACTCGTTGTGAGATTTTGGCTGAGATTTGCGCCAGACCGCGACAATGACAATTTCGCCAAACTCGTTCAAGGATATCTCCTCGGATGATCCAACGATCAGACAAGCCGTCTTGGACGCTCTGGTAGAGCTCTTAGCAGAAGGTGATGAGGAGAAGAAGGTCATACAGTCTTCCAATATCGTCTTGAAAATGGCTGAGCTGTCATGAAGCGATTGATCCTCGAAGACACCTCGCTCACCTACTTCCTAATCATCCTCCCTCTCTTGGGCGACTCGGAGGATCAGGCGGCACGTATCATCCTGCAAATTGCAGAGACTGCAAGGCCGCGGGAGGTAGTGCTGGCGCTGAAAGAAGCTCTGAGCAGCATCGAGGAGATCATGGAAGAACTCGAGGTGATTGATGATGAATGTATCACGGTTGGCGAGGACGGTGTGAGCGATGAGGACAATGGGGGAATCTACAAACCCCTTGTTGAGCAGCTGAAGCTCGTTATGAGGTGCTACATCACCGGTAGGCACTCCATGAAAGGATGACACGCTGATTCCACGCTTGCGGCTCAATAAATCCACCCCGACCCTGCTTACGCTCTGGGACGCACTGTCATCCTTTCGAGGCGTCGCTCCGGTCATGAACTCTGCCTCGAGCCACGATTTTCTACTCCAGCTGTGCCAGCTAGTGGTTACTGCCTGGGAGTGGGTAATGACTACGTCTGATGCGGGAGGAGAACAACGGGTCGGGCGAACTGCTCTGTTTGGTCCTTCCAGCTGACGTGAAACCATTGCAGGCGATCCTCACCCGTGTCCTATTCCTGGTTATCAGTCTATTCTCACGAAGCGGTTCGGCGATGCTCGAGAGGTGGTTCCTCGCGACTCATCAAATGCTTGCTAGCCTTCATTCTCCCGAAGACAAGAGATCCGACTGGCTGGAAGGGCTCCAGCGGGCGGCTGTGAGTCTGTTCCCGATAGATGCGCATGCGAGGCTAAAGCTGAGGAAAAGATGTCTGCACGAACCCTCCGTCTCACCACTGAATATCTTTTCGACCGTCTCATGCATGCTTCGGACACACTCTCAAACCCTGGCATCGCATCGCTCATCCTCTTAAGTGCCGGTCTTCCCCATTGCAATACCGTTCACAATTTGGCGACCAGTCTACCGGTGCCTTCGCTGGGCAACTGCATGCAGGCCCTGACCATCGCACTCAGAGAGGGTGCTATCGATGCCGCTCTGACGTGGACCTGGCACCTCGTCTACTCGGGCGGCTTCGTCGACAGGGACCCAGCCACTCTCCTGCTCGAGGTGCGGCGAGACTACATCTGGTTGATCATCCTGATATTGATCAATTCAGCTACTTGTCCCTCTCGTCACCCGCTCCCTTCTCCCCTCACCCGTTTGGCATCGTTCAAGCTGATAGGGGTGATCATCGAGGCGACCAATTCAGGCGAAGACCAGATCCTTCTCTTCCAACAGGTCAAGCCTTCAATTACGCATCAACCTAATCTGACATTGAGTGACCAAAACTTTTGGACCCTTCGAGCCCGTACGACCAAGTTCGAACGCAGTTTCTCTCCTTACTTCGCGAAGCTACGGCAAAGGTGCTGCCTACTGTGTCTCCTCGTTTGAAGTCTGACAACCTCGCAGTGAGAGAGCTTGATCCTCCGCCCAGCCCTCCTCGAGCACCTTGCACCGATAATCGTCGCGCTCCCAAAAAAGACCCCTCCGCCCTTGTCACTTCCCGTCGATCTACTGCTGCCGACCATGTGGCCTGTATGGTTCACCGAATGCCTCACTTTTTTCCGTCTACTCATCACGATCGACTCGTCCAATCTCACTAGGGTCAGGGGCAAGTCGTTCTTGAATAAGCTATCTCAGGAATGGCTCGTACCGCAGAGTGAGCAGCTTGGGAGATTGAGGAGTGAGGCAAGGGAGAAAGCTGTCGAGTTCGAGGCAGGATTCGTGCTAGAACGATGGGAGGATGCCCTAGGACGGGCGGAGGAGGCTGCGATCCCGTACCGATGAGAGGGCCAGCGAGTCTATATCTGGCACAAGGCGCGCGGAGGAGGCCGATTCTCGTAGCAATCAAAGGCCATCGTGTCTATACCTAGCACAATCCATGTACCCAACTTGGTGATAGGAATGGCCGAATGTGTCTGCACTTTTTTCATTTCTCCTACCCTACGCCTTTCTCGCCGAGACCAGAGCATGATTGAGACTACCAGGCTAGGGGAGAAGATATGTACATCGATTTTATTGAATGGTGAGGGGAGAAAGCAAATCGTCAAACCAGACTATACCGAACGGAACTAGTGGGAATCATGGGAACAGGGTATGTCGCCGTGCTTCAGATCGCCTCGCAGCATCTCCTCGCGCCCAACGCCACCGCCATTCCATCAGTCGGACTCCGCTCAAGCGGCCGGAGCGGCTTCACCACCCGCTCCGGGGCAGTTGGCCGCGATGTGCCCGGCCTGACCGCACTGGTAGCACTGGATGCGGTGTCAATGCGTGAAAGAGGGCAGCCAGTAATGCTCACTGTACGACCCTGCTCTTGCGGGCAGTCCCTCGAGATGTGACCTTCCTGACCGCAGTTCTACGAGACGGAAAATCAGGAATCACACGGGCCGACGAAGCAACGACGACTCACGAAGCACTTCCTCACGCCGGCTCCGCCACCTTGATATCCACCACCTCCACCGAAGCCTCCTGCAGCACGGCCGGCGCCGCCACCGGTCGGGCAATCACGCGAGATGTGTCCAACGCCACCGCATGTCTGGCGAAAACGTCAGCCAAGCATGATTATTCGAAAAGCTTTCAGCTCACGTAGCAGCTCTTGCTGGCGAGGTCACCACCACCTCCGCCGCCATATCCACCACCACCGCCGCCGTAGCCACCACCGCCGTAGCCACCCGCGGCAGCACCACCCTCAGCTTCGGGGCACATGCGGGCCTATCAAGATCTGGTCAGTCCGGGTTGCAGGAAGTTGAAAGTTGAGAAAGGATAACGGACGATGTGCCCGGGTTTCCCGCACCGGTAGCACTCGCCACCAGCCGCACCACCACCGAATCCGCCGACAGCGCCTTGTGCCGGTCCCGAAGGGCATGCACTTGAAATGTGGCCCTCTTGACCGCAGGTGTAACAAGCCTTGGGCTTAGGGGTAGGGCACTGAGAAGGAGCGTCAGCGCATTACTAGCTAGACACGAAAAGAGGGCGCACGTCACGACTAAGGTGACCCGCCTCTGGCGATCGATGTTGTGTCAGTGATTGGCTCATCAATACAAAGAAGGGTATTCACGTCCACAGCTGTAGCAAGTCGGGACGCCCGCATTGGGGCAAGCCGTAGCGACGTGACCAGCTGAAGGGTAAGGCAAGTCAGTCGAACGATCAAAGTGTCGGGACGTAAGCAGAGTGATGGCAGCGTGCGGGTGCGGGTGGGTGCGAGCGAGATCGGCGTGCACGTATAGATGCGAGATGATCATGGGATGGCATAGCATCATCTCGTCGTCGAAGAAAAGGTCCACTGTGGCCGAGTCACCTTGCCGGGCAACGAGCGAAACGCCGAGGGAAGCCGCTATGTACGAGATGACTCGCTCGATCCCGCACACGACCGCACACACGCACGCACACCACCACCACCACGAGAAACACCCACTACGTACGCGCGCCACAGTTGAAGCAGTTGCCTCCACGTCCACCACCAACACCGAAGTTCATTTTGCCGCCTTGTCTTTCTTTACTGTTATAACCTTGTTTGCCGAAGCCGATTTGTGTTATTGTTGAGGTTGAAAAGCCCTACGGTGGGTGGGGATGACGAGAGGGATTACGAATGTGAAAAGTTGCGAGGAGCGTCGGAAGGAGATGAGTTGCATCGACGGAGGTTTGCAAGTGAAAGGAAGAGGAAAAGGTTGTCAGCTCCGCCGTTCGATGACGATAAGAAACGAAGGGATATCTAACCCACCTTGAGATATGTTCCGCGCAAAGAAAGTGACCGGATCGCAGTATTCAAGCGGATGGTCAGCATACAGTGAGTCCGTCGGGAGATTCGACGGGTAACTCTGGTACGATATCAATTGACCTGACGATTGCGAGATAAAGCTGCGATGGACTTACGATTTGATATAGGGAGAACCCAAAATCAGACGGAAAGCGGAGTTACAAAAATGACCCGGCGAATCCGGAAGGCGATTTGGCGACAGAGTGTGGCACATGCCGAGAATTGATCCCAAAGTGAACGATCAGGTAGCGTGGGAGAAGACCATCATAAGGCGTCAAAGGTCGTGGCGGATGCATGATTATCTACGTCTACACGATTCCGCAAGTCCTTGCGGAAAGTCACAAGAAGTAGCTGGAAACTATGAGCATATGTCGGTCAAGGCACGATTGGGAGCAACACACCGGTCTCCAAAGTCCCCCAAACCTGGTATAATGTATGAACGATGATCTAATCCCTCATCAACCCAAGCCGTGATCTACGGTTCACAGAGCGTCAGTGGAGGTGTTGAAACCGAAGTTCTGTCTCATCAGGCAGTTGAAGTCAAGACTAACCAGGCGAAGGCTAGGGAAGCGAGTGCACACGTTGTTGATTCCCTCTGGTGCAGCGATCTGTGAAGGTCAGTCTGTCAGGTTCTTGCAAATGACGCTCGAGCCCGGTTCTCATTCACCAGGTTGAGGAAGATTATTCGCTCCTCCTTCACACCATGCGAAAGGAGCACCTCGATAGCTTTCATACAGGAACCACCTGTTGCTATAAGGCAGATCAGCATATTCTAGGTCGGTAGCCAGTGGATTAGGAATAGGGCGTACCGAGCATCGGATCCAGCAGAAGACAGTACCGCTCAGAGATGTCATCCGGTAATTTGGCATACTGCAGCGCGGTCAGCGGTCTTATTGTCGTTACGAGACAAGTAAGACTGACGAAAAGCTTCGGCTTTGCTGTCTCTTCGTCCTAGCGATGGTCCAGCTGTCAGGTTTCGGGTATTGGGGAGAAAGGAAGTCAAGCTGATGCACCCACCCGCTGTATCAAAACCTGAACATTGGGTACCCCACCGGTCAGTGAGTGATCGGCTAGTGCTGATGACGACCTGTACGTACTTTGCCGATTCGCACTACCGCCAGGGTCAGCGAAGCTCCAAGCAAGCTGTTCCAGACTTACCAGACCGACAGCAATCCCGCAGACCGGCCTCCATAGCCTGATCACCGAAATCGAAATCAGCCATAACCGCTGAGGTTCTCCAGAATATAGCCTCACCTCGCCAGCTAAGTTGAGCGGTATCAGCACAGCTTCTCATCACAGCAAAGAGATCAGAAAGTCACGGACAGCTCACCGCGCATGATCGATACTCCACAGATCCTGCCTTGAAACGAGACGCCCTCATAGTCCTTACCGACCGGCGTTCGGACGGTCTTCGGGATGACAGGAAGGTGATTCAAGCCTGAGGGAGGGAGAACCGATCGTACGTGTCAGAGAGAGATGGGCGATTCAAGGGATAGCACGTGGGGTAAAAGCGAGAAGCTTCAGCGCCGATCCCCTCACCCTTATCAGAGGGCCTCACCTTCTTCTACCAGCAAGCGGATGATACGGTCGGATGTGCTAAACGATGGATGAGTCAGCACAACCTGCCTTCCTCAAGGTGCAATAAGCTGTGTAGTGTGAGGAGTGCTGGCTCACAACACAAAATCTCCTCTGCTCCCCAAGTTCGGTCAGCCTGTTCGCTCCTCCGTATGGGTTGATATTACATACCGCTGCGTGCCTTCGTCTCGTATGATAGTCAAAAGAGCTTGCAGCTGTAACGTCGGTGGCAGGACCATCGCATTATCCGGGAGCTCTGCTTGGTTGGCATTTGCTCCGGAAGCGGGCAAGCACGTCGTAATTGGATTTGGCGAAACCATGGCAGCCGAAGATAAGACGGCTTGGAGTCGTGCTCGATCGATGCAGGAGATATCTAGCTGCATCAATATGCTGATTGCAGCTAGCGGAAGATGCGGACTCCTTCAGCAAGCTGCGGGGACCCTTCTCAGATCGAAGAGGTCGGACATCATCTATCTCGCCAAGAGATTTCATGCCTACTTGTGCACGCCTTTTGATTAACTCAACTCGCTCGGAAAATCCCGGATCGTTACGTTCTGATCCTGTCAGCGAGCTCTCCTATCCCTCTTATTATCCCCCGATCCTTCACTATGTCCCTCTCCGCGACCCGCATCAATCTTCTCCCCACGACGCGTACACTGGCCTCCGGTGTCCCTTACGCTCCGAAGCTCGCACATACCCTCCCACCTCAGCCCCAAGCTCATGAGCATGGGCATAGCTCTGGGCCGCGAGGCGATACACCCCCTTGGTGGGTGGGGAAGTCGGACGGGAGAGTATCTACTTGTAGGATGAACGGTGAGTAGACAATTAAGCTTCCATACTTGAACCGATTCACGACTGCTTTCGTATACGGGTGAGGTGTATGATTCCTCGCCCAGTGATCGCATCGATGGCAGACTTCAGGAAGGTCTCGAGGAGCTGACAAGTCACCTCGTAGCTCTTCCCACCGGTGTCTTCACTCCACGCAGAATGCACACCTCGACCCGCTCCCTCGCCGCCCCCGTCTCCACCCATGTCAACGATGTCAACCGATCCACCACCGGCGTTCCCGATTGGAAATACTACAAAGCCTCGAACAACGGCGCCACCAACCGTACCCTCCAGTATTTCATGGTCGGCTCGCTCGGAGTCCTCGCTGCGTCCGGCGCGAAGAGTACCGTCACCGATATTCTGAGCAGTATGTCCGCGTCGGCGGACGTGCTGGCGCTGGCCAAGGTCGAGGTTGAGATGGGTTCGATCCCAGAGGGTCAGTCGAGCGCGTGGTATCGAGGGTGTGCTGATGTCAAACGATAGGGAAGAACCTAATCGTCAAGTGGAGAGGAAAGCCGGTTTTCATCCGTCATAGGACGCCGGATGAGATCAAGGAGGCGGAAGCTGTCGATGTAAAGTCTTTGCGGGACCCGCAGACCGACGAGGAGCGAGTCAAAAGGCCAGAGTGGTGAGTCAAGAAGCCATATTCTGTGTTCAGCGGCGTTCATACCGTTTGTCGCTATTTGAAGCTGATCGTTTTGGTCCCGTTCAGGCTGATCATGCTTGGCGTCTGGTGAGATCTTTCGAAATCCGATAGGGATATCTGCTGATCAGGACTGGGTGTAGCACCCATCTCGGTTGCGTCCCCATCGGCGAGGCGGGAGACTACGGTGGCTGGTTCTGCCCGTGCCACGGATCGCACTACGACATCTCGGGTCGTGTTCGACGTGGTCCTGCCCCGCTCAACCTCGAGATTCCCGACTACGAATTCGACGATGATGGCGCGAAGATCGTCGTGGGCTAGAGATCCAGTGATGAGGGACTATATGGACTAGATGGACGACAGTCTTAACAAAATGCAATGGTTCGAACTGTCCTTCTAGCGAAAGTCTCCGTAGCTCGCTGCGATCATTCTCGATCGATACCTCGGAAGTGAGTCGATTGGAGCGATGCGTGCAATCCTCATCGTCATGCTTGATGGTATTGTAAATGCTAAGTTGCTCATTCAACCGGCAATATCCCACCCCTAAACTCCTTCTCCACCTGATCCCGCACCGTCTCCACCCTCTCAATCAACCTCGGATCCCTCAACTGCCTCTTCAAATGCGGCAGTATATGAAGATGGAATGTCCGATGAGCCGCGGGCGACCCCAGCTGACTAAACACTCCTCCGAGGATCGCTTCCACCGTCGCACCCTTTATCTTGGCCGCTCCACTCTCCTCCCCAGTCTGGCACCTCACTCAGCTCTGTACTTGAAATTGCGTAAAGAAGGATCGACTCACGGTATTCCGATCCCACCGCATGACCTCGTCCACTCTCCACGGATCTCCCACACTCCTCCCGATATTTTGAACCACCCTCATCTCCTCCAACTTCCCGTCCAGACCCTTGCCCCGTAAGAAATCCAGACTCCGGACACTGATTGTACTCGAGATGCAAGAATGGATGAACATGGCCAGGTAACTCGCTATTGCTCTTCTCCCCAGAAACGTAAGGCGGGAATTATGGTTCGACGCCCATTCGTCGAGCTCCGCCATGGGAGAGGGTGACTGGGACAGAGAAGAAGAGGGAGAGGCGGAGGAAGCGGGTGAAGGATGATGTTTGGCGAGATGGACGAAACGGTATGATTTATGTGTAAGGATCTGGAGCGCGAGGGCGGGTGGGAAAGCTCGGGATGGGGGGAGTTGGAGTAGGTCGGAGAGGTAGGTCTGGGCGGATTCGGGGGTGATGTTGAATTGGGGGTAGCGGGATTGGATTGGGACGGGCCGTGGGGGTTGACGGTAGGTTGGGGGATCGTCGGGTTCGCGATAGGCGGGTAAGGGGGTGTAGTGTCGAGCTAGGGAGTACGGAGCACCGATCAGTACCTGAAGAGGGTGGACCGGCGGAAGCCTACGTCGGGGAGGATCGTGGAGTACTCGTAGTCGCCGATAAGGAGGTGTTCGAGATTCAGATGCCAAGCGGGTAGGGCGGACAGTCGATCGCAAGGCGGAAGCCGAAGAAGAAGAGGAGGAAGCGATAGACATCCCTGGAGCTGCCACTTCTCCACCCTCAGCACCAGTAAGAGAGAGAGAGAGAGAAGTCGGCAGGGAGCTGATCCTAGCCACAGACAGTGAAAATCCAGTCGGCGGATCGGTGAGCGGCTCGTGTGCTGACAAAAGTGTGATCTCGAGGTGCGGAAATGGATTGTATCCGGAGATACCAACTTTTTCCGGAGTTTAGAAGCGAGGCAATGCACCCCTTAGGGTTGGCTCGATGCAATGCATATCTCGTGAAATCGTGAGGGAATGTCTATGCTCTAATATACAGGTGAAGGAGAGACATAATATGTGTAGAAAGAGCTATTGTCGTGATCATCGTAAAGGAAGGATTAACCCGGTGGCATGCCGCAGAGTGTAGTTACCCATTTGGCCATGTTAACCTTCTTCGACTCGCTCGTGACGATATAGGGGTGGGAGAGGAGCTGGCGGGGGTACGGGCGGTCTGTTCCCGATCTCACAAGACTACGCATAGTTCTCAGATTGGTCAACGCCTTCGAATTCGGACACACCATTGGGACATGAAGTCCTGAATAGGCGGAGACCAGGTCCGGCCAAGAGCCGGGTCATTCACCATGACTGGGACGGGGGCGGTGACGATATAGCTCAACAGCTCGATTGGGGCGACAGATTGACATTCTCCCTCTGGAGGGAAGGGGAAGCGGAGATGCGCTACTTCGTGGAGGGTGAGACCGAGAGACCAGACGTCGGCTTTGATAGTATAAGGTCTGCCTTGGATTCTCTCAGGCTATGCAGGAGCGTCAGACTACTCATGGGAGCAAATGTCCACGCTTACCGCCATGTAGTAGCTCGTACCAGTGAACGTGCCGGCGATCGAATTGACAGTCTCGCCGCTGACCCCGAAATCACAGAGCTTGACCATGCCATTCCGGGTAAGAAGGATATTGGACGGCTTGATGTCGCGGTGCACTATCCGGCGTTTGTGAAGATAGTCAAGTCCTCTCAGAACCTGTCTCTACATCAGCTCGACATCGCTGACCGCCAGCGAAAGGACTGACCGACGACGCTATACGTCCAAGGACATGCTCCGAGCACCTCATCCCCGTTGTCTTCATACTGTCCATCAGACTATCCAGACTTCCGCCTTCGCAGTACTCCATCAGAATTCCGACTTGCGAGTCTCGCTCAGCAAGGAAGGAGCCGTAGTGGTCGACGATATATGGTGATGAGCATTGATCTAGGATCTTCAATTCGCGAAGAAGCTGTTTGTGCATGTCGGGATTGGTCGTGCGAGCTATCACCTGGCGTGCAATCAGGAGCCATTGCGTGATCGGTAGGATCAGCTCACCTTCTTTGCCATGATCCGTCCCGACCGGGGATCCTTCACCAGCTCCACTGCCCCACCCGTTCCCTCTCCCAGCCTCCGTACATGCTCCAACTCGGCAGGCTCGAATACCGGAGAAGTCGGCTCGTTCTCTTCGCAATTCTCCAAACTCTCCCTCCTCTCCGAGCCGGAGGACTGATCATACTCGTTCGGAGATTCAGTGATAGTCAGAGCTGTCAGAGCCAGCACATCTTCCGAACTCGTAAAACTGCTTCGCCGACTTGAGTTCGGGGCAGATCCCGCGGCAGAGTTCGCCCTTGATCGTAACGAGGGTCTCGGTGAGCTATCGTAGCGAGATCTCGAGAGTGCTTGTCGGATATCTTGAGTCATCATGCTCATCTGGCTTCCGTTCTGGCCTTGTTCCAGCCCATTGCCCATCCGCCCGTATCCATAGCTGCTCTCGCTTTCCCCATCATAGTCTCGCCCTCGAGCTTGAAGAGTAGGATTCCGATCCCCCCCAATCGCCAATGGTGTCTTCAAGTCCGAGCCGAAGTCGTTATCATCATCGGTATTTGGGTATTCGTATGCGGAATTGAACCCGCTCGAAGCGCCCGAAACTCCGGGAACGGCAAGCTTGAGGGCAGGCGTAGCAGCGCGAGAGGAGCCGGCGTCGGCAGATGGCGCACTGAGCAGTGGTGGCCACGGTGTGCAAGAAGATGGGACTGTTGGGGGTAACGGGGCAGGTGAAGCAGCGGGTGAAGAGATAGCAGAGAGGGAGAGCTTCGGCCGGGAGGAAGAAGTGGCGGATTTGACAGGATTGAGGGCGAGGGAGGGAAGTGACTGAGGGTACTGCCAACCACCTTGATCCGCGGAGTCGACGTTGATGCCAGCTGAGATTCCCAACGACGTAGTGTCAGATTCGGGATCTTCATACCGAAAAAAGCCTTCTACTCACGGACATTGCCTTCGGGTATGGACAGCTTCGGTGGCGGCGCAATTCTCGTCCGGTTGGGTCGGGCTCCACCAGGGCGCTTCACCGGAGTGGCCATCGCTTCGTAATCAGTTTGTCAGAGGGGAAGGGTCGTGTGAGAAAGGCTAGGAGAGGACTAAGGAACCGAGGGCATGGGTGAGGACAAATGCCTGTTTCGCCTGATGTCTCGGATTTTCGCTCATATGTCATCGGTCTGAGTGCGCCTGTCAACTCAGCCGGAGAGTGCGCATCTCAAGCTCCCATGAAGAAGCAGGTCAAGTATACTTCGTTCCGTCTCGAGTCGAGCAGAAGTGGGGGATTCCGGCTGAAACAAAAGGTCGGAAATCTCTGCTCAACACGTGGAAGCGGACCAAACTCGGGCCTCTGATGCCGAGATCTCCGTCGTTGAATCTGTCATACTTTGATGCCTCTCTCCATCGACAATCCCGATCCCAGCATGTGGCACACCGTATTGTCCGCAGCCAGGGCTACCCAGAACACGACAACTATCACAGCCTCGTTGACCGTCCGAGCGATCCATCCGTCCAGCCGAATCAGGTCACATGAGAACCCCCTCGTAAGTCTTGCCAGCCATTGTCGGGACATCGACGTTCTTGCTGTGATGTCCAGAGCTTGGGCTGATTAGTCTCGCAGGGCATTCCTCGTCGCGAAGCGAATCCTGCACCGACCCTACCAAGACGAGGAGGACCACCTCAAAAATCCCGAATCCGAGGCGTCCAGCACGTCGTCGTGGTGGCGTCCGGTAAAGGCGGCGTAGGGAAATCCACCGTCGCGGGTCCGTTGTACATAATCTTTCACGGACAGCTTGTCTGATTGAAGTGCCAGGATAGCGAATCTTGCTCTATCCCTCTTGTCCACTTCACCTCATGCGAGACCGCCACGGATTGGCTTGCTTGACCTGGATATCTTCGGACCGAGCGTGCCGAAGTTGATGGGGTTGGAGAATGCTGGTGATCCTGACCTTACTGAAGGTTTGTCGATCCCAAACGAAGCGCGAGAGGAGTTGCTGAATTGGCGGTACAGGAAACAAGTTGGTACCCCTGCGGAATCATGGGGTCAAGACTATGTCTATTGGATACCTCCTTCGTGAGCCTTGCGCTCGTTCAAGCGACCGATGTGACTGACCGAGTGCAGCGGCAAATCCTGCCAACGACTCGCCGGTAGTGTGGCGAGGGTTGATGGTGATGAAAGCGGTCCAACAAGTCAGGCCCATTCTCCTGCATGCGAAGTCCATCGGCTGATTATGGGTCAGTTGCTCTTCGATGTCGATTGGACTTCGCCGGAAGATCTAGACGTACTGGTCATCGACATGCCACCTGGAACAGGCGATGTTCAGCTGAGCTTGGGCCAGCTGGTCGTGGTAGATGGTAAGCCACCGCAGCCCTAAGCTATTCAGAGTGGCTAGACTGTGATCCGGGCTGATACGGCAACAGGGGCAGTCATCGTATCCACACCACAGGACGTCGCCTTGGTGGATGCACGAAAAGGTGTTGGAATGTTCAATAAAGTCTCAATACCAGTATGTCTTGAGACCGCAACATTACGCGGAGATCTGACTGTGATGGAGATCATAGGACTACTTCTGAACATGTCGTATTATACCTGTACCTCCTGCTCGACACCGCACGAACTGTTCGGCAGTTCTGCGAACTTCTCAAACGCCGCGGATGAGCTGGGACTAAGCGTGCTAGGTGAGTCATGGGATCGCAGCGGAAAAGATCGAGGAAGCTGACAAGATCCCGGCACGCTAGGTAGGTTACCGTTAGTCACGTCTGTCAGTGCTGGTGGAGACGCGGGACGGCCTGCCATGATACAGAGCAGTCCAGAGGGTGAGGAGGTGAGGGATGTAATGCGGAGTGCGGGGCGGAGTGTATGGGATTGGTTAAGTAGGAGACCAGCTGTAGATATTGGCACGAGGGGATGATGCAAGCCTGCCGACCACTCTTTACTCTCGACTTTGAGCTTGGCTTGGAGATCTGATCAGACACCGAACACCGCTGCAGTCACGCTTATGCACCATCGAGACCCGCAAAATCATCGGCAGCCTATGCATCGCCGCTATCATACATCCCGTTCTCCTCCTCTCCATCGTCTACTCCTTCCCAGCCGTCGCTCTTGTGTAAACGAGCTGCGCATTGGAATGAACGACCCGCTTGATAGACCCCTCTTTCTCGAGATGCGCGATGGCGCGGCGGGCGAGGGAGCCGTTGATCTTCATCCGGTCGATGAGGGTGGACGTGGTGATGACGCGGTAGGTCGGGACTTCCTTCATGATCTTGTCACTAATCACGACAAGATTAGCGTCGATGGTCAGTGGGAATCAGGTTGGTAAGGATGGGACGCACAAGATCGGCTTGTCGAGGACGACGGCGTTGTTGGACTTGTCCTTGACTTTTCCCTTGGACCACTTCTTCTTCTTACTACGGGCGGAGTCAGCACTGATGTTCTGGAACAGTAGCCTGATATTGTTCGAGCCAGACAGCGGATTTGAGCCAGCTTGAGAACACGAAGCGGATGACCAAGCTCTGATTAAAATCGAGACTCACCCGGCCTTCGAACCTGCCTGCGCGGCAGCGGCCTTCTGGGCTACACTCGGTCGTCAGCGATGCTCTCCTGCTCGCGAAAACGCGCAGACTCGCCCTTTGATTTGACTTGGGGCGGCATTTAATTCATAGACTGCGGTATGAATTGAGATTCTATAAGGGGAGGGAGTTTGAGTGAACAAGAGAATGCGCGGCGATCTATATACAAGCGATTTGGGAGTTTCCCGAACAAATATTCAAAAGAAAAGCAAAAAAGTCCGTCCCCTCGCAGTGTCGGCAAAATGTTACGGCGCTTGGTGTTAGGGTGCGAGCGTGGAGCGCCGCAGAAATGTCTACGTCCGTGAGGCGGAGGAGAGGCATGGTTGGGAGCACGCTCAGCCATTTTCGCCCGATCTGCGAAACGGCTTCGGTGACAAGTACCCGTTCCAGGTTGGATAGGCGAGAGAGAAGCTCGGCGTGCCTCGCCGAGAAGACGTCATAACCGATCCCGCTGTGACTCCACAAGGGATTCGGGGAGAGTCCCGGGATAAGCGGGACAAGAACGTTGTCGGCAGCATCTCCAGCGGCGTCGTATGCAAGCGGAGCGCATTCAACGTACGAGAGGAGGCCGAAGTCCTCCGAGCCTCACAGGTAGTGTGGTGAGGCTGACGTCGATGCGTAGTCCGTTGTCGTCTGGTATCGAGGTGTGCCGAGCCCCGCTGATGCGAAAAGCCAATTCCTGCAGCTGTTGATCGAGCGAAGCCCATAGATGCTGGAGTTCCGAGGTATCGAGGGTCCTCTGAAGGTGGCGGAGATCTTGCTGGAAGCATATCCTGAGAAGAAGCAAGGCATGCTGGTACGGTAGCACTTCGAGTCTTGGCAGGACTCTGAGCAAATCATCGATTTTCCTCGCCAAGAAGCGCCCGCGCGACGCTGTTGGTCCGATGCACGTGCCAAGCATCTCCATCCCGTCCCTTCTGACATCTACGAGGCTGCGAATCGTGCTCTTTGTTGCGTTGAGTTGCATGGGAGCTGATTCGCGAGCCAGGAAGGTCTCGGTGCGGTCGAGGGTATTGGCGTCAGGGCCAAGGATGAAGACGTCGTCCAGATACGCGATGACCAGGTAGTCCGGAACAACCTCAAGGCTGAGATTGTTGAGCAGCGTTCGGATGCCAACGGAGAAGAGGAGTGGGCCGAGTGGGTCTCCTTGCCGGACGCCCTGGGATGATACTTATTTTACAGTATGTCGCTGGGCCCGTCCTGATTAACAAATCGGAAGGGTCCCCATATGCCATCGCACTGTCCGATAAAGACCGGGCGCATACTTGCGGAGGCCCTTGGCGACTTCGCGGCGGTCGATGGTATTGAAGGCGTTCTTGAAATCGAGGGAAGCGAGGTATTGATACTCCTCAAACAGTCCACCATCGAGCCCTTTCTGAATTGCCCACACCAGAGGTGCCGAGCACCCGAAGCGACGATGCAGGACCGGTCCGTCATCATTCGCTTGCGGACGCCCGCAGTCACAAACCATCAGGCAGGCATGCTCGACATCCTCCAGCCGGAAGGAACGTTCGGGATGTCGATCCCTGATACGTGTACACTCGTGTTCCAGGACACGCAGGACAGGCGCCCGAAAAAGCTTGTCGCCTCGCCTTCCGCCTGGGCGCGGCGTACTTTGGTCGGCTCTTACAAGACCCCAGATGTAGAGGCAAACAGCGCTCAGCGCTCGTTCCGGAGCGAAGTTCCGCAATGCGGGTACAGGAAGAGCCCCAGCATGTTTGCGTCTTCAGGAAGGAATCGGTGAGAGCGGTGAACCTGTCGGACGTGGGCCAACATATCGCCGCAGGAGGCAATTAATTCATAGACTGCGGTATGAATTGGGGGAATTTGAGCGAACAAGCGGCGATCTGGGAGGCATTTATTTCGTAGACTGCGGGGGGAGGGAGTTTCTGCTTTAATTGATAACCTGCGGGGCCGCATTTGATTCATATACTGCGGTATGAATTGAGGGAGTTTGAGGGAACAAGCGGCGATCTATAACTATACAAGCGATTTGGGTTTCCCGAACAAACAGTCCGTGGAGCCTCGGGTAGTTTCGCCGAAAAACGCCGATCCGATGGCGGTTTGGATGGATCCTGGGGAATGGTGACGATTTCCCATTTCGCTGTTGCGACTCTTTCGCCATTCTCCTTCCAATCCGTAGTTTCGAGCTCTCGCCATGCCGTCGAAGCGCCATCGCTCTCCTTCCCCACCGGGAAGGCATGGGGCGGTAAATGTTTTCCCTCCTCCCGATGCTGCTTCGAGTCTTCAACGATTACAAAACGGTCTGGATGCCAGTGCGATCATACGGCATACGATCTCCGACCTCTTCCCCTATCAAGAACTATTAATGCGAATCCTCTCCTTCCTCACCCCGACTGAGCTCGCCCTCATGCAAGGGGTGAGCAAGTATTGGGCTAAGATGAGCCTCGATCCTCAGGTGAGCATTACCGTTCCCTTGTCTACTTCTGCCCTTTGGCCGATCTTGTGTCAGGTGTACTGAACAATCTGGATTGGTGGTACTCGCAGCTCTGGAAACGGCTTTATCTATGTAAGTTGTATATCAACGCCGTCATTTTCCGGCAGCTGATGGAAGCCGTAGCGAGATATCCGCATCCTCACCACTCGAGGTTGATCTACAAGTCCCAAGCATCGTCGACACCGTCGAGATCGCTGCGACCTATCGCCAGACTACCTTCGAGGGCCTTCCCGCCGCCTTCACCCACACGATCGGCTTCAGCTACGCCTATCGCGCATCCTGCACCCTCACCTGCTGGGCCCGGGCCGGATCCACCACGACTGCTGCAGGGTATCGGTCGCGCTAGACCTCTAGCTACGGACTCGTCGATTCCTACTGGAGAGGTCGGTTATGGTGTACGGAATGATGGCGTCGACTGGAAGATGATGTTTAGGCTTGGGACCAACTGGTTGGTGGTTGGTTGTTCCACGGATCAATCATGCTGATTTCGACGATTGCAGGTCCAATGGCAATGCCCTTTCTCAAACGACTATACCTCTCCCGCCCTCGCCTTCCCCATCGATATCGTCGAAGGTCGCGGCACCTCCCTCCCGATCCTTGCGTCCCCCACCGTACAGCGAACAGCATATCGCCCTCTTCCCATCTTTCATTTTCACTTCCAATCCTACCTCTCCGCTCGTGCACGTCCACCTCTCCTCCACATCCGTAACATTCGATCTATCTACTGCGGCTCATCTTGGAATCATCCCTCCGCCTCCTGGCTGGTCTTCACCTACACGGCCTGACAACGTCACCGCGATCTGCGCCGACCAATCGGTCGTGCTTCCCCAGGAGGATCCGGCAGATCCTACAGGCATCAATCCCGCCCTTCCTGCTCGTCTTGCTGTTTTCTACCAGTCGGGCGGGTTCGTCGTCCTTCGCGCTTGTCTTCTTCCGGGAGACCGCCCTCGAACAAGCTGGACTCGGGAGGCGGTCCATCCCGCTCTATCCCGACCTCGTTCAGCCCGAAGGCGAGCAACGATTTTCACACCGCTCGCCGGCGACCCGGTCGTCCTTGCTTCGATGCACTACCCGCTTCTGCTGACCTGCACCCTCGCATTTCACCTTTCTGTGTACACACTCTCTCCGCCTTCGAGCATTGGCGAGCCGCTCAGACCGAAACACCTCCAGACGATGCATTCAGACGTCTCATTCCATCCGGCGGCATTGACGCTCTTCCCGATGCAAGCTTTGATGGGCGACGAGTCGCCGACAAAGCCATCTACGTCGACAGAAGACGCATTGCGCCACTTCCGAGCCGCTCTCACTTACTGCACCCCGTTATACCCCTCGTCCTGGACCGTTGCTGTGCAGGAGTTTGGCGTCGACCTCCAATCCACACTGGATACGCAGCCTGCTACCGGTGACGTCTGGCGCAACGAGTGCTGGAATGTGGGTCGAGGGGACGAAGGGGCGTCCGATGACCGGCCTATCTGGCCTCGTAAGGTTCGCCCAATCGTCGGTGTCAAGGGCCATGCCGTTGGTGTCGGCATGGACGGCCGGTGGTGCGTTCTCGCCGGAGAGGATAATCAGATTCAAGTGTATTCGCTCCCTACACCGTCGCCCTCGCCTCCACCACGACCCGCACCGATCGTGCATTCGCAAACACTGCTCGCGCACTCTGCGGCAGTGACTTCGATCTCCTTGTCCGCTGGACGATGTGTCTCAGGCGGCCGAGATGGCAGAGTACTGATCTGGGAGCTAGACGATGACCTGTCTGATGATGAGGGCGATGGTCGCCTGGGTCGGACTGTGGGATATGTAGTTGTCCGTCAAGGGGGACGACGGACTGTCTGGCGAGGTGC
>JAABUP010003489.1_pt1 | contig 27692 bp, 35 predicted proteins | sample 5559201 | NCBI WGS metagenome assembly JAABUP01 (sample SAMN10711887, study PRJNA513373) | rock metagenome | isolation source: Antarctica rocks | place: Antarctica | reverse complement strand
CAGCTGCACCCACTGCTCACTTTCTCAAGTCACAACACAATGCCATATACTTCATTCTCAAGCGACAAACTTATAGCTTGGTGCGCTGCAGGTGAACAATGCCGGAATTGCACAAGTCCCTGGCCAGGAACAGTTGCCGGCGCTGTCAGAGATTGCAGTGGAGGATGCTGCACAGCAATTTGCCTTTATATACCAGACCAATGTCTTTGCTGTAATCACAGTCACAAATGCCTTCCTTCCCTTGCTGAGACGAGCCCCAGCAGCTCGCATAGTAAATGTTTCAAGCGGCCTAGCCTCATTAACAAGAGGGAAGACCATCAGCATGTACACAGCATACAGCAGCTCAAAGACAGCTTTGAATGCCATCACAGTACATTATGCCGCAGATCTCAAGGACACACCAATCAAGGTCAACAGTGTATGTCCTGGTCACTGTGCCACAGCCCTCAACAACTTCAAAGGTGCCAAAGATCCATCTGACGGTGCCAAAATTGCAGTCACCATGGCAATGTTGCCATCTGATGGTGCAACTGGAGGGTTTTTTGATGATGATGGGACTGTCCCATGGTAATGAGTGTAGTTAGGTAATGTTTGCTGGCTGTAATGTAAACTGTACAATCAGCAGTTGGACCCAGTCCAATGTTGAAACGATGCATGCACGTATGATTTGCCAAAAACCAGTGGCGCTAGGTCCCAAAACACAAGTGTGGAAGCGGCTCTTGCATTGCAAAAACGCTACTTTGACAGCATAGCAAAATCATCAATGAAAATGCCAGTGTTGTCATACACGTGGTGTGATTCTAATGCTATTTATCCAGAGCTGAGCTCTCTATGGCTAAGTACATTTATTTGCAGCTGTATCTTGACTTGGCCTCTTCGTGATCCAGACATTTACAGCTGACTTCACAATGTCTCAGCCATTGAGTTACGGCTATATCTTCTTAGCTTCAACAAGGGTGATGACACCAGCAAGAGATGTCCTGAGCTTGATGACTTCGAGTCCTGCTGCTGCCAGTAAGCTAGTCAGATCCTGATTCCACTTGCAGCCTTTCCCCATGGCTGCAACAGCTGGCATTGTCACATCCTGCATGTTGCGCACAGCATCTGCTACTTTCAGATCAATTCTCCCTCTTTGCAAAAGGCGAGCAACATGGAGCCACTTCAGTCATGACATACATCTGGCACAGTGGATTGTGATGGGAAAATAAGTAAATATAAATGATAGAATTTCCCACAGGAACGGATAATGTCTTTTCAAAAAATAGATAAAATGTGTAGCATATTAATTATTAGTGAACTATCCATTTAAACTCACCCTTTTAGACTCAGATGAGCATGCTGTACAATGTCATCAAAGGTAAATAGCTGTCAGCATTCAACAACAAACAGCCAGAAGAAGCAGGTGCTTGATTGACACCCATATGTATTTGCAGCTCACCTGATACCAACCCAGCAAAGGTAGCTTGCTGCGTGAGTGTTCCAGTAGTAGAAGCTTGCCACCAGGTGCTAACACCCTAGCTAACTCCTTGAGGGCTTGCAAGGGCTTTGGGAAAACACACAGGCTGAAAGTGTCCACCACGCAATCGAAGGTGTTGCTGCCAAATGGTAGACACTCTACATCGCCTGCAACCGTGCCGTGGTTTGTACATAGCTCTGGCTCTTTCCATTCTCACGTTGTCAGTACCAATACTGCGTCCAAAATGCAGAGCTCTCCACACAGGAATATTTTTTTTGTGGCCTGAATGCTGCTGAGCTCTGCAAGTGGGCCATCTGAGCAACAGCAATGCTGCACCATTAACAGTCATGTACAGATATGGTGGAGAGCAGCAATTTAACATTGCACAGTTTATTTCAAGCGCAGAGCAGTGACACACCCTGCTGAAAGCTGACTTGCAGACCTTGCCCATCAGTGTGAGCTTTGCCCTGGGCTTGTTGCAGCATGCCCTGTGACAAATCCAGCCCTACTAGCTTTTGTACTTGTCGCCTGTTGTACAGTGGTAGGTTGATTCCTGTACCTGCACACATGACTCATGCATGACTGATGCTGCTTGCTGAGGATGCTGTGACTCAGCTAATGCATCACGAGTCTTTGTGTTGTCATGCCTGACACTGGAGGTACACCATCAACACCATCAACAGCAAGGACCAGAATTTATCAATGGAGTACACTGCTTTGCCATGCAACACTCATGTGCAACATTGATCATGTAGACAAGGCGTCGAGCGAAACTGTATGTGGCAGTGAGACTGACCTATGGCTACCTCCAGAACATTGCCATATGCAGCACTGATGAGGGTTTGGCGCAGCTGGGGAATGCCAAAAGCTTCAGCAGCAGCACCAGTATCCAGCTGGTCATACTGTGCTGCAAGGCATCCCTGGGTCAAGGGCAAGACATTGAGAGCATGTGGGGTCAGCTCCATGCAGGCTTTGGTTGAAATGCCATCATTGCGTTGCTAAGGGCAAACCCCTTACTTGCATAGCTGTCATATTGACTTGCAGTCTGGTTTGTGCTGAGCTCCATTAAGATGTTTGAGCTGCTTTGGGCACCGCTGTGCTGCTGTGATGCCTGTGCTGTTGCTGGCAATGACATGCAGGCAGGTTGGCACAAAGCAACTACTCCAACTTGTAGTACCTGTGATCCCAGAAACCTCTGCAGGTCTGATCAAGGCCTGAGAAAACGAAGGTTTGACTGTTGCAGTAGGTCATCTTCATATCGTCATACCTGCCTCCTGTCTAGCTCATGGTATAGCTTCACGGGTAAGTTCGAGGTTTGAGGATGGGGCCTTTGGCAGGCGTTACACCTAGAAGACCTCTGCTGCGCAGTGTGACTGAGACCGTCCGAGCATTCAAGTGTGCCATTTTGTATGCATTTCACCATCGCGGTCATTGACTGCATCGAAGCTGAACGACCGGGCCCTCCGGGGGGCTGCCTCCAAAGATCTGCTGCTGACTGTCAGAAGACTACGCCGCCCACAACCCCGGTCAAGCTGAGCTCAATGGAGCATAGGCTACCAGGTTTATAAGTAGAGAGGGTGTGCGCTTCAGCGGCAAGGATATACATCATCCAACTTGCAAGCGATCAGCTATGCACAAATTCAGAATCACGAAACTAAGGGAGAAGTCGATGATTAAAGGGGTGCTGCGGTTACATAGTCTTTTGCTTAAGTGCATGAACCTCGATCTCGCCTGCAGCACTGTCAGAGGCTGTGTCAGCACACCAGCGAATGCTAAATCTCTGACCAAGTGCATGCTGCTTATGGGCTCGCTGTCAGGGGGTGTATGGCATCTTGCAATAGGCTCATGTGACTGTGCAAGACGCTAACGGGGGCGCGAGCTTGTAAACCTGCCGCATCAGCTGCCTGATATCCTCGGGTCATGCGGCAAGGTCTTGGTGCCTGCCCCTAGTATGGTACGCTTGTGGGGCAGAGCCAATCGCAACTCAGCACCCCGAAAACGCTTTGTAGCCTGCTCCTTCTGGCCTTTTGACCGACACAAGAAGTCCAATCCTGACAACTATCGCGCCAGCGAGCCCAGTGAGGTACACCTTGACGAACAAAGCTGCTGTCTAGTCTCTTACCTCTGCGTTGTACTGCTGTCGCTTACCAATATAACTCTGACTGTTTACAGACACACAGCAAGCGCTCGCTGCGCTCCAGCAGTAAATCTCACAGCAGGAAGTGGCAAGTTGACAGTGACTTGATAGACTCAGTTGTCAATGACAGGGATCTTAGCCACCTTAGCTTTAGCAGACCAGCGCCCCAATCCACCCCAGCGATTCGAGAGCTTCTTGCCAAGGTAAACATCTGCTGTTATGCCTACCGCAAGTCACACATCATGACTTGCGGTAGGCAAGTAGGCTTCTTTGCATTCCACCACTGTATTCCCATCAATCCCGCTGCATGCTGCTTTTCCACATTGGAGGACAGACCTCTCTTTGCTTGTCTTGGCACAGCTGTCCTATGCAGCAAAGTGCATATGGCAAGTCATTGCCTTGACAAAAGCTGCTGTTCCTGTACTGTTCTTGTTCAACATGGTGCTGCAGCGTTTCCTTCATGTTTCTGCAATCTGCAAGCACTCACAAGGAGCGTTGCCTCAGCTTTGCCTCACGCTAATCCTGTCTTGTCATGTGCACATGTGCTCCACCTATTAACATAGCTTGGCTTATGAACAACAAGGTGCCACGGCATTCCTCTGCATCTAGGCTGCACGTTAGTCTTGTCACGCCACCATATCTCGGATCAGAGATACTCAGATCAGAACCTTGTGAAGCTCTGCACATGCCCACTTCACTGTGCCACATGTACTGCTTCATTTGCAAATAACATAGCCCAACCTGCTCAGCTGCTGCTCATTAAGCCGGCTGTAGATCAATTTGACGCTGTCAGTGTTTCCTAATGTCTGGTCCAATGGCTGCAGATTGATGACTGGGAGTTCAACATCTTTGAGCTGGACAAGCTAACACAGGGCAGGGCGCTGTACACTGTCTGCATGACACTCATGGAAAACGAAGGCTTGCTGGTAGGACAGTGCATGCTGTTGCTGCTGCTTCTGCCTTGGTCCCCAAATTCACTGTCATCATGACAGATATGGTTGGTTCTGTATGGTGGCTCAGTTTGTGTTGTGATCTGGCTGTACACAGTCTGTGGTTTGTTTGAGCCAGACAAGTGAACTCATTGATCTTCAATCTGCTGGTGACTATTGGTGATAGCTCAACAGGATTTCTGTCTGACGTTGCCCAGATAATGTTTGAGGTTGTTGGTCTGTCAGTCACTTGCTCATTCTGGGTGCTGAGCGCACCCAGTGATTACTCGTCAACCAGCAGCAAGCACCAAGCAGAAAGCACATTGCCTGCCTTCAGCTTTCACATGGTCCTTCTGACTGCAACCCTTGCCCTTCATTCTGCATGGTAACTATGTCACACATGTTACATGTTACACGATACACATTTATCAATATGTTCACCTGAGACGTCTTCCCATAGAGCTTCCCATAGAGTTAAGTCTTCCCATAGAGTTTCCCCATAGAGTTAAAGTCTTCCCATAGAGCTTTCCCACAGAGTTCAAGTCTTCCCATAGAGTTTCCCATTGATTCAGGAGCCCAACTGGGTGATCAGCCGGCAAAAGGCAGAGCGCTTCTTTGTAGCAGTGGAGGCAACATACAGAGGGGACAACTCCTACCACAACAGCGTGCATGCAGCAGATGTGGCCCAGGCTGCAATGATCATCCTCAAAGCTGGCCAGAACTCTGTGGCCTTCAGCAAACTGGAGGTTTTCAGCCTGATCTGTGCAGCAGCAGTGCACGATCTGGGTCACCCAGGCTACACGAATGACTTCCTCATCAACACAGCGCACCCCAACGCGATCGTGTACAATGACAGGTCGGTGAATGAGAATTTTCACGTCAGCAGCGCCTTCAGGATTGTGTCTCAATCAGAGGAGACCAACATCTTCTCAGGACTATCCAGGGCTGAGTATGTGCAGGTGAGCAACACATTTCCAATTTCTGTTTCATACCTTACAGTCTGGGGTGTGGAGCCAGTTGTGACTCATCAGACATCCTGGCTTGAAAGCACAGGTGTATGTGGACACCTGCCTTTTGAGCAGTGGGTAGTTGCCGATGCTTTGACAAAAGCTTCAGTACTCAATGTTTGGTGAAGCCTTCAGTAGTAGATGCCTGCTCAACGCTCAGGTGCAGCCTGTCTGATGATTCTGTGCATCAAGTGCATGCCAGCAGAGCACTCAGTTTGCTGCTGCCAGTCATGTGACGTACAGCACAAGCATACCAGTCCTGCTCACATGGCCACAGTATTGGCAGCCAGCATTGATGCACGAGAGCCAGTGTAATCGCTGTCCCTGTTTCATCACCAGGCAGCTTGTATGAAAAGAGAGACTGTGTGTGGGCATTACAGTGTACGCCAGCATGTGACTAATGCTGACTCATGTCAAGCCCAAAGAAGCCATGCTGAACCTGAGCTGATGCTGGAATGTACAGCCTTGTCCTGAGGCATCGCGCTGCTCCTGTTGCTGGCATGCCCATTGTGTGTGGATTTTACAGTATGCGTCAGCATGCAGCTGTTATACACATTATGACACGTTTCCCTGGGCAGCCTGGCATAATAGCTTCTCATTACACTGCCGCCGAAAGGCGTAGTCTTTCCTTTTCTTTTCTTTTCTTATGACACCTTTCTGTGTGCTATAGGCCAGGAGACTGATCGTGAATGCTGTCCTGGCAACAGACATGACGCAGCACATGAGGCTGTTGGGTGCCTTCAGCAAGGGCCGCTTGGAGCAGCCTAATCTGGCAACCTGGGGCGACAGTGACGTGCTGCTGCAGTTGGTGCTGCATACTGCTGACTTGTGCAATCCCTGCCGCCCGCTGCTGTTCAGCATCAAGTGGGGAGAGCTCATCTGCTGTGAGTTCTTGGAACAGGTAACGCTTCTGTGAAAGAAAAAGAAAAGTTTGCGCTTTTCAGCAAACATAACAGGAGCCTCCTGAGGCGGCAGCTCGGAGCTTAACGCTTCTGTGCATCTGCCGATCATTCATTCTGTCAGATGGTGCATTCTGCAAATGTACAGTCATCTTACAATGCAATCACTTCTTGGAACAGGTGACGCCTCTGTGCATCTGCAGACCATTCATTCTGTCAGATGGTCAATCTGCAGATCATTCATTCCGTCAGATGGTCAACTTGCAGACCATTCATTCTGTCAGATGGTCAATTTGCAGACCATTCATTCTGTCACATGGTCAATTTGCAGATCGCACATTCTGTCAGACAGTTCATTCTGCAGATTATACTTGTCATCTTACAGTGCAATCACTGCACTTGTTCCCAGCAACCTTATCACAATATCAACATGTCATTGTATAGTGAGCACCTGTCAGCGCAATGCTCAGCAGCATTCTTGATCCAATGATTAAATTTAGGATCAGAAGCATTGAAACCCAAAGATCAATTCTCGTGATTCTAAGCTGCTCTGCAGAATTTGGCAAAGGAAACATTTCACTGTTTTTGGAAATGAAATTGCACTAGCACGGGGCTGCAATCTCAGTTTCACATATCAAATGTCATTGCCACTATACCGAAGCAAACTCAAGTGCAGAAGAGCGTTTCCCAACAGTTCTGTTGTAATGCAATTGTGTGCATGAGAGTGTGCATGCACACAGGGGGATGAAGAGGCAAAGCTGCAGTTGCCAGTGACGCCCATGTGCGACCGAAGAAGCGTGATTGTCTCCACAAATCAGCTGCGATTTATCCAATTCTTGCTCAAGGTGATGCACAATTCGTGTTGTACAGCCTGCTTGGCACATGCTATGAGTCAGTATGGCTTTCTGGAATGGAGCATTTTCTGCATGAGCGCTCTGTTGGCAATGAACTGCAGCATGCTGCCAATTTTTAGTCTGGCACTTTTTGTACACCATGCACACCAGTGTGAGTGCATTTGTCACATGACTGCACCCCTTATTGAGTGTTTCTGATGCTTACCTGCCACTCAGCATGGGATCTACCGTAAGTGCTGTGTACTTATTCCAACTCACTGGTGTCGCATACAATGACATGTCTGTGCACGTCAGTGTATCTAATGCATCAACCATATGAAAGTTATCACATATGGTTCGGTCTTGTTCTACATATTCTGGCCGTGCACACACGCACCACCACCATTAATCTGCCTCTCCTGCCCACTATGCGCTGCGTTGTCAAAACATGCTTCCCAAATATACATGTGTGCAAGAGCATTGCATGTGCTTTTCATGGATGAATGGTGTGTGTGAAGCATGAAAGGGTAACATCAGGCATGATGTGGCGATCTGGTGGCCTGCATGCACAAAAAGTGTTACTGTGAAAAGGCGAAGCTTTGACAAGGTGTGTGCTGCTTGTAGCCAACTTTACAAGTATGCCGCCCCATTCTTGGAGCGGCATTTCACGACATGATCCTGCAACATCTGTCACAGGTATGGGTTGCTGTCCATGACCTAGCATATGATGTCCACATGCTGCCCAACAATCTATTTCACTGAACAGGCAACCATTTGCAGACCTTTCATTGTTCAGGGGTCTACACATGCACAGCGTCGTATCCTGAGAGGCTTGTGGTTTTGCATACTCATGTAGAGCTTGTCAATGTTGCAGACTTGTACACTCATGTAGAGTGTGGTAATGTTGCAGATCTTTATACTCATGTAGAGTGTGGTGATGTTGCAGACAGAAGTGCATTGGAATGAGCATGAGCGGCTGGTGCTGAGCGGTGACACAAGAGTGAAACCACATGATGGGTGGTGGTGATCCAGATCAAGATGCTGCTTAACCTTTCGTTTTATGTTGCCGATGAATGAATCACCCATGCATACGTGATAGTTCTCTTTTTCTGGGTCAGCATGGTCTTTTGTTTTTGAAAATACATTTGTGTATAGGCAGCCTAGGTGCAGCGCTGATGCGCACATCATTTGACGCTGACCAGGTTGTTGTTCCAACAACATACGCTAGCTAGCTCTGCCTGATGGCAAGGGATGCACTCACACTCAACACTCTTCAGCTACTAGTCGCGATAATCAATGTCACAGTCAATGGCAGTTGACCATTAAATGAATGCTTGGACCATGCTCCACAACTGCTTGCATAAGTACATTTGACAACGGCCACATGTTCATCATGATCTTTTTTGACTTAATCTTATTGGCTTACACAAGTGTCACAAGCACTGACGGGCATTCGCGGAGTGCAGATTAATCACTAACTTAAAGGCAGCCTTGTCGCATGGCATCACTGGACGTCCTACGCTGCAATGGATTCAGCAAATGTGACCTGTACCCTATTTTGTTCAAACCCACTCACATGTCCAGTAAGCAAAACAATACATGTTCACCAGTGATGCATCTGCATCCTCTGCCAATTTTGATCAAATCACATTACATTCATTGTCTGCTGCTACAAGGCATGCCACTCATCCTGCAATGGTCACTGCAATCCTGCAATGCATCCTGCAGGCCCACAGCAGCTGAGCACATGCACAAGCTTACAGCATCTGCATGGGAAGCATGTTGGTTGTTTGGCCTGCAATGCACACAAGCGTGCAAGGCATACAAGCATGGTAGCAGGTACAAGAAGCTTCACACTGGTTAACTTGCCTCATTGCGCATGCAGCAACCCAAGTCCTCAAGTGTAGCATGCAGCAGCATTGAAGTGATTTCATGGCGAAGCACATCAAGCACAGATCCCCATCTATGGGCAAAGACCTGATCCTGACAAGCTCAAATGATACCCAGTCTTGATTGCTGGCACTCACAGCCTAGCAAACCTACAAAGCACTTTGCTCAACAGTGCATCATAGCTTCAAAGACCTACCTTGAAGGGCTCAGCAGTCCTTGATAAATCCTGCTGTCTGCTATGCCAGGAAAAGCAACATCATACATCAGCTGCTGACTGCAAGGACCTCATATCTGTGAGTGTACAATTCCATCTCATCCAGAATGGTGCACATTGCTGCCAGACCTCAAGGGGTGATCAATAGTGATGGTGTGCATCAGCTCTGGATGCATACTGTGGAGAACACCCCTGCCTGGTGAGTCTGCTCTCATGCAGCATCACTCTCCTTGTGCTTCCGATGAAATGTCATCCTGGAATTGGAGGTCTGTCATGCTGAGGTCCTGTGCTACTGTGGCTGATGCTAGGAGGTGTGCTTCTGGCACTGCCAGATCCAGTCTTCCATCTTCTTCCTTCTCAGCTGCATCTGTAACATGCAGTGATGGTGTGGATGCAGCTGTGGGAAAGACCTGATCAGCAGTGGCAGGTGGCTGAGCTGTTGTGGCATCACCATTAGCTAGGACACAATCACGGCGGGCAGGGCTGGTGTCAGCTGCCCCAGCTGTGGTTGCCCTGCACTGGGCTGTGGTGCAGTTCAGCTGAGTGATAGCAAGGCTGCCTGCAGCTGTGGCTGCAGCAGGCTGAGAAGCAGCAGCATCAGCCTTGGCTGTGGCAGCAGGGGCAGCAGCTCTGATATTGTCTGCCGCCGCAGCTATCTCTGATGTTGCAAGCTGCCGCAGAGCTGAGTTGAGATACTGAGCTGGGTTGTCACCATCACCCTCAGCAGTGGATATGCATCCCTGACTTGAGAGGCTGAAGCTTGTGTGAGGTCTATCAGCTGATCTAGGTCGAGTCCGAGCTATGGCCAAGACATCCCCAGCTGTGGTACCCTTGGCTGCTGAATCATCATTGACTGCTGAGGTGCTGGGGGCACCATGCTCAGGCATGGAATGATCACCTTGAATTGCAGCGCCTTGAGATGCAGCCAAGCTATTGCCAACCCTGGGAGCTAGTTGCGCTTGCTCTGAAGCAAATCTGGTGCAGCCGCTTTGAGCTGTGGAATCACCACCTTCAGCTGTGGTGCCACCATCTTCACCTATGACCCAACCACCTTCAGCTCTGGCACAACCACCTTCAGCTATGGCAGAACCAGCCTGGGGCATGACAGGAACACCGGCAGCTTTGGGCATTCTGCCTGTGCCTGTGACAGCAGTATGCTCAGCTGGGGCCACTTCCACTCCTAGTCCAGCTCTGAAACCATCTTGACCGTTTGTCAACATGCTGCTGCTCAGCTGACCAACAGCTTGGCGCATGACAGGAACCCTGGCAGCAATATGCTCAGCTACCACCACTCCCACCCCCACTCCCAATTCAGCTCTGAAGCCATCTTGAGTGTCTGCCAATGTCCTGCTGCTCAGCTGACCAACAGGTCCAGGCAGCATTGCGCCTAGCCCATTTGAAAACAGGGTCTTCGCACCATTGCCTGCAGCATCAAGAGAATTGTAAGGAAGATGATGTTTGATGCTGCCTGGCTCGTGATGAGCTAGGTGTGTGTAGGGCACGTCTTGTCCCTCCAGAGCAGTCTGTTCTGAGCATCCCTGCAAGGTGTATTGATACGACAGCGCAGGCTTTGTACAGCAACTGTTGCATCCCAGGCTTTTGAACGTTTTGAGCATGTGAAACGGCAGACACGGCACCAGCTACCCAAAGAAGACTGAAATCAGCAGTTTCAGTGCAGCTAGTTTCAACTTGCAGTCCCTCCGACCTGCAGGCACACCTAGTAGGTACCTGGCATGAACAATCAGCTGGAGCGCCGGTAGATTACTATTATTAATGTTAGTGCCTGCTTGGCTGCCATGAGCTTTGTACCTGAATAGCCAGACTCCAGCCTGGTTGCCAACTCGTCGTTTGTGTCTTGAAGCAGTTGCCTCAAAGCACTGTCATGATGGCCCCCTCCCAACGAGCCCTTCTGCAGGGCATCCTGGCTCTGCCGTACCCTAGCCAATTCTTTGGACTCTGGCAGATGTCTCTGAGAGCCTGAGCTGCTACTCAGTGCTGCTGGCAATGTTTGAATTGCCTCTGGGACAGCTGTCATGTGGCTGCTGCCAGCTGCCATCAGAGCTTCTACATTTATCATCAAGTCAGCGGCTGATGATTCATTCAGGCTGCTGTCTGCTGCCGTGGAAGCTTCTGCAGCTGGACTCATTGCCAGTGGCGATAAATCAGCCATGCTTCTGTCAGCTGCCAGCTCAGCTGCTGTCCCCGGTTGCATTGTGACCATCAAAGACTCAGCTGTGGCCAAGGGAGTGAAAGTTTGAAACAGGTGAGGATACCTGTCTCTGATGTGCTGGGCTGTGAGCCGGTCAGCTGACTCACTTGACTGGTCGGCCTCATCTGACACACAGACAGACAGAGATTGTATGCCTAATGGATCTGTGTGGACTTCCTCAGACTTAAGTGCAGCATCTGGGCTGCATGCTGATGTGTCATGCTGATGTGTCATGTGTGGAGGTGACATGAGCTTTGCTACTCCACTGCTCATACGCTGTGCATGCTGGGCAGCAGGTCCCAGTTTGAGTGCACCTGCCTGCTGTGCACGCTGGGAGTGCATGTGAGGCCTGACAAGAACCTGGCTTATGCTGCAGCTGGATTCAGCCATCAACTCATCACTGCTATCATCTGAGAAATCATCTGAGAGATCATCTCTGAGAAGATTGTCCCATGACTCTGAGTCTGACTCAGCAGGCAGCTGCAGCCTAGCTGGTGCTGATGCCCGCCAGCTGCCCTTGCTGGAGGGGCTGTCTGCATTAGCCCTGGCAGCCACTGTATGTGCATCTGTGGACAGTGCTGATGTAGTGCTCATGCCGCTGACAGACCCACTGGTAGCAAGAATACATTCTGGTTCAGGTCTGTACCTGCATGTAGCATGTCACAGCAACTAACCCAGGCATTCTGTTGAGTGATGTCAAGCCAACACTTTGATACGTGGCGCTCATGTTGTCATGAATATGTTCATGTTGTCATGAGTATGTCATATTGTTCACATGTTCAGGAAGATATTGAGCACAGCAAGTATATGTGCCTCAAACCAGGCAAGAGGTCTTGGCAGCAGAACAGGCAGAGACTGACATGAATGCATTGAGACCAGACACAGGGGCCAAAAGAGGTTTTGTTTTTGGCTCTGTAAGTAGGCCAATCATATGGTCAAGAAGCATTGCGAAGCCTCACAAGCATTTCCTTGAGTGCATCATCAGCCACCTTAATAACATAAGATAATACACTATAACATAACATGACATAACATGACATAACATAACATAACATAACATAACATAACATAACATAACATAACATAACATAACATAACATAACACAACACAACATAACATAGCATAGCATAGCGTAGCATAGCATAACATAGCATAATAGTCATACCAAGCATCTTGTGTGCTTGGCATGGCTATGATGAATGTCCATAGCCTTTCCACGACAAGAGACCACTGATACAGAGTTTTTTTTTTGGAATATGGTAAAGACTTTTCATGGCTGTGAGCTTCACCTCATTTGCTTCTTCTTCTCATCACTAATTGATGGTGAGCTGGCAGATAAGGCGGCCCTAAGGGCAGCAGCCCCGGGGCGACTGCCTTCTGCCCCATTCATGCCAGCCTGCAAGCGCATTGAGATCATATGTTCAACTGCGCAGAACATGCAGCTGTTGGTTATATAGTTTGTCTTTAAAAGATTAGAAATCAGACGCTGTAACGTGTGGGATTTCAACCCAGCACTATTCTCCTGGTAGGACCGCAAGTTTTGTTTTAAAATGGGCAAGAGTCCAGTCATTTTTTTGGACCACGATGCAACTCTAGTAAAGGTGCCACCATCATAGGCAATCGGGACTGCATGCATACAAACAGAAGACGTCCTGATGTAGAGACAGCTCTGGCAAACTCTTTCATCATGTCAGCAGGATGACCTGGGCTTTTATATGCTTGGCACACTGGACCATTACTCAGCCAGCAAGCTGAAAGTGCTTCAGCGCTTTGTGCATCATGTGCTCTGTGACTATGTGCATACTGCACTCTGGCATTTCGTGCATCATGCGCTTTGTTACTGTGTGCATACTGCACTCTTGCGCTTTGTGCATCATGCTCTTTGACAATTTGTGCATCATGTGTTGTGGCACTTTGTGCATACTGCACTCTGACATTTTGTGCATTATGCTCTTTTGCACTTTGTACATCATGTGTTGTAACACTTGTGCCAGCCAGGCCTGCTTAGGATGCAGCTATGAACCAAGACCACAGCAGACTTGCCTGGCTGCTATGCTGAGCTGTTATGTCTGCCTCTGGGCCTCCCCTCTGCCAACCTTGCTTCTCCTTAGCACGAGAAAGGTACTCTTGCCAGCGCCTGTCTACCAGTTGAGCAGACTGTGTCGACTTCTGTTGTCCACCAGACTTGGTAGACAGTGGGTGAGTCCTGTGGCCCTGCTTGTTCCCTGGCAAGCAAAGCAGCTGCCCATGGGTGCAGACACCATGACTGCTGTCCAGCTTCTGCACAGGCCTCACCCCTGACCTTTGCTGTGGCCTCGAAGGCACAAACAGCCCTGGCCCAGAGTGTTTAGGCCCCTTAGTGGTGGTCTTCTTTCGCATATGCCTCTCACCACCACCTTGGATGTGTTGCACTGGGGATGTGAACAGGGTTGCTGCTGCATTGGCAGCATTTGGACTGCCTGACTGATTCACTCCAGGCCTCAGCACCTTCACTGGACTGCCGCCAGCCCTTGTTGCTGTATATAGGCTGACTGCTGAGTCACCATTGACATCAAACCCACTTGCAGCAACGTCAGTTGCTGCTGCTGCTGCTGCACGTGGGTTCCTACCTAGATGGGAACCGTTTCGTGGAGCAGTCTTGGCCGGGTTGGTGGTGGAGGCTGCTGTGCCTTGTGCTCTGGAAGGCGATGCGTTCCTGTGTCTCCTGAGAATGGCAACATTGCTGTCATACACCCACGTGTCTGTTGCAGTTGATCATATCCAGACACAGACACACATACACAGAGACAGACACACACAGACACAGGGGCACACATAAGCATGTACGCTTGCATATTTGGCATTCCTGGGGTTACAACTCAGGTGCATTCCTACAATCAACAACCTGGTCAGACATGTATCAGTAACTTCTGTGGCTGAGTGCAGAGTGCTTAGTACCAGCTGTACGTCTGACAACAGGGCCCTCAAGCCACAACACATGTACTGTCAAGTATTCAGTACAGCACATGTTTCAGAACACAGCACAAGGGTGAGCATGACGCATGTTTCAGAACACAGCACAAAGGTGAGTATGACACATGTTTCAGTACAGCACATGTCTCAGAACACGGCACAAGGGTGGGTATGACACATGTTTCAGTTCAGCACATGTTTTAGAACACAGCACAACGGTGAGTATGACACATGTATTGGTATAGCACATCGGTAACATATGTGGCTGAGTGCTCATGACCTGCTTCACAAGCCTCTCAAGCCACTCCATGAACCTCATCACAGCATTTCATGTGGCTGCATGCTTACCTTTTGATTGCCCAAGCCTGAAGCGCTGCGTCAACACTGTCAGAAGTGAAGCTGCTGTGGCAAGAGCTGCGAGGGGAGCCGTCTGAGTCAGTATCTGTCCATGCTGGGCTGCTCTCATCCCCAGCCTGGTCCCCAGCCTTGGGGCCGTCTGCCGTTCTGCCCCTGAGAGTGTGTGCCAGACTGCCCTGGATGGGTTTGGCAAGGGCTTGACCAGGGCTGTTGGCATGCAGCTTGCCCTGAGTGGAAGCAGTGCCAGGCCTGCTGCAGGCAGCCCTAAGGCCATCTCCAGCCATCTTGACGCGTCTAACATCTGCTAGCAAGTCTGCTATCGATGCAATACGCCCTGCACACACGACACACAAACTGGAATCGTCAAAACCTGGGATGTGTGCCATATGTATACGATCACATGAGCACATGAAGAAAGTATATGAATACAAAGATACATGAAACAACTTATACAAAGCGTATAGAGAGCCTGGCTGCTCAGACAGACATTGACGCTGGGGTAGACTCACCCAAAAATACCAACAAGCCTATATGCAATAATGCCCACATGTAAGAACCTGCCACCAGCTGCCGACCACAGCATCAAGCAGGTCACAAGTCTCACCACAAGCATTCCTTTAGAGCTTGATGCTAGCAGCTGTTGCTTTCTGCTCGCTTTTGTGCATGTACAGTTTGCAGCTGTTCTGGAGTCACTCAGGGCTCTCACCATCAAGAACAGCGTGACTGAGCTCCTCAGGTTGCCTGGGGATGTCTTCAGGGACCAGGCAAGCCTGGGCCAGATCTGTGACTGCCTTCATTGCAGGGCTATTGGGCGATTGTGCCCTGTCCTGTGAGGCAGTCCCTTCCAATGCATGCATGACGTGTCCTCTGGGGATGTTTAATGCAGCCCTAGGCAGGTCAGCAGGGCTGTGCAGGGGTCTTGGCTCATGGGCCTGTTCCACGCCCGGCTTTGGGGGGCTTCTGAGAGCTGCAAAACCAGACATATCAAGAAAGCAACAAAACATAGAAGGGACTACACCTTTGGGCAAAAAGTTCACGAAGTTCCGTGGATGAGATGTTTTTGGGCTTCCTGAGCTGGGCATTTCAATATTGGTGATGCATTGAAACAGCAGATCATCAGCCTAGTATACTGTGGCATATGCAATGTGGAAAGCTTGCTGTCCAAATAGATGTGCGCCTAAAGCCCAGCAGCAGCAGCAGCATTGCCTGATAAATACAAGGCAGTCAGCCATGACTGGCAGTATATGCGTGTGCAGCATCAGAGCCTGTCTGGGGCATGGTACCTCTTGCAACTCTGCAACGTGGACTGCAGCTACGTCTTGGAGGACTGTCAGCCTCAGCTGAGGAGCGCTGATGCCTTGACGTATCCCTGGGGCTCTGGCAACTGCCCTCATGCAGCTGTACCAAGGGCTTGTGCTGGAAACAGCCCTCCTGCTGACTCAGGGCAGAGAAGGGCCGCTGATGGCGGCTAGGGTGTGATATCTCTGATGATGTCAATGCTTGCTTGTCATTTCCCCTGGCTTGCCATTTCTGCCTCAAGCGGTCTAGTTCCCTGCAATAATGCAGTGGCACCTATACAGAGGATCTTGCAACCATCTCAAAGGGCAGATTAAGGGCTCAAGGGCAGAGGGCAACAATCTCAAAGGGCAGATCCAGGGCTCCAGGTTCAGCTGCACAGGGCTTGCAAAGTGTACTGATGAGTGCTGAAGTGTATACATGTTACATGAGACTCAAAGTGGCCATGTGCAAGCTGTTAAGCTGAGTTGTGCATACCATGCAATATGCGTTAGCACAGAAAAGCCTCATCTGTACAAGGAGTATCCTCAACACATGCTGCGCACATATGGACAAAGAAATTCTGTCATGATATTCTTTGTTGTGTGTCTGTGTTACGCTGCATCATTGTGAAGTTGTGCCCATCTATGTAAATTGAACTGCTTGGTCACGGTTTGCATGTAAGGTAAGAATAGGCAGAGATGTATGATGTAATGCCTGGTTTGCAAATAAGGCAAGACTGGGCAGTGATGTATGATGTAATGCCTGGTGATGCCACATGATGATTGCTGATGCTGACAATGCAAGTGAAGACAGCCATACAGTTGCATCAGTCCAGAATGACCTGGACGGGCGTACCTAGAGAAGTCTGACTGCCTCAGTGGAAGAGCAACTGCGCCAGCAGCTGACAAAGAACCTGAATTGGCACTCATGAGTACACCTGGGCTGTTGACCCCAGCTCTGACATCAGCATCACTTCCGTGAGCTGCATGTACAGCATCATTCTGAGAAGATGATGAAGCCAGAAGTCGTGGTGGTCCAGCCTCTAGCAAGGCACTGCCAAACAGCCCTGCTGCCCCTGCCCTGGCTCCTGTGCTATCAGCATGTGAACCGACACTGGCTATCTGAGCTGCTGAAAGTGCATCTGTGCTGCGCTTCTTGGCATGCACTCTCTTGGGTGAGTCAGGCAGCACAAGTGACACACTGCTGTCATTCCCTTTCTTGCTGGATCTGTGTCCACTCACAATAGTAGACGACGGCAGACCCCCTCTGAGCTGTTCTATGCTGCTCACAGACATCTTAGCAAGACCCATCAGGTCTGTACTGTGACAATGAGTAGGCCTGGCACTGCCATGGTGCAGGCCACTGAAGTGTGATGGTCCTGCAGCAATGTGCCTGAAGGCTGCAGGAGCTTCTGGGAGGTTCATGCTGATGTTGGCTAGACTGTCCCTTGTTGCCTGACCTGGCCTGGCTCCAGTTGATGTGACTGCATGTGTCTGCAGTCTGCGGTGGGAGGCAGACAGGCTGCGTTTGGGGCCTGACAGGACTGATTGGGCAAGGCTGTCCAAGCTGTGCCTTGCTGAGAGGCCTGCAGATGCTGCAGGCAGTGCAGCAGTTCCAGCAGCAGTTGCAGCAGCAGCAGCAGTTCCAGCAGCAGCTGCAGCAGCAGTAGTGTCCACAGAAGGTGTGGTGAAAGAGGTGGGTGCAAATAGAGGGCGGGCATCCTTGATCACTCCAACTCTGCTGTTCTCCTGCAGAACAGGTATGCATGCAATTGGAGGTGGAGCTTCACAGTGCTGCATAAGGCCACAGAGTCATGCTCAATTATGGGTTCTGGGTCAACCCTACATTTAGGGTGAACCCTAAACCCTAAAACCTTACATGATTGTTGGTCACACCAGACATGGTGCCAAGCTTCACCTGATCAGTCTGTCCGTGGTGACGTGCTGAAACACTGCAGTTCACTACTGGCTGTGGGGGTTTGCCCGCAGCCAACATGGACCCTGACAACCCCCTGGTGGTTGATAGGGACCGTGTGCTGGCTGAAGCAGAGGGCATGCCAAGGGGGCCAGAAGGAAGGGAGTCTGAGCCATTAGTGGACTTGATAGAAGGCACACTCAGTAGGAGAGGGGGTCTGCCTGTAGGCAATGATGGGGAGGGGCAGGGAAGGCTGCGAGCTGACCTTGGCTGCTCAACTGCCTCTGGTTTGCCGAGTGAGCCACCTGTAATTGCACAGACGGCCACTTCATAGTGTTGTGATGTCGGCTAGAGTGGATTCATTGATCTTGCTGGTGCCAGTGAAAGAGGCGGGGTGCAATGACATTGGAAGGGTAGCAGCAGAGAGGGGTTTGTTCATCTTTCCTTTCCCCAGAGAGGGGGTTCTGATGGCCTGCTGGCTCTTGTATGTTGCAGGCAGCCCTGTGATATGAGTCAGCTCTGGGTGTGTGGTATTTGCGACAACAGTCAGGGTGACAGTGTGTGTGTGCTAAGCAGGAGACTGAGCATAAAATGCTGCTGCCAACAAGTTTGCAGCCTCAGTGCCGTATAATTGCCTGCAGTATTGCTCATGAAAGCTGCTGTCTGGCTGCTCGTTCAACTTGAGAGCTTGCATGTTAGGCTATTCTGATGTCAATACTATGAGCAATGCACAACAACGTTTGCAGGCGCTGCAGGGCGTGTTTGAGCTTGAAGACAGAAGACATTGACCTACCAGTTGTGCCTGAAAACAGTGTTCCTGAGCTGCCTTTGCGCGCAAAGCCACTAAGTGCCTGAGCAGGAGACAACCTGTCGCCAGAGTATGAAGAAGCTGTTATCTTGGATGTTGTCTTGGCATGGTTTGGTGGCACAGGAGGTGGCAAACTTTGAGCTGGTGCCATGTTTGCAGGATGCCTCTGATGAAAGCCTCCACGCTGATTGGCACTGGCTCCTGGCTTGCTGTCTGTGTTCTGTGCCTGCTGCTTGCCTGTTCTTGCAGGATCTGCACATGGCCCAATTCTATCAGGCGGCTTTGCAGACACCAAGCAAGCGCATGCAGTCATGATGCTTGTATTACCGGAGGGCAGAGTTTTCTGTATTGACATTGGGTTGCAACTTGCTTCTGCAAGCTCAGTGCTTCTCCTGCATATGTTGGTGTGCTCATGAGCAAAAGCTAGACCTGGAGACTTCGGTGATGATATCTTTTGGTACGCGTTGTGAGCAGAGCGTTTCTTCTGGCTGCAAAGCAGGCCTTGACTGCTTTGAAAGGTCTGCTTGCAGTGCTGGTCCAAGTATGCATCAAGCACATCGGTGGCGTTTGGTGACTTGCTGATTGAGCGGGGTCGCATCTGTGTTGTCTGAAGCTATGCAAATAACTTGGTCAGCTAAACAGCAGCTGTATGTCGCACTGTGCTCGTCAGGGAGTCCAACTTCGTATTTGGTTCGTTGTTATGCCAAGTGACGGCCGCGATAGCGGGCGTCTCTGCTACTGTAGCAGTGCTACGTCGTAAGATTGTAATGCTGTGCTTATTGGTTGTCGCTTGCTGCTGAAGTGTTAAGCTGTGTGCCTGCCATTGTGCCTTGAGCTGTCGAAACTAAAGACGAAAGCAATATGAGCGACCACGTGAATCTTCAGCTGAATGTTTGGGATCAGACTCCCTGTGGTCCGGAAGAGCATTGAATGAATTTTGTCATTTGGAATATCCTGTCATTGTCTCCTTGACTCCCCTAAGAATAATAAATAAAACGTGTACTTAGCCAGCAGGCATCAGGTATGTGCGACGCAAGTCAGTTTCCTCCAGACAGGCTTGTTCAGAGCATCACGGGTGTAGCGATTTAACTTTAACTTGTGAATGTCAAACAAAACAACATCGTTCCAAACAGTCCTAGGTTTGCCACGACAGTGTTGGCCTACTAACTGTCCATGCATGAGTACTTTGGGCAATCTGCTGTCAGCCCTCCTGCAGATATGACCAAACCACCTAAGCCTCTTGCTTCTAAGCTGAGATTCAACAGGGAAACTTTCACACCGCTTCAAGATGACAGAGTTTGTAATGTGATCTAACAACGAGATGCCACAAATCCGCCTTCAACAATGCATGTGAGAAACAGACAGCTGGTGGAGATGCTTGTCAAGTAAGGACCAGGTTTCACCACCATACAACAACACTGTCATGACACTGCTTTGAAGGAACTGAAGCTTGGTGGGCAAGGACAAGGCTTTTGATGACCAGACTTTTGCTTGATGGAGCCTGGCAAAGGCACTACTTGCACCAGCAACCCTATGAGCAATCTCTGTGCCTCTGTACAGACGTCTGTCGACAACTTACAGATGAAAGTGAAATTGAGATGTTGTGCAATGTTCATACCGTAGTACCTTGCCAGGTTGTGTGGCGTCTGACGTCAATATACACTAGCATTCTAGAGATGTCAGAGCGTGCAACTGTACGAGTGTGTGCCAAGTCTTGCAAGATTTGCAGCCAAGATAACGACACGTCTTGACATGTACTCCCGCTCAAACTGGATGAAGAAGATGCCCACCGCTATGGCCGTCCCACACATCTTCCTCAATGCAATCCAGTCAGATCAAATCAGTAAAAGGCAATGCACTAGTGGTCGAAGTTGAAGGGAGCAACACTACAGAGCTTACACATCTTTCTCATCATCATCGTCTCCTGCTGCACGCCCCTGGGCCTTTCCAAGGGTCATTGGCGGAAGCGCAGGCTGTTGTGCGTGCTCGCGAGATCAGGCCCAGCTTACGGCCACAGCGAAAACGATGGCTGACCTTGGTATTGCAAGACAAACAACTGCCTTTTATCGCACCAGTACCGGCGCACGTCATCAGAGAGCCCGTTCGATAACCCACACACACCTTGCAAGACGTCAACATAATGCTCCAGCAGCCCGTGCCAGTAAAGATTCTGAGTGCACTCCTTTCCCGTCTCAGTCTGCAGCACCAGCTGCGCAAGACATCAGGCGAAAAGTACGTGATACTTGTCGTGATCATTTGCTCACGTCGCTCGCGTGAAAATGTTATAACAGTCGACTTTGTTCGCTGCAGGAACACTTGAGCGAGCCTTCAGCTGTGTCTCAGCAGACAGTCCAAGAGTCAGCAAACAGTCACAGGCCTCTTCCAGCAGCAGCATTTTATGCTGCGCTGGTAAGCTCTTTACTGTCACTACGCATGGATGCCCTTGCTGACATGCTGCAACCCAATTTGTAGGTGCTGACAGTCACAATTTCTGCTGCAGCGCCTTACACATGCCTTCAGGATCATTGCCCATGTGACGACACACCTGGTGTTGGACATCAGACACGGCCTTTTCAGAAAAGCACAACAGACTCAGCAAGGTCTCACACAAGCTCAGCAGACGATCCAGCAAGTTGTGGAGCAGCCTGCTCAGACAATATCTCAGGCTGAGGCAGAACTCAAGGCTGCCTGGGCTAGGTTACAGCAGCATGCCGTTGCTGGTGGTGAAGCGTTGATGAAGATGCTGCACAGCTTGGACAAGCCAAGCATCACTCTAGACAAGAAGTGGGCGGACATGCAAGAACAGCTAGCTGGCAACAAAGATGTCAGGTGAGAGACCTGCTGACTATTCAACTGAGGTGACTCAGGGCTGCATCACAGTCAAGCCATACATCTGCAGAAGGCTGGCTTGCATGTTTCACCAGGTGTTATATTGCTACTGAGTTGTGTTGCATAAACTTGCCTGTGTGAGTCTGACATCTGTGTTGCCACTGCAGTGATAGGTTGCAAACGCTTTTTACATCAAGTATGGAGTCTACAAAGACTGTGGCAGCTATGCTAGCTCAGAGTGGAGGGTCCCTACAGCAGAGCTACTGGACCAGCCCTCAGACTCAGCAACTTATTGAGCAAGAGGAAGAGTTGCGCAGTGTTGTGTTTGCTCAGATGCTGGGTGCTACCAGCTGACATAGTCATGGGACATTTCATCGAGGCAGCAACATTCATACCGATTGTGGCTCGTAGTGAGCGCGAGTTTTTCATATTTCAGATAGTTTCAGCTGACCTGCAACAGCCGTTGCTCAGAGAGGCAAGACAACAGGCAGTATTAGCTTATGTACTAAAAGTCAGGTATAGGTACCAAGCAGTGAATGTATCTGATCTGAATGACGGTCTGCCGTTCTTTGTGTTCCAGCTGGTTGGTACATGAGTTGTATGTAGGCCGAGTGAGCCATTGATGAGATTCTGTCGACTATTTTATTCATTTGATTGCACACCACTGCAGCAAGGCGATTCCTGGCAGTTGCTAAAACCACAGATTGTAACAAGTACTCGAGACCATCTTGCAGGGATGACTGACCTCAAGGCTTGGGTCAGAGATTACAACCCGAGTGCAGCAGCCTACAATTACATCAGTACCCTACTATCATTGATATCTCTTTGCTAATGTTCGGTACAGAAATATAATGTCTTGACTGATGTCACACAACTCATGTCTGAGTAATGGGTCATGCCCAACACGACATGTGCAGCACACAACCATATCAGCTCTTCGATGTTGGTATGTAGTCTGTAGCTGCTGACTATGGTGGAACTGAATTTGAGATGTACAGCACGGTTCGACCAACTACGTTTCACCTCACTCAAGGACAGTACCACCTCATTGGTGGAGAATCTGAGCCTGGGATAGACATGGTGACGCGAACAGTACTATTAGTATGTCAATGCACAATCACATGGACATGGCAGCGCCTGCCTGGTCTTGTGCTGTAGCCCTCCGGCTGAATCAGCTGCTCCAAAAAGAACAAACCTGCAGGACACAATATATCAGGACACATGTGTTTGACATGATGCAAGTATTGCTAGACACAGTTTTCAGCGTGAGCGGCCACTGGCATTTCACGACCACTCCCATATGGAATAAATGCCCGGCAAAGTACACAAACAGAGAGAAAATAAGAATGTTTGATGCATGTGGCTTTAGGTTTTGGGCCCTACATCCTCAACCAAGCTTTGACAGAGCTGTGCACAATGCACACTGTCAACAACAATTGGCCTCAAGGTAAGCATAAACATACCTTGCATGAAGTAGAGAATGCTGAAGCTCTCTTCAATGTTTGGACAAGAAATGTCCCAATGCTGCACAGCAACCCTTAGTAGCACTGCATGGCTGCTGCCATTGCTGCTCAGGCTTGCATGAAAGCTCCTGCTTTCTGCAAGCACACAACACAGGCTTTGCACAGACTGATTGCCAAATGCCCATGCGGCCTGTTACAAATCAGACAGCCATCATTACACAAACAGGTACAAGTATGCCAGCATGAACGCCAGTATGAATGCCAGCCTGCATTCTTCAGCCTTGCAAAAGTGCTGCAGTTGGTCAGGCAGAGCAAAAACAGTGAACAAGTCAATGCGACTGATCAAACCAAAACTGCCCAAACCAACTTCACAACTTTTGAGGCACTTCTCACCAGCAATGTGCTCTGCAGGGGCTGAATGCAGAGTGCTGCACCAGCTGCGACTTCACGCTTGGCTTTTGGTGCATCTTCCTACTTGGCTTTGACTCAGACCATAACTGGCATTGGGATCGGTACCGGGACTGGAACCGGGGCTGCGTGACTGTAAATGGCACTGGTCATGTTGGTGTTACAAGGTAGACTGTCACTCTCACCCCAGCAATGATGGAGTAACTCAGGAGTACATATGGACTGGCATCCAGTCATGAGCCCAATTGTCTGTCCGGCATCTGGCTCTGCAACACAAGCAATGTATGCAACTGAGACATGGGCCAACTGTTGGAAGCACTTCAGCCGTGATAGCGCTGAAAGCTTTGATCAGACTCAGGATCTACAAGACATGTCCTGCATATGGCACTGTGACACAGCATGTGGTGAGCACAACATGTGCAACAGATCGTGTCAGCAAAGCAGCTGAGGGCTGCAGCCAGTGGGGGTCAAGTGGGGAAGACAGCAGTGACTCACCATTAGATTGGTGATGAAAGGCAGCTTGAAGGCAGCTCTTTGCAGACCCCTACTGGGGCCCTGTGCCTTTCTCATCACCCTATCAAGCCTATGCCTAGACCAGATATTAGGTCCCTCCCTGGCTGTTGATCAGCTCTTTGCATGCCCTAGATTCAGCAACTGCTCTGTAGGTCTGCTCATTGTGTCGGGGAAGAAGGCCATAGGGAAAGGGCAGATCCTAGCTTGCTATTGCAAGACTGGCCTTGGAATGGGCAGCTGATGTAGGCGCTGTGTGTAACACCTGCAAGCACCACTGGTGAATTCACTCCCCATACACATATGTTTACAAAGCTGCACCTAACAAAAGTGACACTATGACTGCTATTTCTTTTCAGTATTATATGCATAGGCACACACATTTTTTTTCCAAAGGGCTGCATGAGGCACATTGCTGCAAGTTATTGCATATCTGCGGATGCATGTGCAAGTAGCCCTACCTTGATGCACTCAACACAGCAGCAGCTGGAATGGTCTGGTCGCAGCTGTAAAGACAATGCGCTGCATTCTCTCATGGGCACAACACACTTCACAGCGGCGTTGAGAAGACAGCTGCATTCTCTCATGGGCACAACAAACTTCACAGCGGCGTTGAGAAGACAGCTGACTTCAAAGTCTGCACCATCTGAGATGCGGTCTCACACTAGTTGTTCTCTTGAATGGCAAGCTGCAATGCCTCAAGTAAGGCTGCAGCTGCTGTGGACATCACAGACTTCAGGGGGAGTCACATTCTTGCAGCTTCTGTACCATCTGAGATGCGATCTCACACTACTTGTTCCCTGGAATGGCAAGCTGCAATGCCTCAAGCAAGGCTGCAGCTGCTGTGGATATCACAGACTTCAGAGGGAGTCATGTTCTTGCAGCTTCTGAGTGACCTATGGGAATCTAAAGCGATCTGAAATGAACCTTACAGCTGATGCCGCAAATGCTTCATGGGTCTGAGCACGACCCTTCTGGGAGGCGCAGGGGCGCAAGGAGGGGTTCCTACATGCGCCAGCGCGGCAACCTGCCCTGGGGCTGTGCCTGAAACACCCTGTGAGGCTGGGGTGTGCCTGAAACAGCCTGGTGCCCCAGGCGCTGCCCCTGGGGCTGAACTGCAAGAGCCACAATCTCTTCTGCTTGGTGCTCAGCTAGCAGGCTCTGTGCTTGCTCATCTGCTCGCATGCCAAATGCTGAGAGCAGCTTCTTGCTCAGCTTCTGTCCAACAGCCTTCACTCTTCTGCCTGCCGTGCACAGCTGCTGCCAAACAGCTGCAAGTCCACTCTTCAGTCTGTGTAGGGGACTGCTAGCCGCTGCAGCTATGTCAGGGCTGCTGCTGTGGCTTTGACCTAGGGGAGTCTGGTGGATTGAAGAACTATGAGCTGCTGCTGGCACAACGTTTGGCACGAGAGGGGAGTGCAGCTTTGATGACCTGGAGCGTCTGGATTTGATGCGCGGGGTGCCCTTGCGCTTTGGTCTGCCAGTGCCAGCAGGACTGGAGTCTTCCACACCATGGGCGTCATCAAGCTGGATGCTGTTCAGGCTGTGGCGAGGTAACATGGAGGCATCAGCAGGAGGAGTCAGGCTTCTGTCAAGCAGGCTGACCCCTTGAGGAGATGACTCAGACTCCACCAAGGAAGCAAATCGCACATGGCGTGACGTTGGCTGACCTGGCACAGCAGTCTGTCCGGCAGTTGCTGTGTCTGAGTCCTCACAACTGACTTGGTGGGCAGGAGCTGCATGTGCTGTGGTGGGTGCAGCTGGGGAAGCAGGCACAGGAACTGCCTGGAAGCCAATGCCAGACATGGTGTCCAGACCCAAAGGGCACAGCTGCTCATGCTGGTGGGTTTGGGGTTCTGGGGGGCTTGCCAAGGTTGATCCTGGTGTGGAGGCCTGGCTTGAGAGGGGTGGAGATGGCAGGGCTTCATAGGACCAGGTTGGAGAAGTTGACCCTGGTGTGGTGGCCTGGCTTGGGAGGGGTGGAGGGGGCGAAGCTCCATAGGACCGGCTCACTTCTATTGGGGGGCCAACCAGCATGATGCGCTCTGGGCTGGTTTGGAAGGGTGATAGGTGAGGTGGAGGTACTGTTGAAGGCCCAACATCGCCTGCAGCAGGGAAATAGCGTTGTCAAGGCAGAGCTGCTGGCATGTTTGAGTAATGAAGGGCCTTCTGTAGGAGGTCAGAGGTTTGTTGGCAACAAGACAGCAGGTGTTGTGGAGATGCATTCCTGCTGTGTGGTCTTGATCATGTGGTCTTACACACATTCATGGGGTCTTAAGGACATCTAAACGCCTAGCAAGTGTGAGAGCATGTATTGTCATGTACATTGAACCTACCTTGCCTGGTACCTGGCAAAAACAATTAGCTGGAGCGCCTGTAAATTATTATTATTATTATTGTTGAACCTACCTTGGAAGGCAGCTGCAGAAGTCTCTGAGGCAGTCATAGCGCATGCTGGAGACTGAGGCACAGCAGGCAAAGTTGTGTCATCTTTGCCTGCAAGTCAGAAGTGTTTTCTGAGACCTGAATGTACACTCTGCATGATACCCTGTTGCAACATGAGCTTGCTTGTCAGGTATACTGCAAGCCAAAGTGCACTGTGTCAAAAGCCTACCTAGCAAGCAGTCCGTGAGCTGCTTTCGCACTCCAAAAAGTTTGGAAATTGTTGTCTGATGTCTATGGTACTCACTGGTCACCATGGTCTGCTCAGTGTTCGCAGGGCGCTCTGTGGCTACGGCACCTGCAGTTTTACAGTATGGTACAGTATCCTTCAGGGAACCTGTGGCCTATGGCAGCTGAGACAAGGAAATCCAAAAGTTAGGCAGACATAGCCAAGCCAAATGCTGTTGCAGACGACCTACCACAAGCATGTTCCTCAAGCATTTCGCGCCTCTTCTGTAACGACTGCTGGGCCAACAGGCCCGGGTCAGACGGGTCAACTCGGTTGCTAAGGGGCGCTACCGCCTGTCTAGTCACTCTGCCGTTATCTAGTTCCTCTGCCAACAGCGACTTTGGCGTTGCAGCCAACCTCTCACGATCGTCAGGCTGTGTGTCTCGATGCTGGAAAGCACTGACTAGGAAGCCTTCTTGAAAGCTAGATGGCCGTTGATACAAGCTAGTCTTAGGCTTCGGCAGAGCACGCTTGTCCAAACTACAGCGAAGCAAGACAGACAGGGGCGGAGTCATCTGAGCCGTTTGCTCAAAGTGGCTCACGCCTGCGGCCCGAGACATGTTATGTACGTTCATGCGTTAGGATGACCAGGCTTCCTGAACTTGAACGTGTGCTAACGCTCGATGTATGGGTGTCGAAGCCTACAATAACGAAGCGTGCAAGCCCTAAGCAGCACAACTTCGTCGTGGTACTATAAACGGGGACAATGAATTGGTGTGCTGAAGGCCTGTGCCGTCAGTCTTCTTCTAGTCTTCTCCAAGAGCTACTGCCTGGTAAAATGCCTGCATTTTGGAGAGTTATCTTAGTGGTATGAATCCGATGATCAGTTCCCGAAACTGCACTCTTCAGCAAAGCTCGGTAAACTGTCGAGATCAGTGTGTACATAGAGAGTGTCACTGCAAAACATATCGGCAAGTATGCATGAGT
>JAABUP010003488.1_pt1 | contig 27705 bp, 42 predicted proteins | sample 5559201 | NCBI WGS metagenome assembly JAABUP01 (sample SAMN10711887, study PRJNA513373) | rock metagenome | isolation source: Antarctica rocks | place: Antarctica | reverse complement strand
CTCAGCTAGCTCTGTGCGAGGCACTTGTGCCCCTGACTTCTTGAAGGCAATGGCATACTGACGCAGTAACAGCCGGTTACCCGTTGCGGCTACAAACATCACATGATCCAAGCCCTGCAGTGGTATGCAAGACTCAATACCAATCTCATAGGAAATGTGGTAATCCAAAACCCTATTGCACTGACAACAATGAGCCCCTGTGCTGCTGCCAAATTTCTCAAAGTGTGACAAACCCTTTTTCACTTTGAAACACAAAACCTGTCAGTTGCGCAACAGGCCTGTTGGAACAACATACAGCCTGCCTTGCATACTGTGGGATGTCTAGCATGCGGAATTTGACACCCATGGATGCAGGTGTAGCTTATGCAGCACAAACACGCAAGCAGGGGCACAAAAATGGTAGTGACCCTGCAGCCATACCACAGTTGCCAGATGATGTGAATTCGCAAGCAATGGCCCAACGACCCATGAACTGTGCATGCAGCTACTCACGGACCTGCATATGTCTGATTACACGTAGGTCCTATGACAACCTACCATCATGGGCAGCAGCCCTTTTCAAGGTGTTGCCTTTTGTGCAGCATGGGGGGCGGGCTGCTGCTTGTTTGCCCAGTGCTACAGTTTTGCAGGTCAAGGGCTTTCGTATGCTTATGATGTCAAGAAGGCTTCAGAGGGCAGGACATACCTTCAGGTTGATAGCATCTATCTGCCGTCCTCTGAAGAAGTCCAAGAGCAGACTCTTAGCCATTTTCAGCTCAGAATTGCTGTCAAAGCCATCCCCCACAAATACAAAACATGGCTACATCACAGCACAGCAGACATCAGCTTGGATTCTGGCAGGATACTGTACTGCATGTCTGACAACAATTGAGCACGCACAGTCCTTCGGACATGCAGCTGCGCAGGATTTAACAATACAGACATTTGTCTGGCAACAGCACCTTTTTCACAACATGATGCCAGCAACCTCTTCACACCCTTGAATGTGTCCTTACTGGGCATGCACATGGTGCCATGTGTTGTGTAAGGCCAGCTGACTCAGACTGTCAAACCTACATGCGTTGTGTAAGAACAGCTAACACTGTCAATCCTGCATGCATTGTGTAAAAGCCAGCTGACTGACACTGTCAGCCCTGCATGCTTGAGCAACATAGCAGGCGCAAGCTGCTGCATCCAGGTAGTGCGTGCAGCAGCGTACCTTGTTGCCAATCTGCACTGCTGTTGCAGCCTTTGCAAACTCCTTGATGCCCCTGAACCGCTCAACACCCAGCTCTAGTACATCGTGTAGCTGATGATCAAAGAAGCGACCCAAGACTATGTTATGCGGTCGTTTTTTGGAGTGATTGCCCAGCGCAAACAAGCTGCTGTCTGTCTTCTGTGAGAAATGCTCCAGGTTTGTGTCACCGCCTGGCTCAAATGGTCTGACATCATCGTTCTTCCTAGTGTATTTCACTGAGTCTCCCTGAGGGGCAATGATCCAAGTCAATGCTTGCCTGCCACGGAAAACGGGTATACCAAGCTGAGCGAAGCACACAGAAGCAACTCACAGATGACTTGAGTTTGTGCAGGTCAGATAGCACATCCTTTGTAATCTGACTGGTCTTGCCACCAAATAAAATCAAAGCGCGTTTTGGATCTTCCACCTGCATTGGTGTCCATTTCAAGCCATTTCTGCAGAGATTCTTGTTTGTGCTTGTCATGATGGGGCCTGTGGTCAAGGAACCACTGAAGCAGCAGCTTACCAACTTGGGCTCGCGCTGCTGCAAAGCTCTCTTGCCTTTTTTGGTTTTGGGCTTTTGAACTTTCGTTTCTGCCCCAGTGACCTTCATGAGGCCTCGCCTCTTCAGATATAGATGTAGACCAGCTACTGAAGCTGTTTGATTGCAGCGGCCGCAGCGAAAAACAATTTGTAGCCCTTACAATGGCGTAAACGCCGAGCTGCAGTCAAGACGTTGGGATTGGCGTCTGTGACTATAGGTTATACTATGAGTTCCCAAGAGAATGGTGGTGATTTAGGTCAAGTTGCAACGTAGTCGAGGCGATGCAGAATGTGGGGAATTTACAGTATCGGAAGTCACTGCAACCCTGGCGGTGTAGGGCTTCGTACCCTAAACATCAACCATCTGCCTGGTGATGTTGCCAGACGCACCTTCAACGCGATCATCTGCATCCGCAATTTCAACAAGGATGCGCAACGATTTATGCTGCCTCTTATCTGCCTGGCTGTTGTAGAGCAGCTGCATTCTATGTTACTACTGTACTCATCTACTGGCCTCAAGCAGCGTGCACCGCCTGAGCACATCAAGCTTGGTGCAGCCAGACTTGGTTTCACCACACAAGGCGCCGGTACCTGTGCACCCTGCATCAAGCTGCTTGCTTAGCCAGGCGCCCGCTTAAATTAAGCTAACACAAGATGGGTGATGCGTTGCAACAAGAAATTCACAAAGCTGTTCTGGATGTCATGGCTAAGTTCAAGGCACGTGCCAGAGCACTACGAAGCGCACAAGTAAGGACACATCAATGCTGTCACTAGGACAGCAAAGGTTGTATGTTTTAAGCTCTAACTGCGATTTAGATGTGCTACAATGTTTCTGTCCAACCTTACAACAAGCACTACCATCTTGCAATTTTGTCTGTGGCTTTCATGCAGAATGTTGTACGCACCCTGCGTGCAGAAATTCCACAGCTCGAGCAGACCTTGACACCAATGCATATTGACCTACACAATGCAGCCATTCAAACTGCACAGTGCAGTGCAATGCATGAGAAGTCAGCATGTGGCGTAGGCCATGCCGCTGCAGACTTTCACAGGGCTTTGCGCAGGTTGCAAGCACATGCAACTGGAACAGACAGGCTGCACCTGAAGGTGACAGCAAAATACTCACAGCTGGCAACTGCACAAGTCTACTTACGTGAACATGCAGATGATGCTCTGTTCAGCTGCCTTTTACATGGCCGAGACCTCTGAGTCAGTATCGAGATCCCTGCTAAGCGCATTGTGCTGTACATTCTCATTTGTACATTTCTGGGATGCGCGGACATGCAGAAATCGAGTCAGCAGTGTAATAGAGACTGTGTCTGTGTTTGCCACAAACTCAGATGTCAGCTTACTATGCAGACACATCGACACTTTGAATGCTTTCAGTGCTATGGTGTCACAACCACAGTGTCAAATGCAGTATGTTGACCAGTGTGACACCGCTTCTCAAGTCAATAATGTTCAAGAGAATCAATTGTCACTGTCAACTTCTTCTACCCAAGAGTGTTAGCACCTTGACTCTCTCAAGGAGACTCTTCTGCAGTCCGCTGGCACAGCAGCAGGTCTGCTGTGCAGCAGAGCTCCCTCCCTGAATATTAATATCCCTGGGTTCCCCTGGGGATGCAAAGGATTCTATATGGCTTTGGTTAAAATTTTGTATATTTGCCAGGGTCATATACTGCCAATTTGTGGCCAGGTTAGCTGTGACTACACTTGCAGTCAGTCACTGAGAATGGTGCACAATGATGTAAGAAAAAGTCATCATGACAATGGTGCCAAGCCTGCACGCGATGCGTGTTAACCAAGCTTAAATTACACGCATCGCGGCTTGACCTATCGAGACTTTGCGAACCGCTTCATACGAGGGTGTTACGAGCTTTTGACGTGCAGTGGCCTTGCTTACAGATCAATTGGTATCCGCAATTGTTGACGAATGTGTACGGTGTGGTCAAGCCGGTTTGACGTGATGCTGAATTGGAGCTGACGTGATATCGACCATCTTCTTGCTGCGAGCAGCTTGGTTGGCCAAGCATGTTAGGGCCCGGCGGAACAATGTCTGGGATGTACTTTGACGACGCTCGAGGGCTCAGGCAAGCACGATTTGTTCACAAGAACCAACGATCAAAGGCGTTTCAACGAATACGCACCGTGTGGAACAAGCCTTCTAATGCAACACCGCAGAAAAAGGAATAAGAAATACAAGCTGCTGCAAAGCTACTTGCCTCTCCTTGGATGGGGCTTTCTGAGTCTTCTAGCTATCATTCTAGCATTTAGGGAGCACCGTTTTAGCGGTGCACGACACACTCTGAGGGAAGCACACAAGGACATGCAGTCATTGCAGAATCAACAAGTCCAGATGCAGGTGATTTCAGCAGCAAGGCAAAGTCTTTTATTTTTTGTGTTCAGATGCTTATGTGTGAAAGGTCTCAGCAACGTGTCGACTTGTGACGTACACAAAGCCTCAGAACAAGCTGGCCGGTTGTTCTTTGGATCCTGATCAATTGCTATTTGCTATGTGCACAATGCAATGAAGACTGAAGAGCACACCCATGGCAAATCAGTGCTGGTGCTTGCAATGATGTCTTGGGAACAGGGCCTATCTGTGCAGGCAACGAGCGTGCAAAAGGATCAAAGCATCAGGCAGCTGAACGCGAAAATAAGTCAAGCAGAAAGGGACTTGAAGAGGGCGCAAGACAAATTTCAAGAGGAAAAAGTGCTGTTGACCAACCGTGAGACAGAGTTGCTAAAAGCCAAAGCAGATGTAGGCATTGATCAATCTTTCTGCAAACCACAATCCTAGCGATATACATGCTGTCACAGACCCGGTAGACTGGTCGTTGGCATTGTCACTCAATTGATGTTATACACCCACATGGGATGACAAGTATGCATGCGTCATGGGTACATGCTGGTCATCCTATGCAAGAGTCCTGCCATTATCTTTCAAAACAGCCACAAGTAGGAGCTACTGCTGTGCATATGTGCAGAACACACTTCTGGGACTTCTGTTGGCTGCTTGTGCATCATGTCAGAATGCTGCAGTATTGTATCCTGTGTGCAAAATTTATGTTGTTGCCGTCTAACACCTTTCTGCAGCAAGCAGCTCAGTGTCTTGCCACCAGCCTAAGTCAGTGCTTGTGCTGGCAGAGCATAGCTGTCCACGAAGAGCTGAAGGAAGTGTATGCGCGTCAAAGGCAAGCACACCTCTCAGTCTCAGAGAAGGCCTCGTCATGCGACGAACAACTTGCCGCCGCCAATGCAAAGTAAGCTGCAAAGTTCATGCCTGTCAATGCTGCTGGTCACAAGCTCAGCACCCGGTCATGGTTTGCCTGCTGTTGCAACGTCAAACACACATGAGTCAGTGCACAAAGAGCCTGCGTCCTGAAGTCTGTCTGTTCTGGAATGACGATGGGTCAAACAGAAGGCGGACTTTGCCATGATGAGAGCTTGCTGCTCAGCACCTTCACGTAGAAAGCCTCAGTGTGCAGAATAGCTCTTGTGGCGTCAATAGCTGCATGTGGCATGCTTGCGCGCCATGCTTGATTGATTATAGTCTATCACCCATGTGTGCATTTTGATGCCTGTGCTTGTGGCACCCATCAGTCACATCCCCTAATGCAGCGCATCAGCTGTCAAGATGAACAAACCTGCCTTGTCTGTATTCATACACACTGTCACTGAGCAGCTCAGAGAGGCATCTGTGTGCAGAGCATTCTTCCAGGATGATGCATGCACAGAGATAGTCCTACTGAGCTGCACATTTTCACCCTATCCTGACAGTCCTTTTCAAGCCGTAGCAGACTCAGGTGTGGTGTGATGTACAGGCTAGGCGAGCTGTCCAAAAGCTTGAGTCAGCAGTACAGTGTGGCGTCAGAGCTCAGAAGAAATCTGGAAGCAGAGGCAGCCCTACACACCAGCAATGTAAGCAGTCGTATCGTGCATATCACCCAGCACAACTCCTTACCATCTCTTGGCAATTGCTGCACTTGTGATACGTTGTCAAGTCAGCAGAAGGGGCTTTGCTTGCTCCAAGTGTGCTGAATGCAGACTCTGGACTGTGCATTGTACACAAACCAAGTGTCTGCTTGCTCATCATCACTGCCCTGCAACTGTACTGAACGCCAGATTTGGAACATGCATTGTGCAGATACTACTACCTGACATCGCATTTGATGACACAGAATAGACCCTGGCAACGCCTTGCACAGTCAGTCCTTACAATGTTATGTGCATTGAAGCTGATCTTTGTGTCTACATCATATGCAGGAGGAAAGATGGCGCAGTCAGGAGGCAGATCTGAGGCGGCAGCTGTCTGGACTGGAGGAGCATCATGCGTCCTGCACGTAAGCCCTAACCTCGATCAGTGAGACTGCATGATGAGTTGTGGCATTTGGCGCAATGGTGATTTGGGGAAAATGCATCTCTGGCTTTTTAGGGTCTAGGTAGGAGCATTTGCAAAGTGTCTAAGGCTGTTTAGGGTTTAGCAGGGTGCATTTGCAAATTGTGTAAGGCTGTGCAGGGTTCAGCGGGGTGCATTGCAAGGTGGCTATGGCTGTTCAGGTTTTATGCATGTGCATTTGCAAGGTGGCTGTGCAGCCTGCAGAAACGTGGTTAGTCGATGACAGGATGGATGGCCAAGTGCCAGCTCAGAGTCAGGTGCATGCTTGGTATAGATGTGCAGTTGTACAGCTGGTTGTGTGCATCTTCAGGGGCAGCACTGCCCAGTACGCAGACATTGCCGCTCTGCAGCCCAACCAGCTATACAAGTTCTAGCTGGCCATCAGCTCAATGCCTGTTCACCTCCATTTTTTGCACTCATACCTGTATTTGGTATCAGCAGCATTGTACATTGTTGCTGCAGCTCCACGTGTGGAACAGCACCGTTCAGACTGAATGCCATTGAAAATGCGCATGACCTTCTGACGCAGGTCATGAGCATTCTGACCGGCTTTGGCCTGAACAGTGTTGTTCCCCATGAGGAGCTGCAGCAACTATCCAGCTTTTGCAGCAGAAAAACTGAACAAGTACTCCCCTACCAAAGCAGCAGATGAGCACAGCATTCGCACATAAACAGTAGCAAGCACGTGACCTCTGTTGTGATACAGAGGCTTGTGCAGTGTCAGCTGCTAACGGCAGTCATTAGTGTGATTTCCCCAGTGCCAGCTGTCTGGCAGCTGCCACTACCAGGCCTGCTCAGCATTGTCACTCAATGACTGACACACACGGCATGATGTTGCAGGACAAATGAACCTGCGGATCACAGCCATGATCATGCTGATCAGCCTGCCTCAACCACGTTGGGGTCCACGCCGCCCCTAGCATCAGCCCTGCCCAGCAGAGAAATGCTTCAGCAGGCGCACCCAGGCATTGCAGCAGCAGCTGACATACTGCTTGGTCAGGCTGCTCTGAACACCACTGGCAAAACCACTCAAAGCCTCAACAGCAGCCAGGCTGCAACGGCATCCAATGGTAGTGACGCTGCTGCTTCCAGGGCATCTTCTGATGCTGCTTCTGGAGCAGGTGCTGCAGCAGGTACTGGGGCTGAAGGGCAGGCCAGAGAGCCTGAGATCCCTTGGAGGCAGGTGGCAGGGCTGTTACATTCCCAGGGTGTAACAGACCCTCAAGGTCTGGTAAGTACACTCTGCGTATACAGTGCATGGTGTGATTTTCCTGCTGGAGCCCTGTGTACCAAACGCACGTGGTAACAACGCCAAAAGTTTCACTGGCTGCAGAAGTTCTCAGCCTTGGGAGAGTCTTATGCAAGTGTTTTCGCTCAGAATATGAACCAATTGCATGGCATATGCGCTGTGAAGAGGACGCAGCATCAACTAGTCAAACACAGGAAGCTTGAATCAAAAATGGCCATGGCCAAAAGCAATGTCCTGAATGTGTAAGCAGTGACCCATGCCCCCATGCAGCATACCTTCAGTTTTCAATAGGGATAGCCGACAGAAAGTTGCAGGTGCCCTAAACCAGCATTGATTGTGGCTGCAGGGTCACATGACAGAGACCCTAAAGACCTTTGTGGGCGCCAGACTAGCCGTTGATAAGGACAGGAAAGAGACTTCTGATGTTGCAGCTGAAGATGATGCTCTTGTCAGCTTACTGGCTGGTGCTGGCATTTCTGATCCCAATGGAAGGGGCCATTTTGCTCAAGCACTTCGAGAACACTTACTTTCAACACACCCCAAGCATCCTATCTCAATTGGTTCTCAAAGAGGAGGCTCCGATTCCTCATCTGGATCATCATCTTCTGATGGAAACAATGTGCAGACTGAGGTTGACCTGCAGCAAAGGCAAGATGCTGTGCAATCACATGCACAAACTCAAACATCAGTTCCTATTGAAAGTCAGCATGCAGCCCATGCTCATCATGGCATATCCTCTCATGGCCACAGAGCTTTCCTGATAGATGAAAACAATCAGGCAGGAAACGCTGCAGACAAAGGGTCTGAGAGCAAACAAACAGCTTGATGTCACCTTAGCTTGCTACCAATTTCATTCAAAGTTTCTACCTTTGCTTTTTTGTACGGTCAAACGTGTCAGTACCATTCACCGTTGCGTGCATGCATGTAATGTGTGAACACAGGGACTGGATTACACGCAATTCTGCAAATCATGCACTGCATTCGAAGATATGCATTAGTCACAGGGGATCCCAAGCGCCATCCCGACTACAGCCTGCTGCGCAACGGAGAACCGCGCACATCTCAAAGCGGACTGGACTGGCCAAACAGCTGAACATACTGTTGGCGGTTGTAGCTTATGCCCAATGCTGTTGTGCGTGGCGATAACTATGTAAAGTGCCGGCCTTGCGCTTTACTCTATCGCAAAGTCGCGACCAGATCATTACCAGCAGGACAGGCCCGGCACACGTTGATTTGCCACAGTCCACGCAAACTCTCGGTTGCCAGGCTGGTGAAGTCACCAATAGTTGCGGGTGATCTTGAAACGCTTCTCGACCGAGTCCTTGCTCACGCTTTTAGTATAGTCATTCCTCTTGGCGTTAATCGCAGAACTAAAAGGCTTGGAACAACCCAACTTGGAAGCTCGTGTGCTTTCCAGCATCCTCAAAACATCAGATGTACCCTATAGGTGAATATCAGCAAGCGTAACTGGGATTAGAGCTATACTCACCAAGGTCTATACCACTGTTTGCATTTGCAGCTCATATGTTCCAGAACCACGGACCTTTCTGCATTCAGTCAGCGCTGTTGTGAAGGAGGTATGGCTGCTCATGTGCTCCTCCTCCGTGTCTTTGCTGCGATCTATGATGCTGTCTTGTCAAGCATATAGCAGACTGGCTTCAGTAGGGATGCTGCATACTTCCTGCTGATTTGGCTGCTGCATGTGTTGGCGCTCCCAGATGAATGCAGTGGTACATAAGAATGTCTGCATGTCATTGTGGGTATGCTGGCATGACTGGTTTGCAAAACTGAATCTCGCAGGGAACCAGATTTTGCTTCTCTTACTGCAGATATGGCTGCTAGCGTTGCTAGTGTACATGGCAAGGGCCAGCGCAGTCATGAGGCTCAGCATTGCTGCTGGCTGTGCTCTGCTGACCGCTATTGCTCTTCCTCCTCGCCTGTGGAAGCCACAGCTGCGGCGCCTAGGCCTGCTAGCCTTGCTCCTTTTTGTCTTCACAGCAATTGGCTCAGGTTGGTGACTTTGCAATACCCCACAGCTTGAGTCTCCTAAGTAAGAGAAAACCTGCGCCAGACAGCAGGTGGGATGATGCATTGATGGCAGACAGCTTACACCATTTTACAGCGTTTTACAACTGCAGCCATGGCATACATCACCTCAGCTTGGCAGCACTAGCACTCCAGCTGTGGCAGTGTGTATACGACAGCAAGCAGATTTGCGCATTTTAGCCCAATGCAGACTGCTCTGCACGTGTGTGATAGCCAAAGGCAAATCACCTGGTTTGCTTGATGGCAACGTGTGGTGTGCACGTTGCTAAGGCATGCCTTGCCATGTCTGCATTGACTTGTTTTACAAAAGGCTCCGTGATACATTGCAGATGGAGTACCACCTGCATTGCAGCAGAGGCACCCTCCCACAGCCCTGGAGGGCTTACCAGGAATGCCCCGCCCAGCACAGAGCTACAGATATGTTATTCTGCATCTCTGGGTCATCACTATCACCCGCCGCTCCATCAGCCTGGGCATTGCAGCCGCCTCCCTCACCTTTGTAGCCTTTCAGGCAAGCCTCTCTGACCTGCTTGCTTCAGTCTAGCATGTAATACATCATTACTGGCATAAATTCAAGCTGTGCATTCACCTCTTGGATCTCGTTGCTTCTGCCTAGCAAGTAAAGCATCATTACCGGTACAAACGTAACCTTCGCCTTCATGTCTTGCCTTACCTCGTGTTACTTCATGGCTCTGTCATAAGTGTGCACCAACAAGGTGCAGATGCGTTACTTGCAAGATGACTGCATTACCTTTGTCCAAGATAGGCCTCTTGCACACAGCATGGCATATATTGTGTTTTAAGGCAGTCTCTGTGCTGCAGAGTGCCAGCCTGTGCTTGACATGCACTCCTGCAGAGGAGCTGGCTGTGGCGTTACGCACCCTGTTACGGCCATTTGCTATCTTTAGGGTTCCTGTGAATGAAACAGGTGAGTGCTCTGGCCTCTCTGATGCACCACATGAATGCCTTCGTTGTATGTTCGTATAGCCCATGTCATCACACCATGCAATGACAAGCACACACTTTGATGTTGACAAAGTCTTGTGAATGCAGAAGTGTATGCATTATTGCAGAGATCTTGCCCCTTCAAATCCTTCACACTAAACCCTGAGTAGTCTCATGTGGCCAAGCATCAAATGCTGCTCATATAAATGAAATATGTGTGTCGTTGAACATGCAGGTCTGACACTGCTGCTTTCCCTCCGCTTCATGTCATTGGTGTTTGAGGAAGTGAGGAATCTAAGCCTCGGCTTGGCTGCAAGAGGAATTGATTGGAATGGGTTGGGGCCCGCTGGGGGTATTCAAGTGCTGATTCGGCTTGGTGGTCGACTGTTCTCAAACCTCATGCAAAGAAGCGACAGCATAGCTCAAGCAATGTGCGCCAGGGGTTTTGTAGGCGCACAGGATCACAAGCTGTACTTGACGAGTACACAACCAAGCAGCACGACTGCAAATGTGGTGGCCACTATTTCCTTGGTGCTGCTAGGTGTTGCAGTCAAACTGATCTGAGTCACTGGCTGATGTCATCAGCATGGTCAGCATATGCTTAGTCAGAGTACAATGCCACAGATGGGACACACCCGCAGAAGGCTTCTGAGTGCTGCTGATAGACCTGACACGACCACTGTGTGCTGTTGACAGAACAATTGTAACGCTCATATATAACGTAGCCCGCTTCATGACCATTTCATGCATTATTTATTGACATGGTGAGGGCATGATCAGCTCATCAAGTGACACGTCTTTTTCTTCCCTTGAGTCCAACTGTTTTACACGCACCCTGCCTGCTTCCCACTCCTTGGGTGCCACAATAACAAGCCGATGTGCTGACATGCGGTCTGTGACCTGCAACGCATTGGATGGCTCTCAGGCAGGAAGACACGAATGTTTGAGCCATGCTTGATTGATTAAATGACTGTGATGTCAGTTCTGAGTCATGATTGCTTGAGGGCAGCACTTACAGCCAACATTCCTGTGGGCTTCTGCTCCTGTGTTTATTTCTTCACATGTTGCAAGAACCATGCTCTCTAAACAGTATTGCCATTGTCTCAGAGGCAGACAGCCTAGATGTCCACGCCAGCTGTACCAGCATGGCTGCATGTAATGATTCTTCAAGCTGCATCCTGCAGAAGATTCATGCATAAGCTCAACCATGCATACCTTGAAAACCTGTTTCATCTTCTTGGGCTCCAGGATGAGGTCTACAGTGCGCCCTGACTTGCGCAGCCTGGATGCCACCTCACATGCAGCAGGTCTCAGACTCTCATCCATCACCATCACCACATCCTCTACCTACAGCCCACAGTGACTGCCATCTGAAGATGGTGCCATGCGACATTGTAACTGACAGCAGAGGCTGCAGACAGCCGATGCAACACGGTTCTATACAACACATAGTGTGTATGGAATTACACCATATCCTCTACCTACAGGCCACAGAGACCAAAAACTGAAAACAGCAGCAATCAAGGCATGGTCATTGGCATTGCAGAGACGAAGTCCACATGCTATGAGGTGCAACCAGACATGGGCGTCACTCTGGCAGGGAGGCGCAGGTCTCAAATACCTCACAAGGCAAGGAAGCTGTGTCTCATAACAGGGTGCTGTGCAACATTGATAGCAGTTGTTGCTGCCAGTCTGTACAACAGCTCTCATCTTCATCAACAGCCACAGAAAGAAAACGCAATGCAGTGTGGTATGCCAGACTGGAGCTGACACATGGGTGGTGTAGAGCAACAGCTCTTTTCAATCCCGAAACGTCTATTTTAATTCAGAAACGTCATCCCTACACTGGAAATCTAAACTCAGAAACGTCTGGGGACAGTTTCTACATTGGGGAGATGTTTTAGTGTATTACAAAGTACCTGGTGATCCAGCTGTGGCAAGAGCTTCTTGTCTTTGAGGAGTTCCATGATGACTGCGTCTCCAAAGCCAAAGCCAGCACAGGGCTGGTGCTCGCCTCCTAAGGTCTCCAGCAGCTGGTCATACCGGCCGCCTCCAGCAATAGCACGCAGCTCTCCCTTCCTGTCCCGCGCCTCAAACACAATGCCTGGAAAGCAAACTCAAACTGGGCAAGCTACCAACAGAAGGCAAGCATTGTCGCACGCAACACTGCTGTGCTGCTGCAAGGGAACGAAATCATTGGCTTGAATCCTGAACATCTTTGCCTGCACGACGCTGTATGCATACATGCTGAAGCTGAGTCTGCTGACCCACCTTGGGCTCAGGTTTCCACAAACTGAAAGGAACAGCACGTCAGGTTCCCACAGACTGAAAGGAACAGTATGTCAGGTTCCCACAGACTGAAAGGAACAGCACATCAGGTTCCCACAGACTGAAAGGAACAGTATGTCAGGTTCCAGCGCTGACCTGTGTAGTACGCCAGTCCCCTCACAATGGACGCATCAAACACCAGCCAGTCTTGGAAGCCATAGCCTTCTGCAAGCCAGAACAGGCGCTGCAGCTGCTCTACGGCTGGCGTGTCGTCCCCCAGCAGCTGCTGCAAGTCCTCAAGGCTGCGCACTTGCATGGCAGCCATGATGCCTGAAATGGCCTCTGGGTTCAGCCCAGCAGCTTGTAGTTCAGCCGCTACCTGCAAAGGCCATGCATTTTCAAGCATTTGCAAGCATTGTTCAAGCATTTCCAAGCATTTTCAAGGCTCAGCTGTCATTTTCACTCATGTAGAGCCCTCAGATGCCTTAACTCATCTGGCAAGATATGCAGACAGCAGGACCTGGTCTGTTGAAGGTGGTGCACGCCAGTGTACAGCAATGAGGTTTGGCAAACAGAGGAACCAGTGAGCTCAGCAGATACCAAAGCGCAGCTTGACTCATATGCAGTGCAGGGCACAAGTTGGCACTGCAGACTGACTGACCAGCACCGACAGAGTGTGGATGCTGATGTGACTTACAGTTTCCTTAGGCAGCTTGTCCATCTTGTCCACTGTCACAAAGACTCGACTGGTTGACTCTGCGGGAACCATGTGCTGTTCCAGAACAGCTTGTAACAGCTGCCGGCTGGACACCTTGATAGCCACATCCTCTGCTGTCAGACCCACCTTCTGGAAAAACATGACCATGGCAGCCAGCAGCTCCGCTTCAGCCTCAACACCAGCAACACCTTCAGCACTGAAACAGGAGTTGTCAGTGCAGTGACATAGCAATGAAAGTTAGCAACAGAAAGTGGGCACTATAAATAGGCAATAGCACTCAGCAGCAGAGAGTAGCACAGGAAAGCAGCAAAAGAAAAAGGTACAGCATGGTCCTGACAGACCAGACATGGGAGCCCTGCAGGCATTTGTACCAGCGGCTCCACACAATCTGAGCATGGCATTAACAGCAGACGGCAGTGTCAGATGATCAGGTTTCTGCACGATGCAAATGGCTGCAAGGGCCTGGAGCAGAGATGCCCGGAAGTGAGATCCTTTGTCTGCTGCTGTGTAAAGCAGGCCTTTGTCACAACAAGCTGGCTGTGTATAGATCTTTGCACCCTGACCTATGCAGTCCATGTTCCACTGATAATGCTCACGCCTCCTGCCTCGAGTGCTGCGCTCAAAGCGCCAGCATTGCGCCAGAGTGAACCACTTAACTGGCAGCGGCAAACCCTTGCCTTTCTGCAGGACCATTCTTGCCAGGGATGGTGTGAATTCAGGTCTCAGAGCCATACGGCGACCACCTTTGTCCTACAACAATGCCAGCAGCTGTTCAGGAAGGTTGGGCTTGAAGATTGGTGCTGCAGCATGCTGATGGACTGTGTCGCCTCAAGTGTAGCTGCAGTGTACTGTTATTGATGTTGCTTATAGATTGCTGTAGCCTGTAGTGCAAAATGCAAAATGCAGAGCACCAGAAGCTCGCATGACAGCTCAGCAACAGTGAGGCAACCGTCACTTGCCACAACATCCCACACACTGCAGGGCAGAATCAGCACTTACCTCAAAGTTGTATAGTTGCTCAGTGATTTCCTCTCCAGCCTTCCGTACAAACAGCTCCTCTGACTCAAGCACTGGAGCATCCACTTGTTCAAAGGCAAACACTCGACTGACTGCTGCCATGTGATCAAACAACCAGCTCCGTAGACGCATTTCTTCTGGGTGAAAGTCTCTAGTTCCTGCAGGCCCAGCAGAGGTCATGGTATTGACAGCCATGCCACTGCCAAAGCAGGCATGCTGTGCAAACCAGGCAGTGACTGACCTCTGGGAGGTTGGGTGCTGATCAGGCCCTGCTGCACTGGTCGTACAGAAACTGTGCCAGACTTGCGAGAACCCGAGGTTTCCTGTTCCTGCAATTCTGTGGCCGTGACTACCAGACAACAGAAGAGAGTTCTACTTATATGACTTTGAAAGCTGTCACATTCTGACCTGTACTACAGCAACAGAGCAGCGGCATCCGCATTGTTGCGATTGAGATAGCTGGCTACGAATAAGCTTGCTGCCGTAGGTCTGCTGTGCACTGTGCCGCAAGGCAAGTATATGAGAGAGGCGCAAAGAGCACAGCCTCGCTTGAGAAGGAATGCTGTGTAACATTGCACTGCGGTTTAAACACTGATAATCATGTCAGAATGCGGCGTGCGCCGATCTGGGCACAAGTGAACACTGCTAGTGCTTGCAGTGATCACATGTGTCAAAACACGAGACCAACAATTCCAGTAGCGAGACTCGGGTTGCTGGAACACACAAGTGTGCCGCGCTTATACAAGCGGGAGAACACTGGTCGACAATTCAGCACTGATCTCGGGAACAACAGCGCCATTAGCGCATTGCTCGCAGGTACAGGTTGTGAATTGCATTAAAGAAGTGACCTATTATACTTCCCACCCCTCGTTCGCAGCGTTCACAGCGTTCAGAAAAGACCCGGATAGAAGTACACTTCCGCAGCAAGGCCACCTGCGAGTTGTTGAGCGCTACCTTGCCGCTGACCAAGGGTTCAGGCTGCTTGAGGGGGGCGTAAGGTGGCCTGCATTGCTAATGTACCAAACTCTTCAGTGCAACAGCCCAAGACAAGCCTATACGATCCAGAAAAGACAGCTTTCTTCTTGCATCCTCGTGTTTGATGCGCCAAGGAGGCTTTCATGACGCGGCTGAGCAGCAAGAGCTCCTCTCGCCTGGCCTCACGTGACGATGTTGAGGTCTATGAAACAGAAGTTCGGTAGCAAGACCACTAAAGGCAACTCCGTCTCTCGTGACGAGCCAGCTCCGGCGCAGAACAGCCGGCAAGCAGTGGCAAGTACCTCAGGCATCTCCGGCCGAGCTGGCTCCATCAGCCGCAATAACTCTTTGCCCGTAAGGGAGAAGATCCCTCAGCCATCCCTAGATCCAGCATCAGCTCAGCAATTTTATGCAGACACGCTCCCATCTTTCCGCGATGTGCCAAACAGCGAAAAACAGGGCCTTTTCATAAAAAAACTGCAGTTATGTGCATTTACTTTTGATTTCACAGACCAGTCAAAGAATGTCAGGGAGAAGGAAGTGAAAAGGACGACATTACTAGAGCTTGCTGACTACATCAACCAAAAAGATGGGGCAAAGTTCACAGAGTCAGTGGCAGAGGACGTCATTTTCATGCTCCATAACAATCTTTTCAGAGCTTTGCCAGCCACCAAATCTCATGACCAGGACAATCTAGACCCGGATGAGGAAGAGCCAACGCTTGAACCAGCATGGCCACATCTTCAGGTCAGTCCAGTAGATTTGCTGCTGTACTCCATGCATTGACAGCAAGTGCGGTCATTTGCTTAGGCATTTCAGCCGTGTTACTCCACATTGCATGCAAGCATTGCATCCAAGCACTGCTATATGCATTTGGCAATGATCACATGCCATCATCCAATGTCACCACATACAGCACTGCGTGCACTGGGCCACTCTGTGCATAGCTGCTGCTGCATGCTACCTATGCAAAAGTCTTACCTATGCAAAAGATGCTGCGCATGCTGCTGCAGATCATCTACGAATTTCTGCTGCGATATGTCTGCGCCAATGACACAGATGCCAAAGTTGCAAAGAAATACGTGGATCAGTCCTTTGTTGTGCGACTGCTGGAGCTGTTTGACTCTGAGGATCCACGAGAGCGGGATTACCTCAAGACCATCCTGCATAGGATATATGGGAAGTTCATGGTGCATCGGCCCTTTGTCAGAAAGGCCATCAATAATGTGTTCTACCGCTTTGTCTTTGAGACAGAACATCACAATGGCATTGCTGAGCTACTGGAAATCCTAGGCAGCATCATCAATGGCTTTGCCTTGCCACTCAAGGATGAGCACAAGGTAGATATGAGCTTCATTTGTATATGTTTGTGCACGGCCAGACAAATTTGGTCATGGCTTGGCACCTTGACATATGCATCCGTGCAGGCAGCTTGCACGCGTACTTTGTTGCATCATGCTGGCAATGCTGTCAAAAGCGTGTTTTGAGCAATGACAAGGTGAATCTGTATGCTGTGGGCAGTAGAAAGTGGCTTATTGATCTCTGTTGCTGGAGGCTTACCAGACGACCAGCACTGCGCAGTGATTCTTGCGCAGACTGAGCAAAAGCATTTGACAGACGTTGAGCTGCAGGCTGATTGCTTTTTGCATGTGCAGAGCTTTCTGCACAAGGCCTTGATGCCCTTGCACAAGCCCAAGTGCGTGGGTCTGTACCATCAGCAGCTGGCGTATTGTGTCACACAGGTGATGCTCAACCCTTGTGACGTAGTGAGCATGTCAGGTGCATGCGGCTCTGTCAGTACAGGCACGTTGGAAATCTGGTTCCTGTGAGAGAAGTCGCAAGCTTCCTAGACTAATGTAGTTGCCTGCATACACAATCATGTGTACTCTGACGTTGCCTGCACTATGACCATCCGTGAAGCAGACCTGTTGTTTGCTGCTCTTTTGCTGAATGGGGTGTTGAGTGCTGTCAAGCAGCACCCCAGCAGCTCAACACAGCAGCATGCTTGCAGTACAATCCTTCAGTGCTGTAACACTGCAAAAGTGCAAGGATCACTACTGATTACTCATCTTGCATAGGGCATGACGGAATCTAGTCCCACTGCAAACTTTAGCGGTGCAGAACAGCCATACAGCTGATACCAGCAATTTGCACAATGGGCACTGCATTGCCGCCGATGTTTGCTCATGTGTAGATGAAGACAGCAGGCATGCCAACATGATGTCACTGTTGCCGTTGTCAAGCCCAGTGCCATTGCTGAAGCCCAATTATGCTTCAGGGCAGCAAATTTTGCTCAACTTCCCTTGCCTTGCCTACAGTCATCCTGATCATTGAGGCTTCTGACTTCTACATAAATATGGCTGCTGATGGTGTTGGCGGTTGACTTTGCAGTTTGTGGACAAGGAGCCCAGCCTAGCAGAGCCAGTGCTAGGGCAGCTCCTCAAGTTCTGGCCCCTCACCAACAGTCAGAAGGAGGTGTTGTTCCTGGGCGAGCTGGAAGAGATCCTGGAAATGACTCAGGTTTGTGCTCCTGTATGCATGTGACTCCATGTGTTGGCTTTGGCACAGTGTGCACTGATGTCATCTGCATTTGTCTGTCAAGCCTTGTATGGTAAATATATTGTACCCATCTGCAGATGGGCGCTGTAAGAGACGGGATGTCAGCTTTGGTGCATTCCTTGTGTGATGACATCATTGTGCCCTTAATCGATCATTGTGGGAGGCATCTACTGATGTTTCATGCAATGTAGCCGCAGAGTAGCCTTTTATACACAACTTTGGTGCACCAAAATGCATTTTGTACCTTGAAAGGCTCTCTGATCACTGCTTCTGGTGTCTGATGGTAGGCGACTGAGTTTGCCAAGATCATGGTGCCACTGTTCAAACAGATCGCCAAGTGTCTCAACAGCTCGCATTTTCAGGTGAATTTTGGCCTCAAATCAGACCAGACCTTCATTTCGCTTTTGCTACAGCTGTGCTATGTACCCGTACATTGGAGGTTCTGCTGTTGCTTGCAATGCTTGCTGCATCTGCATCTGTCTGATTGTAAAAGTGCATTGGCCAGCAACATTAGCATTGCTTATCAGCCCTCGAGCAGCTTTTGTCATGTGATAAGAGCATCATATCATCGGACCAAATGAATGCACAATAAGCGAATGTCCTCAGTCAGCAGCAGTACTGTCCTGGGGTATGTTTAACTTGGTCATTACAACTCAGCATATGTGTGATCCTGCAGGTGGCTGAGAGGTCTTTGTTCTTGTGGAACAATGAATATATTGTCACCTTAGTGGCGCAGCACCGCCAAGTCATTCTGCCAGTTGTATTCAATGCTCTGGAAAGCAATGCTCGCAGCCACTGGAACCCGGCAGTGCATGGCCTCACAAGCAATGTCAAGAAGGTCTTCCAAGACATGGACCTGAACCTTTGGCGTGAGTGCGAAGCTCACTACCAGCAAGAAGAGGTATGCAAAAGTGTCTTGTCGTTGGTACTGCCGGATGCAAAGTTCATGCACGTAAATATGCGCTAGATCAGGCATGCAGCAGGCACTGACTCGTCTGGTCGTAGTAAAGAGCAAAGTAGTTCATCAACTACTTTGCTCTTTACCTGTGTCCACTTTAGCAGATCCGCTGTCAACATCTGATTTTGATCAAGTAGTCACAGGAGCTGCAGTTTGCAGTGTCGATGCATGTTTACCACAAGCTGCTGTGCAGTTAAAGTGTGAGACCTAACGCTTCTCCTGTCTACGCAGGCCAAGCAGAGGTCCCTGCGAGAGCAGCGCCAGAAGCAATGGCAGCAAATTGAGAAGAAGGCTGCTCAGCGGCAGGCCGCCATGCAGCACTTTTAGGTAGTCTGAGCAGCTCAAGACGGTACAGACGCTTCAGATGCAGCATGCTCCACCAGTTTGGCATGCTCGACCTGTAGTCTGACTGGCTGCCCATACAAACAGTGGAGCAGCCCTGAGGGCACTTACAGTATGTTCTGAACGGCATGGATGGTCATCAGGAGGCTCAGCTGTAATCCCATCTCTGGTCTTAGGCAGCTCTTGCATTAGCAACGTGTCGTTGTGTTGTCAATCTGACAATTTTGTTGCATCTGCGTCAGTGCCACGTGCAGTGCAAACATAGATCTTCTAGCATTCCGGCCCGTCAACTGAGTGATTTGCAGGTTCAAGCCGTCTTTCAATGTCATCCTCGTTGTTCCTGTGCTGCATGTCTGTGCCTGCGCGAGCAGAGTCAGCCCCCACCTGTGCCATTGCCGACTAGTTTGCAATTATTTATTTTCTCTCTTGCAACTCGAAGAGCAGATTTGCTCTTTGGAAAATTCACCAAATTTGAAGCCTTAAAGCACCTTGTCTGGTGGCTGTAACAATACACAGAGACTCAAGCCATTGTTGCGGCGGTTGGAGTGCTTGAGCTCCCAGCTTGCCGAGCTCGACTGGTTGGCCCTATTACTTATTGGTCTCTTGGCTTTTATTACTAAAGGGCGGCGTTCTTCTTCTGACGCCAGTCATGGCAAATGCTGTTACAGCAATGCTTAGCCCGTTGAACTGCGTCCGGAGGCCTCGCCACCCTGACAAAGCTGATTTGCGCAAAACGTCAGCGAGTGTGACGATGCCTGGCCTCAAATAAACGTCTCCCTGGCACTTGAGGCGCTGCACCACCAGAGTGCCGCCATCAAGATGAAGGCAGCACGTCTGGTTGCGGGGGCTGTGCAGGCCGGGCTCAGCTCTGGGGCTGCTTTTCCGCAGATCTGTGCTCCTTTAACCGCTCCAGGCATATGTCAGCCTGCCAGGTTCAGCGGTTGGCAACAGTTGACGTGTCTCAGGCACTTTAGCGCTGTGCCACAGCCAAATGTAGAAGAACGCGACGCTCTGATGGATGTGAGGAATATCGGTATCTCTGCACACATTGATTCTGGGAAGACCACCCTGACGGAGCGAATCCTGTTTTATACTGGCAAGATCCACTCCATTCACGAGGTCAGCTCTTGGTCCATAACGAACACGTGGCAATGCACGAACTACATTAGCATGCTCAGCAGACATCATGCCTTAGTCACAGAGTCCTACGTCCCCTGACTTGGTCTTGTGGCTCAGGTTCGAGGCAAAGATGGTGTTGGGGCAAAGATGGATCATATGGATTTGGAACGAGAAAAGGGTATCACCATTCAGTCAGCAGCCACCTTTTGCAAATGGAAAGACACCAACATCAACATTATTGACACGCCTGGTCATGTTGATTTCACTATTGAGGTTGAGCGTGCGCTCAGAGTGCTGGATGGAGCTATCCTTGTATTGTGCTCTGTTGGCGGCGTTCAGGTAATCTCGGATCTGTCTGAAACATGTATGCACCTGATCCATTCCCAATTTGGTGCTGGCATGCCAGTACCTGTTCCTTCATAACATTCTGCAGACCAAATACAATTGTGCTTGTGTAATCTGTATGGATGCTCAGCAGACAAGCTTCTTGACTTTTCTTTGTATGTAGTTGCTTATAGTTGAGCTCACAGGCGTTCACAGGTCTGCTCAGTGCTCACCAACTGACTTTTGCTGTTGAACACCATGCACAATCTGTGATCTTTGTTGCCTGTGCCCTGAACAGCACAAACCAATATGTAACAAGCTGCATTCCGCTGCAAATTTGCATATGCGTAACAACCCCCTTTTGCTGCCGCAGAGTCAGTCCATCACGGTAGATAGACAGATGCGCCGCTACGACGTCCCACGATTAGCCTTCATCAACAAGTGTGATCGATCTGGCGCTGATCCCATCAGGGTCTTGAATCAGATGCGAGATAAGCTGAAGCTAAACTGCTCACCAGTGCAGCTTCCTCTTGGCATTGAGGACAAGCTGAAGGGTCTAGTAGATGTAGTTGAGGAGCGTGCATACAGCTTTGGTGGACCTTTTGGCAATGAAATCACTGAGGTCAGCTGCCATCTTGATGTGGTGTCGGTACCTGTTCTGTCATGTGTCTGGGAGGCAGATATGTTCGTAGCTTGTGCCTTTTCAGGCCTGTGATGCAGGACATAGTTGCATACGTATCAAGACAGGCAAGAAGTCGGTAGTCTGGTAGCAATCTCATACCATATTATGCAGGTGCCCGTTCCAGACGACATGAAGGCAACAGTTACGGCGCGACGAGCAGAGCTTGTGGAGCGGATTGCAGAGGTGGATGAAACAGTGGGCGAGCTGTTCCTGATGGAGGAGCCAGTGGACTGTGAGACCCTGAAAGGGGGCATTCGAAGGGCAACCCTTGCCCTTAAGTTTGTGCCTGTCTTCATGGGCAGGTAGGGCTCATTGCATCCTTGGACCCTCTTCGGGGGCGAGTGTGGGTTCTTTCTGTGTTGGCTGGGCTCGGAGGTGCCTGTGATGTGGTGTGCTTTGCTCTGCTGCACTGGGCTGTGCCCTGCAGCATGGCAGCATGTCATGCTGCAATGCCATTCTGACCTGTGGGAACTCATCAAGCAGAAGAGGTCAGGCGCTTCAATCTGAGGGGCATTCTGTTGTCTGACCTGACAGAAACATGTGTTGGACAGCTGTGGCTGCAACTTGTGTCTTGATCAGGGCCTTCCTTGTGTACAAGCAGTACCTCTTAAAAATTGCTTGCCTCAAGTTGTGTGCTGCAGTGCATACAAGAACAAGGGCGTGCAGATGCTACTTGATGGGGTCACAGCATACCTGCCATCACCTTTAGATGTCACGAACAGAGCCCTGGACGTCAACAAGAACCAAGCACCTCTTGAGCTTCCCAGCTCCCAGCAGGTTGGGCTTCGGCCTTTCTTTCACCATCTCATCATGTTGGCTTTGTGGACACGGCTTATCAAGGGCTATTTTCTAATGTGCATGCTAAGTCTACTAAAGCTGTTGTTTCAGCACATGCTGCAAATGCACTGCTTTTGGCACTTTCCCAAGCTGCTGGGTCTTGTGCATGCTGCTGTTAATAGGCTGCTTTGGATGCCTGCTGAAAGGACTGATCTTATGCACAAAGCTGCTGAAACCTATAATCCTCATGTTGGATCAGAGCAGTTTACCTTAATACTGCTCTTCAGCTTGCCATTACTCACAATGCAGCCGGTCGACACTGTTGCCATCAGGAAGGGTCGTTTAGTTGTGCAAGCTAAGTATGGCCAAGCTGCTACTTCTGTTTATGCTGTGCTTGCCCTTCTGGTAGCCGTCAGAAATGCATTTCCTGCAGTTTTCGCAAGCTTCTGTTGCTCACAAGAATCTCATTTTTATTCACAGTAGTCTACTAGCATTTGCAGTTAGGCAATTAAGCTTGAGGTGGCCAGTGTGGGTCAGGGGGTTGCAGGCTTTTGCTCAACAGGATTTGGTCCTCATGCAGCGTCCTCTAGTAGAACTGGCATTTGAGCTTGAGGTGGCCTCTATAGGTCAGGGTCTTGGGGATTTTGGCTACACAGGGTTTGGTCATGATGCAGGGTCCTCTAGTAGCTTTGGCTTTCAAGCTTGAGGAGGGCAGATTTGGTCAGCTGACGTACATGCGTATCTACAGTGGCACCGTGCGTAAGGGCGACCCCATCGTCAACTCCACCACCGGCAAGAGAATCAAGGTCAGCTGCAAGTACAACATCAAGAAGCACTACAAACTGCAGCCTACAATGCTCTGCTGTCTCCTATGAAGTATTGGGCTAATGCTGCAACACCCAGCTAACTGCCTTGAGGCTGTATATGCGTACGCTTGTTTGCCTGCATGTGTTCTGCAGATGGTGTGAGTGTGCACTGTGTGTCAAATACTCACATGTTTGCAATTTGAACCTGTGCACCAGAAAGCGTGCTTACAGGCTGTAAGCTTGTGATCATTGTGCCTAGGCCCTCACTCCTCATTTACCAAGCATGGTAGGTCAAAGCAGTGTCATGTGAGTTAACCCAAAGCTAATTTGAGTGCAACGTGATTCTAACCTGAGTATGACCTGACTGTAAGCTTAGTATGACTTGACTGCAACCTGAGTCTAAGTTGAGTCTGACCTGCCTGTAACCTGAGTGCAGCCTGAATGTGGACTGAGTGTCACCTTGCCGTAACTTGATTGTAGGTACCTCGGCTTGTACGCATGCATGCCAGTGAGCTAGAGGACATTTCTTCAGCCAGTGCTGGGGACATTGTTGCCATGTTTGGTGTGGAGTGTGCCTCGGGTGACACCTTTACAGACGGCAGTATTAGGTGAGACGGCCTCAAAAGCCCTTTTGTGTCTGTTACAAACACAGTTCAGTACTTTCTGAACCATGCGGTCTTTTGAAATTGCTGCTTTTGACACCTTCACTGCGGAATACATCACACAGGTATAAATGGCTCAAAGCAGTACCTTAATCAATGACATACAGCAAGATTGCTGCCAGATGCAATGCAAACTACACAGACAGTAGGTGTGTCACACATGGGCATTGATGATGATACGCACACAGGACCCGGGCATAATGGTATATTATATGGTGTATTATATTTTCATATATAGTACTTACCTGTGTCCTGTCCAGGAATGTACCTTTGCCGAGACAATAGAACACACAAGATTTGGCAATTCACATATCACAAAAGCAAGCTCATTCTGCTCTAAAAGCTTTACGCAGCTCATGTTATGATGTCATGCAGGTGTGAAACAACCAGCGTTTCGAAGCTAGAGCCCATCACAAGCCCAACAAGAAGAGTGTTTCCAATGGTTCCTTGGAGTTATTGCAAAGCTGTGGAAACAATGATCAATTTGGGCACTCTGCATGCTGCAAAGACACTATGTGCATGCAGGTATGCAATGACCAGCATCACAGTCCCAGAGCCAGTCATGAGTCTGGCAGTGGCCCCAAAGAACAGGGAGTCTTCTGGGGCGTTTTCAAAGGCCCTGAACAGGTTCACCAAGGAAGATCCAACCTTCAAGGTTGGCATGGATGCTGAGAGCGGGCAGACCATCATCAGCGGCATGGGTGAGCTACACTTGGACATCTACGTTGAGCGCATGAAGCGTGAGTACAAGGTATGTACATTGCATATGGTTGAATCACATGTGCGCCAGTGTTTGCTGGGGGTGAGCTTGGCACAAGGCCGTCATTCTCATCAGAATGGGCTGCCATTCTGATTTGGCATCTGCATGAGGGCCAACTGTTTTTCTAAAGTATGTGGTTCCTGAGTCTTCACTAGGAAAGCGTGAACACTGTGACTACATGAGCAATATTGCAACATCGTTTTGGCTGTTTCAAGATCACCACAACAAGCAGCATGAACAGACAGGTCTTGCTACCCAGCTTCACAAGAAGCTTGTCGATTTTTATTGACGTTTGGTTAGCAGAGAAGGTGGAACAACCGTCAAGATGAGGAAAACAAGAAACAGAAGCTGTGACAACAACTCAGCCCCTTTATGCTGATAACATCGCCAATGCAACACTCAGGGCCTGTAATCCCATACTTGACTCAGCAGTATATACTTTGTTTGGCTCGGTTTCAATGTCCTTAGGCATTCTCAGGTGAATCTCAGGTGTTTGCAATGTCTGTCCGCAGGTTGATGCCGAAGTTGGCGCGCCTCGTGTGAACTACCGAGAGACGATCACCCGCAGAGCTGAGTTTGATTACTTGCATAAGAAGCAGTCTGGGGGCCAGGGGCAGTATGGGCGCGTGGTTGGCTACATGGAGCCCCTGCCAGAGGGCAGTTCTGAGAAATTTGAGTACGCCAATGAGATTGTGGGCAATGCCATTCCTCCCAACTACTTGCCCTCCTGTAAGAAGGGCTTTGAGGAGGCTGTCAATTCAGGCAAGCCACCTTTGTTCATTCCACAGCGTCTTTGCAATGGCTCAGAATCTGGCTTGCATGGTCCGCCCGTCGACATTGAGATGCAGTCTTTGCGTGGCAATACAACATGGCGACCTGTGCACGGGCCTATGCAACGGACACACTATCAGTCACAGTAAATAGCTACCAAACATCTTTAGAGATTCCTCTTGGCAAGAAAATTCGCTGTTACAGAATTAGATCATGGTAGCTGTCTGATCTGCAGATGCCACTCAAAAGACAGCACCCTTGTGCTGCTTTTGCTGGCAATGCTAAAAGGATCGCAGTGTGCATTTGTGACTTACGTACAAAGCGACACTTCTGCATGCCACTCCCAGTGAACTTTGTTCTCAAATATGCAGCCTGAACTAGGCTCACGGCAGCTACCAATTGCCAAAGGCAACGTGAGTAGGTGTCTACACCTTGGCGTTCTTGCCAACACCGACTTTCCTGCTGGCATCTTTTCATTCAGCTCTCAGGCCATTTGAGCCTCTCCCAAGAGCAGTCTAGCCCTCTTCAGGATGAGACTCTTTGCCTCAAGCGCCTCGCAGATAGTTCTGTACCCGCACCTCACTCAACACTCATGAGCCCACCATGCCAGGCTCACTCACCTTTGTGACTTTAGTTCATGCACCTCTGCAGGAGCTCTGATTGGGCACCCAGTGGAAGGGCTGCGAGTGGCTTTGACAGATGGCGCAGCTCATGCAGTGGACAGCAGCGAGCTGGCCTTCAAGCTAGCATGCCAGTATGCCTTCAGAGACGCCTACAATAAAGCCAGCCCCACTGTTCTTGAGCCAATCATGGCTGTTGAGGTATGCTCACCTCTGCCACCTGTGCCGGTGTGGATCTTGTTTGGCACCACCTGTGGCATCAATTATGGTGGCTGTTGAGCTATGCTTATATCTGTTGCTTGTGCCAATGTGCATTATGTTTGGCAGCGTTTGTGGCATCGATGATGGTGGCATGGCTGCGCACAGTTTCCACCCTTTGCTTTACAGTGCCTTGCTTGACAGTGTACAGTACAGTAAGAATAACCGTAACAGTAACTGTGATAGCGACAATGACAATGAAAGTAATAATAACAATACAGCACAGTGCAGTGCAGTACCGTATAGTACTGCTTTGCCAGCATGCAAGCAGCCTGCAAGAATGCAGCTAGCAACAATGACAGCTTAGTGCTGAGCTGTGCCAACTTGCAAACCAAGTCCTGGGTATGAAAATTCTCCTGCTGCAGCCTATCACATGCTGCTGCAAATTCACATGGAAACTTGGGGAATTAGTGAGAAGACAAGTGGCAGCATATGGACAGCATGATACCTATGGGTTCAAATGCTTGCCGAAATGCTTGCTGTGTAGTACTAGCAATGCCCCGGCTTACTTCCTGCAGATACGGGTACCAAACGAATTCCAAGGAGCAATTATTGGTGATGTCAACAGACGAAAAGGCTTGATACAGAATAGTGAAGCAGAGGGAGATGAGGTCATTGTGGAAGCTCATGTTCCTCTGGCTGAGATGTTTGGCTACAGCACTGGGTTGAGGTCCATGACTCAGGGCAAGGGTGAATTCACCATGGAATACAACCAGCATGCGCCTGTCACAGCTGACAAGCTGGCAGAATTGACACTATCCCATAAAAGGGGCTCATGAATGAACGCCTACTCTCTGTTTGTGAGTTGTTGTCATGCATACTTTGGTGGGGTAATGCGTTTGCTTAAAGTGAGCCAGTTTGTGTATGTTGTGTTTTCTTGTGTGATATGTCTCTTTGCGTTAAGTTCTGTGTGTGTTACAGTTTGTGCAGCATGGAATGAAGCTTGACTTTGACGGGCAAGAACAGCATTGCAACAAATTCATATGTGAAGCTTATACGTGCATAAAGCTCCTTTGTGCTCTGATGTAGTAGATGGCAAATCAGTTGAGCTAGCTCATTGCAATTCACAAGCTTTTATAGGTTTAATGTCACGATGCTATATGCAATGCACATAACAGCTGTGGGTCTGGTTCTGGGGAAATTAATGATATCATGACAGATCCAAAGTTGATCCTGCTGAGCTTCTCGCACGCATGGAATGCCACACACCAGGTGCAGTCACTAAAACCGGTTTGCCTGACTGCAGTTGCAGACATAAAGGAAGTTCGAGCTGTTCCTTGATGGACGCACTGAATTGCGTTAGGTTGTATGCCCAACACTCACATTGTACTCACAGTGTGCAGGGCAACTACTCGGTGGCTTGCCCGAAAAAGTTATTTCATGACTTCCTGCGGCATTTGCAGCCGCGAGGGGAACAGGGAGTGCAAAGGGAGTTGCAGCTGGCACAGCAGCAGCCTAAGTTGGGCTTGCAGCAGGCTCTGGCAAGCCCGGTGTCGGCAAAAAAGTTTGACTGAGACGGAACACTGAGTTTGACCCAGTCCTCCCTTTCGAGCGAGGAGCTTCTTGCATGCATTCATTCATTCATTCATTCATTCATTCATTCATTCATTCATTCATTCATTCATTCATTCATTCATTCATTCATTCATTCATTCATTCATTAGATTTTAAAGGTCGTTGGGGCCAACCAT
>JAABUP010003487.1_pt1 | contig 27707 bp, 15 predicted proteins | sample 5559201 | NCBI WGS metagenome assembly JAABUP01 (sample SAMN10711887, study PRJNA513373) | rock metagenome | isolation source: Antarctica rocks | place: Antarctica | reverse complement strand
ACGAGATTTCCCAGGTATATGCCGAGTATGGCAGCTGGACTCGTCAGGCCCTAGGAGCATCTCGTATCATGGACAGCTTCATGAAGGAGAGCCAGCGGTTGCACACCTCGCAATACAGTATGCAGAGAAGTTTCCGGAATATGGCGAGATACGTATGCTGACTCTGATCTCAGACACCATGCAGCGCAGGGCGGTCGAGGATTGGACCTTCAAAGATAGGCTTCACATTCCGGCCGGCACGTCGATCTTCCTCCCTAGCAGGCTTCTTGGACGCGACCCGGACGTCCATCCTGACGGCGCCAAATTCGACGCCAAGCGCTGGAAGCGCATGAGGGAAGAAGGTGACGCCACCAAATTTCATTTCGCCTCGCTCCAGAGAAACATGCTGCTCTGGGGCAGCGGCCCTCATGTCTGCCCCGGTCGCTTCCTTGTCCAAGAGATCGTGAAAAGTTTCCTCATTTACCTTGTCACAAAGTACGACGTTAAGTATCCCGAGGGCGTCGAGAGTCGCCCCCCCGATGTCCCCATTCAATCCAGCTCTTTCCCAGATACAACGACATCACTGCTCTTCAAGGAGAGGTAAGGTTTTCAACCACCTTTCTAGGTCAGCAGGAAGCGACTACAATCGGACTATACCTATGATGTGTTGGCTGTTAAGTTGATGAATTCAAACGGCCACCACTATTAGCCCGCACTCAGTGTTGGTGTTGTACTTACAGTAGGCCAGTTCATACAAGAGTGAAGTGGTCTTGCTCACTTCATGACTTGGTCGAACCACTATCACACCCTCTGTCCTTGCTGATTGGAGAGTGTTTGGTTGGACGGATAGTGTAGCTGACGTTTGTCATGAAGGCTTGGGATTGTCTGGAAGTTGCAAAGAATTCTCTGATAGGGGCAGTGTAGATGTTCTGAGGTGAGAGGAGATTATGGTGGAAGGAAAAGTAGAAGTTAAAGATGTTGATTAGGATGAGCCAGTCATGGCGGTAGTATGTATAAACAAGTGCTAGAAGTGTCTCGAACTTGTGGTAGATCAGAAGGAAAATGAGTGTTTAATGTTTATGTATGCTTGCTACCTTGATTCCTCTTCTTGATAGCTAGAGGACTGCCTAACCGTTGATTGATCACTTGCTTGCTTGGCTGACTTGTTGCTTCTGTTTTTGCTTGACATAGGAAAGAAGACTGAGTGTGGTGGTTCTGAATATTTAAATATGTCTTATACCTCTTGAAACCTTGAAGATCCTCCTGATTAGGCTTGCTACTGTGGAAGGAAGAAACGGTTGGGGTGACACTCTAGGGGGTGGCAGTGTGTGGAGGGTAGAGATTTTTCCCGCGATGGACACACATGGAACGAACAATACAGATGAGTCACGATGTTCATAACTTTTTTGCTCTACTCTCTGACAGTCAGACCCCCATGCAGAAAATAAGTTTCCGTGTGAAAATCACTTCTTTTCCTTGAGCTCCCGTGATCTACCTCCCTCACCCGCCTCCTCCTGCGGCGCAGCAAGTCCGCCATGTGCGAGCAAGACCGACCTTAGAATTTTCCAGAGCAGCACCCCGCGAGATCCTAGCGATACATCCGCAGCACGGCCCTCACTGGGTGTGGTGTTTTGTTTTGTGCCTCCGGCCGGTTCAGGTCTCTACGGGGTTTCCCCGCACCCATGCCACTATGAGCCTTCTCCCAGTATGGCATCCACACTGGAATGTATGAAAAGTACATTTTATGTGGTACCTCAGTCATATTTTTCGCATCTCGGGTCAATTGAATAGGAAATTCTGAGAATCCAGACTCATGTGTAAGATCCACAAATATAATATCCTGCATTTCGCACTTATTGATTAAAGATCTAACAAGAAGCCAAGAGTGACTGGGTTACCTTGTAATACAGACCACGGCCGGTATCCCGCCGACTGGTGGGTTCTATTTACTCACCGATTCGAGCAGAAGAGAAAGCGTTTGCTAATTGTTAAACCCAGTCGTTCAATCTTGTTGCTGGTGATCTGTAGACGTACCGGCTTTCCGCAAAGAGCTGTTTTGCTAAATGAAGTAAGACGTTCTTTGTTGCGAATCTCATTGGTCGTTTCGCACTGGGCATCCCCGGCTCCTCTTTGAGTGGATCAAGGATATACTAGAAGTGTCAATTTTCATAAGTGGCAGGAAAAATATGCGTAAGTACCTGTGGAACAGAAGAAGCGACATCTGAAGGCATCGCAGAGTACTTGCGCTTCCATGCAGCAGTGGAGCAGTTCCGGTTCTTACGAATAGTTTCGCCACATAGAGCTGAGATAACCTCGAAGCCGCCAATACCATACACCATTGATCTGACGGATTGCTTCAGCCACCAGAGCTCGTAAAGAGATGCTTTGGGGTGTTTTCCCTGAAGTCTATCCCTGTGATCAGCCAAAGTTCTTCATAGGTAACATTCGTAATTAGCGCAGCTCTTGGTCTTTCTCTTGCGGTATTTGGCAAGTAGCAGTAGTCACTTAGATAGAGAAGCAATAGCCTTCTCATATGAAAGCGACGAATGACCCAAGCGCAGATGGAAAACAAATGAAGATATATAGAAGGGAAAAATACGTCAAGAAAGGGATAAGATAAGGAGACATCGGAGTGGTAATACTGAACAATCCGTTAGGTTACATTACATGCACAATTATACGAGATCAAGAATTACAGGTGGAGAACTGCTCTCTAAGAGATTGATTTTAGAGGACTTCGTAGGAAGGTCCCTAAATCGGGCCATCAGCGTTCGCTTATACTAGCTACATCTTACGATCGAGAGTGGCCGCCGAAAAACCAATACCCGAGTAAAGTCCCAGAAGCAGGACTTATTAGACTGGATGATGTAAGCAATTTTACGGGATAACCGACGGAAGAAGAGAGGGTGAGTAGAGAGAGCGTAGGGGTGAGTAGGGTGAGTAGGTGGGTGAGTCGGGTGAGCAGAGGGTTGAGCTGCGGCTGTGAGGCCTGAGCCGAGGGGTGAAGCGCGTAAGATTGACTGGCCTCTTTCGAGGAGCCAAGGCTAAGGTTAATTTTTGGAGATGATACCAAAGGGTATGAAAGAGCGCTGCGGAGCCCATTAAGGTGCTTGGGAACGAAGTGATCGAAAAGCTTCCGTTTAAGTTGTACGCAGGCCAGCGGCCACGACCCGTGAAAAGAAAAATATCAAAAATCTGAATGAGGTGTCGAAAATACCGGGTTTTAGTGCCTGTTGTTCGAGCATTGTGTCCATAGATTTTTACTATGCTGGGGTCGTGGGCGATGGCGAAGACGAGGATCTCTTGATCGAGCTCATGAGCACGCGAAACCTTTCAGTAGAGCTCCACGATGTCTTTGACGCCCAGGCTCGCACTTTACATCGCCTGTCCCTTGGCCTCGCTCATAGCTTTCTCACCACACTTGACCTCACAAATTAGGAACGGAAAAGACAATTCATCGGTCGTGAAGCTGGGACAATCGGACGTATGATTCATCTTGAGTTGCAACATCTCTCCCTGGGTAAAGGCCGAGGAGGATAAGCCGACAGCGATGTCCGGCTTGACTGCGGACCGATGATGGGGGTACACTTATCCCACAGTTGATTGAGCCCATCAATCACGACTTGAGGCGCAACTGCTTTTTCCAGCGCTTCGGTTCGTTTCGGTCCCTCAGCTTGCGCCAACGTCTCTGCTTCATAGTCCAGATAGACCAACTCTGCTGAAGAAGCTAGCAGCAGCGTGATATCGCGAACAATTCGAGCTTTGTTGCGCCGCTGGGCCCGTTGCAATACCGCGATGAAGCGATCACTGTGGACAAAGTTCCATAGCCGCTTAAATCTCGCGCTCAATAGTGTCGCATAGAGCTGCACGCTCTTACGGTCAATGGCCGCCTCCCCTTCAAAGACGTCCACAATCATGCCGTGTTCCGCGATGACTTTTGCGTTTTCGCGCGAATGAGCTCTTGGGCTTTCCCCGTTCTCAACGCTTTGACTGTAGCTCTTGGTGCCCCCCTGGCCGCGTACTCCATTGGACCTCCTGTTGCGCGATTGGACCCTTCGATGGGTTTTTATCGCAGGCCGATGGTTTACACGGGATATACATGAGCAAAGATTTCCTTCTGTTCAGAAACTCGAAGCGAGTCATCCCGTGACCGTGGTACTGTTTCACTCAGAATGCACCGGTCGCTGCGTATCTGCGGCGTGTGCGGCTGCCAGCTACCGACAGAATAATACTTGGTTCATCTATGGGCACGGTCATGGGACCACGACCCACGGTCTCCCACTCTGGCCGCGCCCGGCTCTTTATACGGTACGTCTTTCCTCTTGCTCGCCTCAACGGCCATCAGTGGTTTGGGCTTAATCAGTAGCAGCAAGATCAGTAGATTTCCCACCCAGATACTCAAATCCGAGATATGGCCGTCTAAACGATGGCCTCAAGGGCATTGCTTTCGTCCAGAAATTAAAGTCGTGCACTGCTATTTTTTTCGAATGCGCTAGACAGGACCGTAGTTCTCGGTATGATCAGCTCCTGTCCTTGTATACAAACCACTTTCCTTTACTACATGTAGCTGAGGGCTTGCGATCGTAGCAACTAAGTATGGTACCGGAAGACATCGTCCTCGCCTTGAAGTGTCTCTACATGGAAAACTTATTTGTCATTATAGCGATCTCGATCAGCAAGACATCATTCGCAATGACAAACCTCGGACTAGTTAAGAGATGGCAATTCCTACTGTTTTGGTTCAGCATCCTGAGCCTCAATGTTATCATGGGCATAGATGCTATCTTCCAGTCCACTCAGTGCGCTCTGCTGGAGAGAACATCGGACGCGCAAGTGGAAGGCCACTGCTGGAATAGCTACTCGTTATATATTACTCCATGTTTGCGAGCGGTAAGTCTCGAACTGTCCATCTTCCTTTTCATTAGTCCTGCTCTTGTATCAAGTCCTCCAAGCTTAGTCCGCATTGATGGACTTTGTCTTGGCTATTGTTCCCTGGCTTTTCCTCGGGCATGTGCAGATGAAGACACCCGAGAAGGTCGGTCCCTGTTGAAGCAATAGGAGCTGCAGTAGGAGCTGCAGTAGGAGCAGGAGGAGTAGTCGTTCAATTAGGAACATTCCTAATTAGGAACATAGTTGTTGCAGCGTCATTACACTGCCCGCTAGCCTAGTTGGGGCTAGCGCCAATTGCAGCACAAAACATAGATAGCTTCCTACTGTATTCCGTAGAAGACACACCTTTAGTCAATTATCAGATCTACACTTCATCAGTCCCGTGATTTCTATGAGTCAATTCCTTGAACTACCTGACCTAGGCAGCTTCTCACCGCTTGCTTATGACTCGGATATTACTGCTACAGCCTGTATCAAGACAGCGTATCTCCCCGATCTGGGAAGGTGGACAGATCTCACATGCAAGATGGACCCTTGAATGCCGACTTGCTGCACTATCATGACATTACTGAGCTTCTACGCCCGATCTGCTCATGTGGGCAGCCGCCGAGAACACTGTCATCATCATTGGTGCCTCTATGCCGTGCCTCCACAAACTTCTCATAGAAATCCTCTTCAAGAAGGCCCCCGCATCCACGAATCACACCAGCTCAAACGATCTCGATATCCGAACAGCCAGGAAACCAACATTTCTAGAGGCAGTGTACGCAAGCCACAAGACTCTGAGGCCGGGAGCCAAAATTCCGATGACACCCGTGATGGAAGTATTCCTTGGAGGCAATAGGGCCAGTCAGAACGGCATCTTGGTCATCCAACAGTTCACAGTCATCAAGCAAGGTGAGAAAGGTAGTAGGGGTAGGGATGCAAAGAACAAATTTGGGATTGATGGTTCACTTCCGAGCCGAAGCAGGCTCATGGTCCACTTAGGCCAACATGGGACGATATATTTGAGATGATTATGCGGTAATCGGGTACGTAGGCTGAAGTAAATACGGGACACGAGATGGCAATACTGTTTGAATTGCTTTCTATTCAATGGAACCTTTACGGGGATACCATGGTCTTAAGTCTACAGGATAGCTTTCACGAGACATGAACATGCAACGTTCTATTTGACTTCGCTCCTCTGTTGGCCCTTGTCACGCAGGCGCTCATCACTTCACCTAGCCCTCAGCTCACTTCGGTTTTGAGCTCGATATAGGGAACATGGCTCAGTGTCTACGCAGAGTTGGACAAAGACGGCTCGCTCACCGCTCATGAACTCCTAGAGATGGGCACGGCGCAGGGGATCGACCGCTTGAAACATCGACGACGCAGGACGTCCACGGACGCCCTAGGGGTTCCCAACCACGTTATCGGACCTCATCTGAGTGCGGGGAGCAGAGTGAGAAGAGGCAGGGTCTTATTTCCAAATTGGGCGCATCTTCGCCTGGCCCACCTAAAGGGTTGCAGATCCCTGCTGGCACCGGCCCCGGAAACATTGCAAAGAGTGGTGCCGAGACATAACACTTCTCGGCCCCACAAGAACCTTGGCCTAGTATCTCAGCGCGAACTTGAGGATTACCAAGACCCTAAAGTAGATACATGAATCGTCTAAATCCGCTGTACATGTATAACGGGTATAGACAATCTGCAAAACGCCTAGAAGATAAGTAGTCATCAATGGATTTGTCATTCATCACACCACGGCAGGCTCTCCCTTCGCGGCCTCGGCAAGGGCATGATCGATCAACACCGCAATCCGCCTGCAAGCTTCGTCGGCACCCTCCTCCGTAACCAAACTGAAGCTTGCCCGAAGCTGGGATGTCTTGCTCTTGCTGGGCATGAATGCTATCCCCGGGACGGCGATGACGCCAGCCGCGATAGCGGACTTGTTGAGGACCTCGAAACTGTCCTGACCAGGAGGGAGCAGCAGGTTGATCCAGAGAAACATGCCGGCAGTGGGCACCTCCCAAGTCGCCTTCCCCCTGAGATGCCGCTCGGCGGCAGCGACAAACACGTCCCGCTTACGCCGATAGAAGTCAGACGCCTTGGACGTGTGTGTGAGGAAGCCTTCGTGACCCCAATGCCGAAGAAGCGCTAGCGCGAGGACCTGGGTTGTCGAGGCAGCTTGGAGGCTGAGGGGGGTATTAGCGCACACCATCAGGGGTCCTTGTGGTACTTACTTGGTGTTGCCGGTGATGATGTTCACCTTTTGGAGGATGGAGGGCGATGTTGTAAGAATTCCTATGCGCATTCCAGCGCTAACGATCTTGCTTAGAGAGTCAAATCGTAGCACACGGCCAGTTTCGCCGTTGACATCAGACTCGAGGGACAGGTAGCTGCGGGCCTTGGTGGCGGGGTCCGCAAAATCAAGGAAGTAGTAAGCATCATCTTCGAAGATGAGGAAATTGTACTTCTTGGAGAGACGGAGGCTGGCATCACGGTTAGCTAGGCGCCAAGCTAATGCTCATCACGATTCCCAAAATGCTACTGACATCTCAATCTTGCGTTCTTGGGTACATGACCGCCCTGTTGGGTTGGAGCCCGTTGGGACCGTGTATAGGACACGGGGTCGGGCTTTGTCGCTTGGCCACTTAGATAGGACCCGCTCGACCTCCATTGGGTCCAAACCTTCAGCGTCAGCGAACACCTCTAGCCAAAAATATTAGCAGCTGGCTGAGCCGGATTGGTACTATGCGCGGGATACCCACCAACGAGGTTGTGGCTGTCGGCACCAAGGAATCCCAGGGTACCCCTAGAAATACATGTGTTAGCACGAGACATGGACTCTCCGACCTTGGGTTGCCATACGAGTATGCCGGCCTGTCATGGATGATTAGTGACAAGACACTATGTAGGTCGATGGGGTGATACATACGTGTCAATGAGAATGGAATCACCTGGATCCGTGAACACTTGGAACGCCTTGTGCAAAAGGTCCTGGCTGCCGCTCCCGATAGCGCAGCCCCATGTGCCGGCAGCTCCCGGGCTGTGCATCTTCACCTGAAGACCCTCAAACCACTATGCTGGATGTTAGAAAGTTTTCTACCACATAGAGGAGGGGGTGAAGCATTCTTGCCTTAAGCAGGTCTGCAATACCACCCGGCAGGAGGGCGTACTGGAAGGCGTCGTGTAGCTCCGTCTCGTTCAACTCGATCTGCTCATCGGTTCCCTTGAGGGTTATCGAGATTCCCGAAAACGGAAAGCAGTCCGGATTTGGTTTTCCTACGACGGACAATTAACAACTGCGAGTAGTGTCGTGCAACAGCGGTGCCTTTGCTTACCTACGAGAAGAGAGATCATGCCCGGCACGGCCTCGAGAGGCAGGAGGCTTTGAACTGCGACGCATTGTCAGCACATTTGGACTCGTTGACGATGCAATGAGGGGCCAGACTGAATGGCGGCTGCCATTTGCGCATCCGCTGTGAGAGCAACTCCGTGGGATCGTAGATGGGGACGTCCTTGGCGGGTGGCTCCTTGTTGACCTGCGGTCCGGTCACGATGGCCATGGCGCAGTTGTCTTCGCTGCTTAAGAAGTTCGATGCAGATGGACAATAGCGGCTTTGCTGTGACAGATACGCTCTTGCTAGGTCGCTGAGAAACAGGTTCGCAAGGGAAGGCAGTCACTCAAAAGGGAGGATAACCGGTCCTGCCGGCATAAGCTGTTGATAGACCCCCTGCCTATTTATTTGATCGGATCGGGAGCGCTGGCGAATACAAGTATGACTAATTGCAAGGCGGGAGCGATCGGGAGGACTGGAACTGTTATGCACTTGGGGGGATCTGGAAGCATGGGGAGTGGATTGGTGTAATGGCCTGCGGCTCGCTATCTAAATAGGGGGACCTCTGGTCCAGGCCAGGGGGAAGGCACTGTGTAGAATGCACTGCAGGAGCTTATCAACAGTCCATCTAATGGTGCCACTAAGCGTGGCACCACCCACCAACTTATTTCACGGTTCGCGAGCTCTCCGCCTCACATGCAAGAACGGGAGCGAAGGAGTACGATGCTACCCCCCCACCAACTTATAGACTCATAAGTGTCAGGGCGCAGAATCGTTACGCCAATACAACGCGCATCGAAGAAACAGCCTGGGCTGTTTCTTCGACGAAGGAACGATTCACCGGAAAAACGGGACGAACCTTTTAAGCTACACACTGACACAGGAGACAGGGTACGTGACATTCCTCACCCGGAGGTGCTTGCCTTAAACATTTCTACGTATAATTCATGCTATTGTCATTACATTTGACTATTTGCGTGTTCGTTTGATTTTTGTGATAGTGCAGTTGCGGTACGGAGGTCATTCCGAATACTTTCTTTTCTGACCTCGCAGAAAGATATCTAGGTTTTGTGCCGCAATTGACGCTAGCCCCAACCGGGCTAGCGGGCAGTGTAATTGCACCGCAACAACTATGTTCCTAATTGAACGACTACTTCTCCTGCTCCTACTGCTGCTCCTACTGCAGCTCCTACTGCTTCAACAAATCGTAATTCATGCTTTCTATTTCTTGTGCGCCGTAATGTTATGAGGGCCATCGAGCACAGCCGGGGTTCAAAGGGGGACCTCCTTGCTAACCTCTCCGGCAACAACAATCTGATGGCCATTACCGTGAGGGCCTTGCGTCTTGGAAGATGACCGTCGGAGGTTCTTCAAATACCGAGAGGCTACATGAAGACCTTGCGAGTCTTCTCCAGGCACCAGCTTCCAGTCTCGAGATCGAGCGGCTAGGGAAGTGATGTTGTTTGCGCCATCTATCTCACGCACAAATGCTAGGTGCTCTTGCACAAGAGCCATATCTAATAGTGTTCCCTTCCATATATGATTTTTGCATGCTGATGCAGAGTCTGATCTCTCAGTAGTCAAGCCCAAGGTAGGAGCGGAGTAGTGCTTTGCGCCGCGCTGCAGGAGTAATCACGCTCCCCGGGCGTGATTAAATGAGCCGCGAAACGTAGTGCCGTGAAGCCCTTTTCATCTACATTTAATCCTCGAGCAAGCGGAAAGGCCAGAAAGAAATGTTTGTCAGTTGCGTAATGGAGCAACGAGTTCCTCTTTGGCGTCAAAGCACTGGAGATTTGCACCAAACCGTTGCAAGAGCTTTAGGGATTGAACTGTGTCTAGGGTACGAATCACGGCCAGGGCTGCTCTCAACCCAGGCCCTTTCGTTCGCCTTGCGGGATACTCTATGGTCTATGCCCGATTGATGTCGAAGTCGGTATCCTTTATTCGAAACTCGACAAGCTTGCCAAGCTATTGCCCTTATAAGCAGCGGGTAGTGCATTATCTTGTACTCGGTAAACTCGATGTTCTCGTCGATCGAAACTCTTGCGAGTTGCTTGTGACCATTCTCTACAGCCGAAACTGAAGCGTTTTGCCTATTTTCATCGACCACGAATTATCCATTACATCTGGATGCGAAGCCTATTGAAAGAGGCCGAAGTCATCGTTATGGCGAGGGGCAAGCATGGACGGAGACAGAGACTTTAATGAGGCTGAACGGCTGCGAGAGGTCATTCTCAAGAAAGATGTCCTCTTGTGGAGGCTATACTGGGAGAAACCTCAGAGAGGCATGGCTATGGGAAATCGCAGATAGGCCTGAACCAGCCGGAGGCAAAAAAAAGAAGAAAAACACCCTGTAGCGGCTGCGCGGTCGCGGTATCGCTGAGATCTCGCAAGGCGCTACCCTGTGAAATCCTAAGGTCGGCACGTCTTGGGTATCGCTGCTACCTGGCTGCGCCGGGGCCGCAGGCCGACGGAGGCCAAGGCTCAAGTAGGCTCACGAGGGAGGAACAGCTTTCATAGGTATGCTTGATTTTCTGTCTGGGAGTTTGACTGTCGGAGAGTAGAGCAAAAAGGCTACGAACATCATGTGTTGTCTGAAGATCCCATATGTGTCCATCGCGGGAAAACTCTCTATCACCCTCCATACGCTGCCGCCCCCCTTAAGTGTCACGCCAACCGTGTCTTACTTCCACACTCTCTGTCGAAGATTTCCTGCTGAGCGGCGCCAAACCCCGTGCCAGCTTCGGCTCTGATGGTTCTCCATGGAGTGCACTCCTTCCTGCCCTCAACACCTGCAACAAAGCACATAAGCACGATTTTTCTGCAAATGCGGCCCTACTCCTGATCTTCAGCACCGAAGTTAACAATATCACAAACAATGGTCAAGCAGCTGCATTGACCAGGGCTGCTGCTAGATGCTCCATGTCAGGGTCATGCTTTTCTGCGAGATGAGGCTCTCATCGACTGCTATGGACGAACAAGGAAGCACGACTTTGCACGAGATCATCCATAATAACTTAATAACAAAGTAACGCGATCCCCCGTTAAGTAATTGTGGATGATCCCGCCAGTGGGATTCTCCGCTTTAGCTTGTTGTGATAAAGGACAGAACGGACCTGGTAGACCTTCTACTATGCTTCTCTCCAAGCCCGTGATACTTCCTTCAGGACATCACTTATGGCTGCAGCTCAGGAAGGAAATACAAAGGTTATAGGAGGTCCTGTGTTCTGCGTATTCAGGAATAGGTCTAGACTTGATCAGGCCGAACACCCTGACAGACACAATCTTGGTATACGAGGACACGAGGGTAGATAGGCATGTGGATATATTGATTGAATTATCTAGTAGGTAGGAACTACGGAGGAAGGAAAAGGCGGGAAGAAGGTAAATACCCTGAATCCCCTGAATCCACTAGCGCCGGATGGATGCGGAGATTACTAACCACGGGTAACAGTACTGTTCCCTGTTTCCAACATACAACAGTTGATTCACTATCTTCATCTACTTGATTAGAAACTTTTCCTTGAGTCGCTCAACTGCCAGTGCACCCAGAAGCTCCACCGTGTTACTCTTATCTGCCAATTCCAGGACCGTAATCTCGACGCCTAGAGCCTGCTTCCACCAGTTGCGAATCTCAATCGAGACCAGCGAGTCTGCGCCCATGGACGTGAGCGTCTGAGATGTGTCAATGGCGACATCTTCCTTCATGAGGAACGTGAAGACATGCTTGGCAATTCCCTGCGCCAAAAATGTTACAGTTGCAGGATCATTAAGTTTCTCCGGCTCGCTCGATAGCAATCCCATGAAGCTTCGAAGACCTTCATTGACCGCCTCAGCGCCCTCCTCCGTGGCGCCCTGGTTGTTGCGGAAGACGGACAGGCGCGGATCGCGCCGCCAAGATGTCGTGTTCTGTGGGTCCGACAGTGAGCGAGTTGTCTCGTTGTACAGGACTACCTGTGCAGCATCTTGGTACACCATGGTCGAAGTCGACGCTACGGGCGATATGTACTTCTTGGCTGACTGTTCAACCGAGAGGTGAAGGCTTCGGAGGAAGGCTCCCTCGCTCATAAAGCGAGTAACGGCTCTCTCGAGGCGTTCGGCGACGTCCTTGGTCGATGCGACGTAGCCGACGTCGCCGACTGCAGCGATGTCCAGGACCGCGGCAGGAAGACCCAGCCCGTGGCGGAAGTGTGTAAAGGAGTCGAGGAAGGAATTGGCTGCTGCGTAGTTGGCTTGCCCGTAAGCACCCAACGTCCCACTAGTCGAACCGAACATGACGAAGAAGTCCAAGTCTCTGGGAAGCAGTTCGTGCAGATTCCAGGTGCCCCGAACCTTGGGATTTGTGACCGCCGTCCAACCATCGTGGTCCATATTTATGAACCCAGTATCGCGCAGCACCATGGCTAACTGTAGGACGCCCTTGATTGGGCGGCCCGCCTCCTGGACGGCCTTCACCACCTCGCGCACGACATTGAAGTCGGCCACATCACCAGCGAAGCAGCGTAACTCGCAGCCGCGCTCGCGCAGCTCATTGACAAACTGATGATGCTCATCTTTGGTTCCCGCAGACGGTGAAAGGACTACGAGATGTCGAGCACCGTGACTCACCATCCAGGAAAGGGTCGATCGGCCCAAACCACCCATACCACCCGACAGCATGTAGACCGCGTCAGGGTTGAATATTGGCTTGAGGCTCGGCAAAGTCAGGGGGAGGACGTCAGGGTCGACAGGCATCTTGATGACAATTCGACCCTTATGGATACCTTTCAGCATATGGCGGAAGGCGTCCTGGATCTTGTCGGCATCGAAGACGGTAGTGGGATGTAACGGGAAGATTTTGCCGTCTCGAAGGAGCTCTACCATTTGATCCAGCAACGGCGCAACCTTAGGCTTGCTGTGCGTGGCGAGGGCAGCCATATCAATGCCGAAGAAGGCGCGGTTGTCGGCAAACGGACGCATGGCCAAGCGACCACGGCCCAGGAAGTCTCGTTTTCCGAGGTCAAGCATACAGCCCTCAGATGCAACGCACTTCCAAGAGGCATGGAGCAGCTCACCCGAAAGCGAGTTGAGGACGACGTCGACGCCAGCCCCATCAGTAACGCGCATTACGTCCGCCACGAAACTGTCATCGCGGGAGTGGAAGATGCGGTCTCGTGGCACGCCGAGCTCTGTGTTGAGCCAGTCGACCTTCTCCTTTGAGCCCACGGTGCAGTAGAAGTCGGCGCCCAGCCAGCGCGCGACGTGGATAGCGGCAATGCCCACGCCACCGGCCGCGCTATGGATCAGCAGCCTCTGGCCGCGCTTCACATGAGCCTTCTCGACAAAACTCCACAAGACGGTGGTATATGGGACGGTCAAGCCTGCCGCATCCTCGTCGCTTACATTTTCAGGCGCTCGAACAACTAATGTTGCCGGCAGCTGCACCTCAGTGGCGAAAACACCCGTCGGCATCTCCATGAATATGACGCGGTCATCGACAGAAACGTGCTTAACATTGTCGCCGACGGCCGTAACGATCGCCGTGGCCTCGCAGCCGAGGCCATGGTAGCCGTCGCTGTCCGAATGACCGTCGGGGTCCATGATTCCCATCGCCTCGGCAACATCGTGGAAGTTCATAGCTGCGACGGTGATGCGAACTTGCACGTCTTCGGCAGCTAGCGGTGGGAGCATATGGCCGGTCCAACACATAGACTGCAGCATGCCCGGCTGTCCTATCGTAAGATGCTTGCCTTGGGTCTGGGGAGCGGCGTCGGCCAGCGCCTTGTCGACGGACAGCGTATGGATTCGGCTCACGAGCACCTGTCCTTTACGCCAGACGTATTCGGATTCTATGTCAAGACTGTCGTCGTTGTCCGTTGCCGTCTTTTGCGCCTGCTGCACATTGCTTAACACTCGCGCCACGGCGTGGGTCGCCTCCTTGTCGAGCTTGTCCAACTCAAGGGTGACAAAGTCAATGGCCATCTCGCCGCGGATGCATCTCGCCATTCCCAAAATCTTGCCGTATTGTGGATCAGAGCATTCTGTCTGGGCGGACCGCATCAGCCAAAGCACCGCCTGTCCCGACACATCTCCCACGACATCGATGAATTTCGCCAGGTTTTCCGCATCAACGTCCGCCAGCAAGGGAGCACGATCGTCGTCGACATCCATGAGCGAGACAATGTCTTGACCATCTGGCAGCTTGGCCCCCCAAACGTACTCGTCCAGGGTGTATCCTGCGGCCTCAAGCGCGCTCTTGACGCCTTGTCCAAAATGGCCCAATTTGGCGCTTGGCTTTACTAGAGTGATCCTCGTGCCAGTGTTGTAGGACTCGGAAGTGTCGATAGATCGAGCGCGTGCCACAATGTTGCTGACAGTGAAAAAGTCTGGATCCTTGTTGTCACGGACGGGGGACTGGATCCCGTGGAAGCCACTCTGCCGCAGTCTGACATCCCATTCTTCTTCGGAGACTACTGGACGATCAACACGGCCGTCCTCGATTCCGACCCACCATCCCTCGAAGAGACCAAAAATAAGGTCAGCATATCTCGTATCTGTGCGCGAGCAAGATGTGTCAGTTCGCCATTGATTACTGCTGGAGAGCATGTGATTTGGGAGAGGACGTACCCGAACAAACTTCCTGCAAATATATTTGTCCATCTGGTTTCAGTAGCGTCCGACAGTTCTTCAACGTCTCGTTCAAGTTAGGAGTGGCATGTAAGACCTAGACAGCCATAGCGGCCGAGTCACGTCAGTTCACTCACGTAGTCGACAACGATTAGCTGCTTGTTCCCGAGTCAACTTACATTAGAAGCTAATATTAAATCGTACGACGCGGCCTCGAACCCTTGTTCGAGCGGATCCGCTGTAATGTCGCAGACATTGAACTTAAGGTTTTGGTATTGACTGAAGCGTTCCTTGGTTTGATTGACGAAACCAGCAGAGACGTCGGTGATGGTGTAGTCTCCGTATAGGCGCTCCCCATCGCTGGAGTGCAGAGCCTCTAGCACAACCGCAGTCAAGCTGCCCGTGCCGGCGCCTATTTCTAGGATACGGAGCTGCGGCTTGTTCAGACCCAGGACGCGAAAGAAGTCTCTATTGTCGGACCAAACGTTGTATTCGTTGTAAACCTTCTGGAGCGCTTCGCCAGCCAGAAGGAGGTCCAAGAAGACTTCTCGACCTTCAAGAATATCCTTGATATTAGTAGAGACGCGCCAGAGCGCTTCAATAATGTTCTCCACCGGGCCGCCCCTGCTCAGCTCTCGCCATTCAACCATCTTCTTCTGTCGAGCCTCTCGACTAAGGGCCTTGAGCTCCACGGCATCGGGAATCTTGGACTGGCCCTGATCGACCCGGTCCAATTGCTTGGCTACTCCAGCCAAAAAGTGCTTGAAAAAGGGCTGTGTAAGAGACGTGACCATAGCTGCCGCATGTTGGATCTCGACCGCGCACAGTAGGCAAAATTGTTCCGCGAATATAATGCTGGCGGTCATGTCTCCCGCAGGACGTATCAGTGTCTCCGGAGGGGCAAAATCAAAAGCCGGATGCCATTGGACCGACCAGGCGTTCGTTGCAGGTGCCTGCCGCTTGATCGATCGATCCATTCTCGTGCCTTGGAACCCGATGAGCACAAATGCCACGTCGTTGTCATTTGTCACGCCGTACGAGTCGCCCAACGCCAATACAGCAGACTGGCGGGCAGTGGTGCGAACACGAAGCGTCGTCTGACTGCCACTGGCGCCGACGTAGAATTGCTCAATGAATGTGGGGAGGAACATCTTGTCCAGCTTACGATACTCGCCCTTTGTGGCTGCGACGGACCACGACTGTAAGACGATATCTAGGGTGGATGGGTGAAGCGCATACACCTCGCCGGCGTCCTGTCGATCAGTGATGCTGACTGATGCACTCATATCAACGGGACTCGTGGTGATGTTCTCTAGCCCAATAAAGCGATTACTGTAGTTGAGACCGGTGCGCGACAGGGTCTGATACCAGCGTTTCGTATCGACCTTTCGTGCAAGTGGTGCAACTCCTGGATGAGATGGACGGGCCACGGCACATCCATCAGTGACCAAGCCCCAGCAGTGCTTTGTCCAGGTCCCCTTATTCTCAGAAAAAATGGAAAACTCCCACCACTTGCTGTCATTCGAGGCGGTCAGCGAGTGCTTCCGCAATGTAGTTACGATCTCGGTGCCCTTGCTCTTGTCAAGGAGCATTGCAGCTGCGATGTTGACATGTTGCACTGTGTAGGCTGTTGATCCCGTCAGCTGTGATACGGCCGTTCCTGCAATGGCAATGTAACCAGCTGCCGGGAACACAATGTCCTTTTCAACACAATGATCTGCCAACCACGACACATCGCCCAGTTTAATATAGTTCCTCCACGCGGGCTCGACGTCGCTGCTCTCAAGGACGCGATGGCCGAGTAACTCATGCCTGCGGTGCTTGCGGAATCTCCAGCCCGCCATCATACGGGTTTCGGACCAGTAGGTGTTTCCATAGTTCCAGGGGTAGATGGGCAAGTCCGGCAAAGTGAAAGCGTTGTCTGATACGGGCACTTGAGGTGTAATGCCGAAACAGTAGAGGTTGCCGATAGCCGCAAGGAAGGTGTGGGAAGCGTCTTCGCCACGTTCGGCGAGCGAGGTATATGGAGCCGTGTGGTTCGTCTCCTTGTATATGTGTCGAAGGGGACCCGCCAACGCCGAGTGAGGACCAATCTCCAGGTGCGCCGTGTTGGGCATGTCGGCCAACATCTGCGATACTGCGGTGCGGAACAGCACTGGGTTCTCTATGTTGAGCTGCCAGTACTGCGCACCTAAGGCTTTGCTCTCGAGCACCTGCCGGCCGTAGACTGTCGAATAGAACGGCACACGGGGTGGCTTTGGCGCCAGATGTGGCTCAACGAGAGACTTGTAGAGGTTCCCGATGGTTGCTGTATGATGAGAATGGTAGGCTATCGGCACGCGAAGCTGACGGACGAACAAATCGGGATGCGCCTGCTTCAGGCTATCCATGGTCTCTTCCACGGCCTTCAGGTCACCGGAGATGGTTACGCTGGCGTTACTGTTCTCGCAAGCGAGCACAACACCGGACTTCAGATGCTGCTCAACCTTGTCGCGTCCCATGCCCACAGCCGCCATGGTGCCGGGAATCTTGCAGCGCGCGCAAGCGTAGCCACGGTAGTAGGCGGCGATAATCGCCTCTCTCCTCGTGAGCACACCAGCAGCGTAAGCGGCGGCGATCTCTCCACTCGAGTGTCCGACAACGGCGGATGGCCTGATGTCCCACGCAGCAAGGGCATCAACGTAGGCGACCTGCACAGCAGTACATATGGGCTGAGAGCGGTTCGTAGGGTTCAACAGATTCTTGTCGGCCTCATCGGCCAACAACATCTCTTCAAGGGTCCACTCGGGTGGATGCTCGAGCGACTTCAACACTTCGTCCATGTGCCAGATGCTCGCAGCGAATTTGGCGTTTTCCAGCATCATTTCGCGGCCCATACCGACCCATTGCGCGCCTTGACCCGTGAAGACAAATGCAACTTGACGTGCACCTTGGGTTTCTGACGGAGCTGCAGGCTCGCCAACGATCAGACCATCTGCGATACAATAACTCCCTAGCTTCAGGCGTTCCCTTCGCGAGGCAAGAGTATAGATCATGGCCTCGAGATATGCTGGATTCTTTTCCAAGTACTGTCCGTACTTGGCCGCCAGTTCCGTGATGGCGGGTATGCTGTTGCCTGATAGCAACAACAACGACTTATGTTTAGGCGCTGCAGCAGGACCGTTGCCATTGATCGTTTGACGGCGGCGCCGTGATGGGACTCCCATCGAGTCTGCGGAATCAAGGACCATCTACAAGACATGGATGCGTCAGCGATAGTGCTACTACTAGCATGAGTAAGGCACAAGTTCGAGCCACTCACATGTACATTAGAGCCTCCCAGACCGAACGAATTCATGCTTATGCGTTCACGGGTTCCTTCGGGCCAGTGAAGAGGCTCTATCGGGACATGAAGATTGCGATCCCACGGGACTAGAAAAATAAACGTTAGCGTCAGCTCTACCCAACAAACCGCAAAAGACTAGGTAATCAAAGACTCACTCTTTGGATTTGGCTTCTCAAACTTGATGTTCGGCAAGATTGTCTTATTTTCGAGAGCGACGACGGATTTAATGATGCTAGTTAGGGCGGAGCCACCCTCTCCATGACCCAGATTGGGCTTCACAGACCCAATGTACACTTTTTCGTCACCACCAAAACACTTGGCAATAGCGGACGTCTCCAACGGATCGCCGACTACTGTTCCAGTGCCATGAAGTTCGATAACCTTGGTCTCTGCAAGCGGCAATCCTGCGGACGCGTATGTTTGGCGGATCAACCTCTCCTGCGCGATGGCATTGGGAGTGCCAAAGGTCCTGGAACCGTCACCTCCGTCAGCATTGCTATCACAGGCACGGATGACGGCGCGGATGGGGTTGCCGTCGCGGATGGCGTGGTCGAGACGCTTAAGATACAGGGCACACACGGACTCTCCGCGGGCGAAGCCGTTGGCGCTAGCATCAAATGTTTTGCAATTGCCATCTGGTGCCAACAGACCCAACATTGACATTGAGATGCTTGTTCGGGGCGTGATGATGACATTTGCACCGGCCACTATAGCTGATGGGCATGAGCCTGAGCGGATGGACAATACAGCCTGGTGCACCGCCGCAGCCGTAGCGGAACAGGCGGTCTTGATGCTGACACTGGGACCTAATAGATCATACTCAAAGGCAAGCCGGTTCGAAAGCGCAAAATCCGACTTGCCCACCATTAGATATGGCTGGTGGTTCAGGAGGTCGACGTTCTGTAGGTCCTGCCAATCTTCCGTAAAGTCGCCAACAAAGGTGCCGATATTTCTCCCTCGAAAATCGGCCTCGCCAGCGCTTTCAAAGGCCTCGCGCGTCACCTCGAGGAGGAGGCGTTGACTGGGATCCATGGTGGAAAGTTCAACGTTGGATATGCCGAACATGGAAGCGTCAAATTGAGACAGATCGACGTCTAGGTAATATCCATATTTAGTGATGACGGTGCCGGCCTTGCCAGATGGATCATAGTAGGCTTCGACATTGTATCGATCTTCAGGGACGATGTTTCGAGCATCTCCCTTATTTGCGAGAAAGTTAAAGAGGTCGGACGAGCTTCGGATTCCGCCCGGTAATCTCACGCCCATGCCACAGATGGCGATTGGTGTATTGGTTAAGTCCTCAGGTCCCATGGCCCCGTTGGTCCCGTTAACGTGGGCACCGTTTGTCCCGTTCGCGGCTGTTCCGTTGGCACGAGAGAGGCCATTTGGACCGCCAGCAAAGTCATTACTTGGTGACATGCTGCAAAAGTAAGTAACGGCAAATAAAGACAGACGGAACTAGTAGAGATAATAGACGTAGGTAATATGTAATGGGTATCTATGTGCAAAAAGTGAAATGCTCGCTGTCATTCTACACTGAAGACGCAGAGCCGTGCGTGTGGATAAGATAATACTTGGCGCGCAAATGGATCATTGTTGATTGTTGAGCATTTTACTCCTTCATCGATTCAGTAGCGTCTCGTTTCGCAAACGGCAACTTTAATGGATGAAAGTGCTGGCACAGGACTAAACATTTCGCTTGGCGTTATTTTTATCCTCGAGCATGAAGAAATTGTAAAGTCGGGAAGCGAGTGGCACCATGCTGGGCGCACGCAGCGGTTGAAGGATCACACATAAGCTGGCTAAAGCTTAATGCTTGGATTATAATGCTTGTTGGGATAGAAGGATTAAGGAACAACTCCCCTAGACCGACTGAGTGATAAGGCCAGACCACCATCAATCTAATCACTGTACGTGATTGAAGGGTTGTTTTATCTCATGCGTAGCCATCATAATTCGTCGTCGATTGCATACGTGAACACAACGTAGAATGTTACCCAGCGCTATATCACCGCGTCTGGGCCACCGGAACGAAGAATGGTGATATCGAATCTGACATGCCCCAGGTCCACAGCTCATACACGTTTTCCCCCCAGCCTTCTTACTTGCGTACAGACATATTGAAAAATGGAATCCGCTCGATTCATCCTTTAATCCTTCAGTTGGTTACTTACCCTATAGGCATTCTACCTACCACCTTAGGATTGAACAATAGTATTCCAGCCATCAACTCTTATAATAGTAGTGTAATTAAATAGCAGATATTATTATAGCTATAGATTCGAAGATGAGACTAATCAGATAAAAAAAAAACTCAGGTTTACTTTTCAAAATATCTGCAAGGTGACGAATAAAAACATTAAAGTTTAGTGAAGATAAAAGCACACATCAATTCCACATGATCATCAAAATTCTAGGTTATTAATCGAACTATTTGAATTAATATAGGCCTCTTTGTTCGATACATTTCCTGTCATTTCCCCTTGGTTTAGTTCTCTTAGGTCAAGGTAGACAAAGGTCTATATCACACATCAGATCAGCTTCCACTATTTTTGGCACGTTGAATTAGTATCTGCGGATATAGCACCACAGCCTTGTGGACTGAATCTCTCATCGCTACCAAAGTCTTGCCGGAGTGCTGTGGCGAGACGGTGTAGATGTTGTAGTTGATGGTGTGGGCTTTCGCGCTGCAGTTGGCTCTGGTCGTGGTCGACCGACTATACATATACCCGCCACGCGTGTACCTTGCTTGATCATCGACAAGGACGAAGATCGACTTACAGCTTCAAAGTTTTCAAAGTTTCCCAAGCAGCAACGAGAAGATGTCATCTCCTCAAAAGAGCAAATTCGACGGTTTCGAGAGGACGGATCTGGTCTATAGGACAGTTGCTGACCATGAAATCTGGGCGTCCATCTTGACGCCCAGAAAAGTGGCCGAAGAGCGACACGACGGCGCCCATATCAATGTCCCCGTGCTAGTCTTTTGGCATGGAGGAGCCTTCATCGTCGGAGATCGTCTGTACGAGCCGTGGTGGCCGGATTGGCTACTCGAATTCGCCTTATCGCAGGACGCTATGATCGTGGCGCCTGACTATTGTCTCCTGCCCGAGGCCACCGGCGCCGACGTTATGGACGACATGGACGCCTTCTGGACCTGGTTTCTCGATACTCTGCCCAGAGTGACCGAGTTCGAGTCATGGAGTGTACGGCCGAACATCAACCGCATCATCTGTGCTGGACACAGCGCCGGAGGAATCATTGCGTTGCATTCCGCTCTTGAACGCCCTGACGCGGCTGTTAAAGCTGTCGTGTCGCTCTACGGGCCGCTCTACAGCAATGTTCCGGAACTCAAGATGACGCGGCCGAGAAGAATTCTAGGATCGTGGCCTCCTCCGCCGCGACAAGCAGAGGCCAATATTCGATCATATATTCAGCGTACCAAGGGTACGGTTCGAACGCATGGAGACGTAATGAAGATGTGGGGATTGGTCACATGTATTCTGCAACAGGGTCGGCTGCCACGAATGATGAACCAGAGGCTTGACCCGCGGCTTGATACCATTGCTAGCATCGAGATGAAAAAACGTTGCCCGCCAATTTGGGTAATTCACGGACAGAACGACTCGGTGGTAAGCAAGAACATGTGATTGTTGTTAGCTGTTTACGAGAGTACTTGCTGATTATTATCAATGGATCTGATCCAATAGGTTCCGACGACTTGCTCTACAGAATTCGTCAAACGCATAGAAGAGATTGTACCCGACGTGCCCAAGATGCTATCGGTGCTGCCTGGCGAACACAATTTTGACGCTTCGTTGACCATGCAAGAACCTTGGATAGCAGACGGCTGTAGTTTCCTTCTTGGATGTTGGTAGACGTGGACTTATCAGGCGAAGCCTGCGAAGGGAACGAGAATGCGAAGCGTGGATGACTATGGTAGAAATACGGATTTCAACAGTCGAGAAAAAGGCAAGCAATATCAGGAACTGCGGCTCGCCTGAAGCACTTCAGTTTTGTCTGATAATACTTCTCGTTCGACTTTTACTTTGTTCAAACTGCGACATATGCCTTGACATTGGGTTGCTTATCACTGTCACGCGCTGTGTACCATCATTGCTTGCAACCCCGTCAGGCCCGAACAATCTATCGTTTCACCGTCGCCGTACTTTGGCGGCCAAAAATTGCGAAACGATAATCACATCTAGACCTCTATTGATCAAGGGAAGGCTGCGAGCAGATTCAGGGTAGGAAGACAAACAGTACTACAAGCGTCTCGGTTTTCCTTTCCCTTAGGGAATACATCACTGGCTGAATTGCACTTCAGACATTCTTTCCATCGAAGGAAGCCTGTCATGAATGTCGTCGAGATACCGTGAGACTATGAGCTTCTCACTTTTTACCGACATATTGTAACGCCCCTAGGTCTGGTAGGTCCTAGAATTGGAAGCTGGGTGTTTGGTCTTGTATTGGGCAGGGGGGGTATCTTAATACTGGAAGGGTGGGCCACTGGTGTCTACCAAAGGTAGCAACGTTACAGCTAGAAGATTATATTCGAGTAGCTATGTTGAGTTGAGCACGAAGCTCCTAATGCTATCTAGCGTGGTTATTCTGCCGGGCCCACCGCCTTACACTGATCTCTCATCTTAGCCGAATATCATGCTTCCTGCGATTCCCTGAATGTGGGAACCTGTATGCTTACCATGATCATATCAAGGCTTGGTGGCAGAAGTACCCGGACATCGGATAGGTGTTTCGCCATACAAAATGTCCTGGTATTTCTTCCACCGAGCCTTGTATCCTCACTCGCCCAGAACGGTGGCACCACGGTGGTGCCATGCCATCAAGCCGGGGACAGAAGAGATAGCCGGTCAATCGCTGTAGGATTGGTGTCCCTTGTTTAGCAACCATATTTTCTGTCCACTGCATTGTACCACTAGATTGCTGAAACACTATCCGTGTGTTGCAAGAAAGGACGAACCTTGACATGCGCCCTCGCAATACTCTGTAATAATCTTTATCGCCATCACTCGATCCAGGTCATTCTCAGTTCCCGGAAGCACTTTGTTTTCATCGTCACCACAAATCATCATGGCACCCTCCTTAAATCACGTGGCTAGCGAGCGGCAACAGGACGATTTGCCTTCGCTTGAGCTTAAGCTTGAAAGCTTGGCCGCTACTGCTCTTGATATTAATCCACACAAGCTTCGAAATAAAATCCACAAAAGCTGGCTCGCGCTGGGTGGAGATTCCCTGACTGCCGTTAACTTCATGGGCTCTTGTCATGAAGCTGGCATTGATGTTGATATTCCTGATGTCTTGCAAGCTGAAAGTCTTGACGACTTGATCGATCGGATTGCACGATCTCACCAATCCAGACAGCCGACCAGCAATGGTATTGAGAACTCGTACGGTCCGCCTGAAGGACCCCTTTTGGACGGGCTGCGCGGCGTCTTGCGCGGTCCTCTTGAGAAGATCCAATGCATCGGGCCTTGTTCCCCCATGCAAGAAAACTTTATCGCCCTCCAAAGCATTGATCCTCGGGCATATCAGCTACAGCTCGCGGCGACAATGTCTTCCGCCAACCCTGCAGTCGTGGTGACTACCGACACTGTCAAAAAATCGTGGACAGCAGTGGTGAAAAGGCATGCTGCTCTTCGAACTATGTTCGTGGAGAGCGTGGATCGTCCTGGAAGACTTGACCAGGTTGTGTGGAAGAACATCAATCCCCAAATCAGCGTCCTACCACTCTCTGAGGCCGAAAACAAAACATCTTTCGAGGACTACGGCTCCGAATTTCCACATCGTTTAATCCTGGCACAGGCGCCAGACAATAAATTGTTTCTGAGACTAATAATCTCGCATGCTATAGTCGACGCCGTGTCGATTGAGATTCTTTTCCGCGATCTCTTCCGAGCACTAACAGGAACACTTCCTGCGGATGAACACATGCAATGTGGGGATTTCCTGCAAGCTCAACAGCCTGATACGTCACATGAGGCCCTCTCGTATTGGTCTCGCTACATGGAGGCCACCGAGGGCAGTTTTTTGAGCAGCCCCAGCTCGAAAACGAGCCCGACGGGGCTGTACACAATCGACCAAGAAATGCCCATCCCGCCGGAATTGGCTCAGAATCTTTCGGACCAGTCCAACGCTACACTGGTAAACGCGTGCCAGGTTGCGTACGCGCTCGTGCTACGTTGTTACACCGGTGCGAGCAACGTCTGCTTCTCGTACACAGCCTCAGGCAGACAGAAGCGTATCAAGGGTTTGCAAGACGCTGTTGGTAACTTTGTTAACACCCTTCCCTGTCGTGTTCATCTTGGCGAAAACACAACTATTGCCGAGGCCTTGGAGCGTGCACAAAGCGATTTCTTAGACAGTCTGCCTTACCAGGGAGCTAGCTTGACCGGCAATCAGGAGGGGAGCGGCGCCTCGGTGCGTCAGCTTGGCGACTCACTCCTGTCCTTCTCACGCGGAGTGCCTGAAACAGAATTTGCCAGGGCGGGATTTGCGGTGGACGTCGTGTCTTGGGAGGCCCCGTCGGACGTACGTGACACGTCTGACTAGGACTCATCGCAAGCAGGAACTGACATGCCGTTCACAGTACAACTACACTCTGGCGATTAATATCGACAAACACCGGTTGGGGCTCAGATTCAATGTGTGGGAATCGCTGACATTAAGGGAAGATGCACTCAACATGATGCAGCTTTTCCGTGACAGCCTAGATTTCATTCTCCCAAATGCGAGTAAGCCTTGCTCTGATTTCGTAGGACTAACTATGCAGGACCAAGCGAAAATAGTCGCCAGCAATAGAAGCCCATACGCCGTCATACGCAATTGCGTTCACGACCAGGTCTGGGCTACGACACAGCGACAGCCTGACAGACCAGCTGTTTACGCGTGGGATGGAGAGCTAACATATAGCGAACTGGACGCTTCAGCCCGCCGACTGGCTGCCAGCCTTATCCGTCTCGGTGTAGGACTCGAGGGGAAGGTTGGCGTGTGCATGGACAAGTCCCGTTGGGTACCGGTCGTTATGCTAGCAATCTTGCAAGCCGGAGGCGTGGTGGTGCCCCTTGGAAACCAGCATCCACCGAATCGCATTCAGACTATCGCTCGTAATGCCGACATATCCATATTATTAGCCGATCGAGTGCACGCCAAACGGTTAGGAGGCATCGTGCCTCACACAGTCGTAGTAGACGCTACTTATTTGGATCAACTGCCGTCACCTACGATCCCTACTTGGCCCAGCGTGTCGCCAGACAATGCAGCCTGGATCGTCCATACCTCTGGAAGCACAGGGGTTCCAAAGGCCGTTGTACTAGAACACAAGACGCTATGCGCCCCGATGTATGTTCAAGTAGCCCGTTATAAGATGGGACCTTCGACGCGGGCCCTGCAGTTCTCTGCGCAAACTTTCGACGTTGTTGTGAAGGATATATTCACAACCCTAAGTTTTGGCGGATGCGTCTGTATTCCCTCGGAAAGCCAACGGCTTGACGACCTTGGAATGGCTATCAAAACTATGGGAGTAAATTTTGCAACATTGACTCCGACTGTTGCATCATTACTCGATCTACGGGACCTCCCTATGCTCGATACGATAGTATTAACAGGCGAGGCTCTGAGCCCTGCCGTTATTCAGCCCTGGTTGGAAGAAGGGCGTGTGAAGTTGTTTAATGGCTACGGCCCCTCCGAATGTTCGCACGTCTCGACAATCAACGGGCCTATTACTCGTGCTGAGGATGCATCAAATATCGGGTTCCCAGCCGCGAATTGCCTTTGGATAACGGATCCTCTAGATTTCAACCGCCTAAGCCCCATTGGTGCTGTGGGGGAACTATTTATCGAGGGCGCAATCGCGCGCGAGTACCTGCACGACCCCGACAGGACGGCAGCGGCCTTCGTCCTAGACCCGGGCTTTGTAAAGAGGCTTGGTATAGCGCCTGGCCGGCGTATGTATCGTACAGGCGATCTGGTCCGGCAGAATAAGGACGGTTCATTGACCTACCTGGGCCGTTGGGACACGCAGGTTAAGATCCGAGGCCAACGGGTTGAGGTGGGAGAGATTGAGAGTCGGATTTCACAGTCGCTGCCCGGTAACCCACTCGTCTGTGTGGATTTGGTCCAACCACGCAATAGTGCCTTGGGATCATCGATGCTTATAGCGGCAATTGACATGCACGAGGCGGCTTCTCACGGGGGTTCAGTACCAGGCACACTTTGCGAGACATCCGAAAGTCTGAGAGACTTGTTGCAAAGTCTCCATTCCAAGCTTGTTGATGAACTTCCTCTCTACATGGTGCCAAGCCATTTTGTGCCCTTTGTATCCCTACCAACGAATGCTTCTGCGAAACTGGACCGGCGAGCTACGCGTACAATACTCGAAATATTGACGGAAAGCGAGTTGGCAATGTTCAAGAAGAAGGATGCGCTGGGCACCATATCAACAGAGACGGAGAAGAGTCTTCAGGCAATCTGGGCCGAGGTGCTTGAGCGCCCTGCAGCGGACATCGGTAGTAACGACCACTTTATGCACCTTGGCGGTGACTCTGTGGTTGCTATGCGCATGGCTGCAATTGCTCGGAGGAGGGACATATCCCTTTCCGTCGCCGACATCGTTCAACACCCACGACTGGCCGACCTGGCGCGGATCGTGGATGGCTACGATCATGCGGCCGAGAGAGCCGCCGAGGAAGACCCTGTGCCCTTTGAGCTGTGGAATGGATTTCTTTCAGCGAGCGCTGAGGAGCAGGAAACGCGCCTGGCCAGCGTGGCCGATCAGTGCAAGGTTCCTCCGAATCACGTGGAAGACGTATATCCTACCTCACCATTTCAGGAAGGCCTGATGGCGATGACGACTCAGTTCCCGGAGACTTATGTCGCACAAATTGCATACCGCATCGATTCGAAAATCGACTTGAAGCATTTCCAAAAGGCCTGGGCCGACGTTGCAAGCTCACTCCCTATTCTGCGGACACGGATTGTTTACACACCTGACTCAGGTTCGGTACAGGTGGTGACACGAGACGCACCTCGGTGGACTGCTGCATCTGGTCTCTTGACATTTATCAAAGCGGACCGGGCAGCATCTTTTGCGTATGGGACGCCCCTACATCGATTTGCCATCGTCGATGACCGCAAAGAGACCACCAAAGGCCAGAGCGAGCGATGTTTCGTATGGACAGCTCACCATTCTGCATACGATGGGCAGACTGTCTCCAAGACGTTGAAGATGCTCGCCCGGGTCTTTCAGGGACGCTCGTGCGATGCTGTAACTCCTATTCCACGTTTTGTTCGGTACCTCGGACAAAACACTCAGAAAAAGGGGTGGGAGTGGTCCAAGATTTACTGGAAAAGGGAACTCGAAAATGCGCAATTGACCCGGTTTCCGGAGCTTCCCGGTCCCTCCTACCGGCCGTTCGCTGATGGTGTTCTGAGACATCGCTTCGAGCTACTTGACCGACCAGAAAATGCCAGCAGACACGGCAGCCGTGTCTCGCTCGCCATTCTCCTGCGAGCAGTGTGGGCTCTGGTGGTTGCCAGCTGCACCGGCAGCGGCGAGGCCATGCTCGCGA
>JAABUP010003486.1_pt1 | contig 27710 bp, 23 predicted proteins | sample 5559201 | NCBI WGS metagenome assembly JAABUP01 (sample SAMN10711887, study PRJNA513373) | rock metagenome | isolation source: Antarctica rocks | place: Antarctica | reverse complement strand
CTGCTCACCGATGAACTCAACGCCACCCCAGCACGCCTACCCGGCGACCGCCGTCCCCTGACCTACCACGTCACCGGCGCGCGAGTTTCAACGATGATCACTCACCCACTTCAGGAGGTCTGAGACTGGCTTTTGACTTCCCCTGCCGCACGTCAAGGCGTATGTGTGCGATCGTCACGGCGTCCTGATGTCCAGTCGAACGGAGCGCTCCTTGCCCGGCTCGCAAGCCACGGACGGTCGGCCAAAATCGGCCCGGCCGACCTGCATCGACCTCTTCGGCGGTGCCGGTGGCCTCAGCCTCGGCTTCGAGCAGGCGGGTTTTGACGTCCTTGCCACTGTTGAGTACGACCCCGTTCACGCGCTCGTGCACCGCCGGAACTTCCCTGACTGCGAAGTCGTGTGTCGCGACGTCAGACCCCTTGCCGGCCCCGACGTGCTGGCAGCCGCGGAGGTCGGCTTCCGGCGTGTACGCCCAGGTCAGACTTGGACGAATCAGGTGGATGCCGTCATCGGCGGACCGAGCTGCCAGGGCTTCTCTGCCGGAGGTGTTCGGGACGAGGACGACGAGCGCAATGGCTTGGTCGGCGAGTTCGTGCGTCTGGTCGTCGAGATTCGCCCACAAGCCTTCTGTTTAGAGAATGTCCCGGGGCTGCTGGAACCGCGCTTCGACGACGTCCGGCTAGGAGCCCTCAAGCAGCTCCGCGATGCCGGCTACGACGTGTCTGGCAGCGACGGGTGGCTGAACGCCGCCGATTTCGGGGTGCCGCAGTCCCGCAAGCGCGTCTTCATGCTCGGCATCTTGGACGGCCCCGCCCCCGACCTGCCGGAAGGCGACAAGCCAAGCAGGGTCACCGTGCAACACGCCCTGGAAGGACTGCCTCAGGTCGAGGCGTACCCGAAGTTGCTGCTAGGCGACAGCGCGGCTTTGAGCCCTGCGGACACGGCCCGTCGGCTGCGAACAGGGTCCGCATACGCCCGCGAGCTTGCAGGACTAGCCGCCCCATCGGACCTGTCGCGACCCCGCGTATGGGACCCGACTGTCGCCACCTGCTCACTCCGTACGCGCCACGACTTAGGAGTGCAGGCCCGCTTTGCCGCGACCCCTCAAGGATCGGCCGAACCGAAGAGCCGGCTTTACAGGCTTGCCTGGGACACGCAGGCCCGCACCCTTCGCGCGGGCACGGGGCGCGAGCGCGGGGCGCACACGTCGCCGCGGCCTATACACCCTGATTTGCCCCGCGTTATCACGGTTCGGGAGGCCGCCAGGCTGCACGGGTACCCAGACTGGTTCCGCCTCGCCGCCACCAGCTGGCACGGACACCGACAAGTCGGCAACAGCGTCCCCCCGCCGCTGGCGAGAGCTGTGGCCACGCGCCTTGTGGGGGCGCTCGGAATGCGACCTCGCCGACCGACGGCACAGGTGCTGCTCGGTGACGACGAATGGTGCCGGACGTCACCTCGGAACGCCGCGAGGCTCCTGTCCGCGATCGTCAACGAACTGCCCGCACAGCGCGTCCGCCCTCAAGTCGTCCCCGCCTGCCTGACCGACGGGCTTCCGGACCTGGCGCTCGAAGTCATGTCTTCAGGATTGACCGAGCTGGTGCATTAGCACCCAACGCCGGCTTGCCGCGGCCCCGTCAATCGACCGACGGCTTGGGCGTGGCAAACGAAGCCTGCATGGGCGTGGCGTGCGCGTACAGTTCAACCAGCTCTGTAGCTTCCCGGGGTGGCCAATCGCAGCAGCACTGCTCTGGACCCGTTGGCGCCGCTCGGGCAGGCGCTCGCAGAACCGACCCGGCGGCGGATCCTCGCCCTGCTGACCCGGGACGGCCACTGCTACCCGGGCCAGCTGGCGACCGAGCTTGTCGTCGCGCCGACCGCGCTGTCCCACCACCTGGTGTGGTTGCGCGACGCCGGCCTCGTGGTCGCGGCACGGGAGGGCCGGCGAGTACGGCAGGAGCTCTCCTCCCCCGCCCTGCGGGCCACGCTGCTCGAGCTGAGCGCCGCCGACTCCGTCAACGAGCAGCCGGACGGCCCGATGGCGCTGCGGCACGCGCCGTCACGGATCCCGAGCTCGCATCCGCACCACCAGCCGCGGGACCTGTCGGCGCAGCAGCGCGAGGCGTTCCGGCAGATGGCGGTGCTGTCGCGCCGGGCGAAGGCCGCGGCGTTGGCGGGCGAGGGCCCGGAGCCGCTGCACGAGGTGAACGTCCCGGTCCTGTCGCCGCTGGACCTGATGCCGGAGCGGCAGCCGACGGGGCTGCGCTCGCTGTCGCTGTTCTCCGGCGGCGGCGGGCTGGACCTGGGGTTCGCCCGCGCCGGGCTGGCGCACGTGGCGTCCTACGAGCTGCTGCAGGACGCCGCGGACACGCTGCAGAAGGCGCACCCGGACTGGCAGGTGTTCGGCGGGCAGGAGGACGGCGACGTCAACGGGGTCGACTGGCGGCTGTGGCGCGACGAGATCGACGTCCTGCACGGCGGGCCGCCGTGCCAGCCGTTCTCCGTAGCCGGCCGTCAGCGCGGCCAGCTGGACCCGCGGGACGGCTGGCCGGCGTTCGTGCGGGCGGTGCGGGCGGTGCGGCCGCGGGCATTCGTGGCCGAGAACGTGCCGGCGCTGACCTCCGGCAAGTTCGCGCCCTACGTCGAGCAGGTGATCACCGGGCCGCTGTCGGGGAACTACACGATGACTCGGCTGCTGCTGCGCAGCGAGGACTTCGGGGTGCCGCAGACCCGGCGGCGGGCGGTGTGGGTGGGGTTCCGGCGGCGTCGGGACGCGGCCCGGTACGTCCCGCCGGCGCCGACGCACGCCTGGGTGCCGCCGGGCGAGCCGCCGACCGGGCTGCTGCGGACCATGGGGGTGCGCGAGGCGCTGGGCCTGCCGGAGGTCGGGTTCGACTGCCTGTCGCCGACGATCCGCAGCACCCTGACCGGCCCGCGGCACACCACCTCGATCCTGAACAGCACCGCCGCGCAGCGGGTGTTCCAGCGGCTGCAGGTCTGGCCGAACGGGGTCGCGCCGGACCGGGAGCGGGCCCGGGTGTTCGTCGCCGGGAACGGGCACTTCCGGCTGTCGGTGCCCGACGTGGCGCTGCTGCAGGGCTTCCCCGACGACTGGCCGTTCCAGGGCGCGACGTACATGCAGCTCGGGCAGATCGGCAACGCGGTGCCGCCGCCGATGGCCTACGCCGTCGCGTTGTCGGTGGCGGCCGCGCTGGCCTGAGCGGCGGTCACCGGGTCCAGCGGCGCGAGCACGCTCTCGCCGCGCTCCTGGGCCTGCCGCCGGTCGGTGAGCCAGGCACGGACCAGCCGGCGCAGCGTCGGGGCGTGGTCGCGCTCGATCCGTTCCAGCCCGGCCAGGTAGGGGCCGGGGATGTGCGGGTTGTTCAACGTCGCGCCGCGGCGGATGACGTAGCCGCAGCGTTCCTGCAGCACCTGCAGCATCCGGGCCGGTGAGTAGCCGCCGCCGGGCAGGTCGGCGTTGTCGCGGTACTGCGCAGCCGACCACTGGTTCTTCATGATCGACTTGGCGTCGGTTCGGGTGTAGGTGTCGCGCTCGCCCAGCACCTGTTCCAGGTCCTGCTCGGTCACGTGCTGCGGCGCCCGCTGGGCCAGCACCAGGTCCGGCCGGACGTAGCGTTCCTTCTCGGCCACCCATGGGGCCATGTCCGCCGGGGAGGCGTAGGAGCAGTACAGCGGCTTGCGGCCGCCGTCGGGGCCGTAGAAGGCGAACAGCCAGTGCAGGTCGCGCCACTTCGCGATGTGCTCGGGCCCGAAGTCGCGCACCGTCGACACCGACCTGCCGGTGGTGGACTTCAGCTCGAACTGCAGCGGCTCGGTGAGCTCCTCGAGCTCCAGGAGGGCGTCGACGTCGGCGCGCCTGCGCTCGACGGGGACCGACAGGTTGAACAGGTCCACCATCTGGTTCTCGCGTGCGTCATCCTGGACCGGCATGTCCGAAGCGTCCCGCATCTGTGTCGGCGAGGCCGTCAGGCCCGCCGACGGCTCGAACGTGCCCACTGCCCCCGCTCCTGGCCGAGGGTCGGCTCCGGCGCCCAGCTCCCCCGCGGTGCGGGACCGCTTCCGGCGGCAGCAGGTGCGGGACACCGCCCCGGAACTTGCGTTGCGCCGGCTGCTGCACGCCCGCGGGCTGCGCTACCGGGTCGACGTCGCGCCGCTGCCGAACTTGCGTCGCCGGGCGGACGTGGTGTTCACCGGGGCGCGGCTGGCGGTGTTCGTCGACGGCTGCTTCTGGCACCGTTGCCCGCAGCACGGCACCTCCCCCCGGAGCAACGCCGACTGGTGGCGCGACAAGCTCGACCGCAACGTGCAACGCGACCGCGACACCGATCGGGCGCTGTCCGAGGCTGGTTGGCAGGTCCTGCGGGTGTGGGAGCACGAGCAGCCCGAGACCGCCGCCGAGCGGGTGCACGCGGCCTGGTCCGGCCTGCGGCTCGGCTCGCACTGACCCTGGCTGCGCTGGCACCACCAGCCGTCAGCGGCTGTCCTGCCGGCGTCGCACGTAGGAGTTCAGCACCTGCCTCAGGAGCGGCAGAAGCGCCTCCAAGCTGCCGTCCTCGGTGCTGTCGAAGGCCAGGCACTCGCCGTCGGTGTTGGCCTGGTCCGGCGGGTACAGCCCGACTGCCCAGCCCTGGTGCTCCGCCCGCTCCCACGACAGGGCGTCCTGCTCGTCGGTGATCAGCAGCGTGTGGCCGCCGTCGAGCAGGACCTCCAGCGCAGCGTTCATGCCGCCGGTCTGGGTGAAGGTCGCGCCTGACCCGGCGCCGGCCAAGTAGTCCAGGACGTCCTGGTACTGCGCCTGCCCGATCGACATCGTGGCGTGGTAGCTCAGCACGCGCTCACCCCTGCTCGTCGGGCTTTGCGGGGTAGGTCGCGTCGAACCAGCGGATGAAGCCCATGGTGCTCCCCCACTGTCGGGTGATGCGCTCGTGCACGGCTCGCTGGTCGTGACCGGGCACGAAGGCGCGGTGGTCGGCCACCGCCGTGCCGCAGCCGCAGCCGCAGGTGCGTGGGCCGCTGGACGGGTCCGCCAGGTAGGTCACCGGGTTCCTGTGCGGGTCCGCCGGCTGGCCGACGAACGCATCGTGAACTGGATGCCCGGCCTCAAGGACACGACCCACGACGGCGCTCTTGGAGCGCTTCGTCGCGTCCTTGGCGGGCACCGTCTCGACCCGGTCGACCTCCACGACGACCCGCACGATCCCGTCGTGGGAGAACGTCGCGTACTGCTCCCGGGCCGCCCGCGGCCCCAGCACCCAGACGCCTCGGTTCTGCTCGTAGGTCTGCTGGGCGCTGTGCGTCGGCGAGAAGCCCACCCAACTGCGCCCCATGTCGTCCTGCTCCGGTGCGACGTCGCGCACCGGATCCAGCTTGAAGTTGATGGCCACGAGAACACTCCTTAATGGATGACGCCCTAGGGCTGAGGGGCAGCGTACCCTCCCCGGCCGCATAAGGCAAGCCCTTGGGCGCGGTCGATCCTGGCAGTCAGCGGCGCCGGCGGCGGTGCTGATCCAGTCACCCGGCTTGAGTCAATGGGCTCTGCTGGTGCAGGTCAGCCAGAGGGCCTGGGCCCGGCTCGACGCCGGGCCCAGGTGCCGGGATCAGGCGGTGTCGGCCAAGTCGTCGGGGGCGCTCGCGGTGTTGGCGCTGCAGTGGTCGAGGATCGTGCGGGCGGCCTTGGTGACGGTCTCGGCGGCCTGCCGGACCTGGGTGAGGTCTCCCCCGGCCCAGCCAGCGACGTAGGCGAAGGTGTAGCCGCTAGCATCCAGGCCATGCGCGGCCGCCACCACGTACGCGATGCTCTCGGCCTCGACCTCGCACCGGCCGCGGCAGGTGGCGTAGGTCGGCAGGTCCGTGACGTGGCCGCACTCGAGATGCCCGAGCTCGTGGGCCAGGGTCTTGACGGCCTGAGCCTCGTCGACGTCACCGCGGACCCGCACCACCCGGCGCCTCGGGTCGGTGTAGCCATTGGCGCCGGCGCAGTCACCGCGCTCCAGGGCGTAGCCGTACCCGACGACCTGACCGGCCAAGTCCTCCCACAGGCCAGCCGGGGCCTGCCCGGTCAGCAGGACCGGCGCGACCTCGGGCAACGGCGCCCCCTCGGTCTGGTGTAGCGCGAACACATGCACCACCCGGAAGCCCCGCAGCTGCCCGCCGCTGGCGGCCGGTGCGGCCGGTCCCCCGCGCTCGTCCTGGGGCTGCTCGCGGGTGCTGTCGGTCGTGCTGCTCGACGTCTTGGGGCGGTAGGTGCAGGGCGCCAGGATCGCGATGCCCCGCTCCCCCTTGCGTACCTGCCGACCCAGGCTCTGCCAGCTGCGGAACCCCGCGACCCGGGTGGCCTGCGGGGCCTGCCCGCCGATCAGCAGCAGGTTGCCCAGGCTGTAGCTGTGGAACTTCGCGGCGGTGTCCAGCATCGTCCGCCACCCATCGGACTCCACCAGCGCCGCGACCCCGTCGCTGATCTGCTCGTGCAGCGCGGCGAGCCTGTCCTGGCCGCCGGTCGTCGTGCTGGTTGTGCTGCTGGTGCTGGTGCTCATCTGGGCCTCCTTGTCCCGTCCCGACGAGCGGGTGCGGGTGGGCCGGTGTCCCCCGGCCTTGAGGGCGGTGGGTCCACCCACCGCCGCAAAGCCGCCCGGAGGGGTCGCAGCGGCTCGCCGGGCAAGGGAACGAGCCCAAGAAGCTTCCCGCGGAGCGCCTGAGGAAGGATCTTGGGCGCCCTTGCTTGGGGAGGGGCGGCCCCGCACCATCCGGGGGGCAGCCTGCAACAAGGACAGCCGGCCGAAGGCCGTCCCTACCGACCCCGCAGGGGCCGGGCTGTGACGTGCGCTGGTTCTGGGCATCTACGCGGGCCTGTACCGGCTTCGGCTGAAGAAGCTCACGCGCGTAAGTGATAGGACCAGGTGCCGGTCGGTTGCGTCGGGATGGAAGTAGCGTTCGAGCTGCGTCTGGTCCGGCGCGCCGGTGTACCGACCGTAGCGGCGGTGCTGCACCGCGCTGAGGAACCCCTCGCCGGCCCGCCCGGGTGTGTCGAGCGTCAGCTGTGCTCGGCTCCTGGGCTAGCGCGGAGGTACTGGTAGACGGTCTCGCGGCTGACGCCGAACTCGCGGGCCAGCTTCGCCTTGGGGGTGCCGTCAGCGACCCGCTGGCGCAGCTGGGCGACCTGCTCGGCGCCTAGGGCTCGGCCGCGGTAGGCGCCGCGCTGGCGGGCCAGCGCAATGCCCTCGCGCTGGCGCTCCCGAATCAGCGAGCGTTCGAACTCGGCGAATGCCCCCATCACCGACAGCAGCAACGTCGCCATCGCCGTGTCATCGCCGGTGAAGGTCAGCTGCTCCTTGGCGAACTGCACCCGCACTCCCCGGGCCGTGAGTGTGCGGACCAGAGCGCGCAAGTCATCCAGGTTGCGGGCGAGGCGGTCCATCGAGTGCACCAACACCGTGTCACCGTCGCGGACGAACGCCAGCATCGCCTCCAGCTGCGGCCGGGCGGTGCTGCGGCCCGAGGCGCTGTCAGTGAACACCCGGTCCAGCGCGACACCGTCGAGCTGCCGGTCGGCGTTCTGGTCCAGGCTGCTGACCCGGGTGTAACCGACCCGTTGCCCGCTCATCAGCCTCCAGACCGAGAAGTGTCAGGCTGGACCCTAAGACCGGTCGGGACAGGTGTCCATCAAGCCGGACAGCCGCTCTAACCTGACGCTCCCGGCATGCCTGCTCCTGACGTCAGGTTGGAGTACACCCCGAAATTGCTTGGACAAACATGGGCCACGAACGCATCAGCTGTGACCTTGCGCGGTACGTGGCGCGGTTCTCGCAGCCGTATGTGGCGCGGTCAGCGGCCGAGGCGGCGGCAGCGATCATGTCCGGCTACCGGATCATGTCCGGTAGCCGATCCTCCTACGGTCCGCTTCTTCTTGATGGTCACGGACGTCGAGGGGCCACCGCGTGAGGCTGTGTGAGAAACCCGCCAAGGCAACTCACAGAAGGACCCACCACGATGGCCCTAGACGATTCTGCCCTGCTCGAGATGATCGAGATGCTCCGCACCGCCGATGGTGGTAAGCTCATGCGCCGGCTGCTCCACGGGATGCTCCAAGCTGTCGTGGATGCCGAAGCGACCGAGCACATCGGTGCCGGCCTTCATCAGCGCAGCACCGAACGCACGTCCCACCGCAACGGCACCCGCGACAAGACCGGCACGACTGCCGCGGGCGATCTGACGATCAAGATCCCCAAGTTCCGGTTAGGGTCGTTCTTCCCGGCGCTGCTGGCGCCCCGCCGCCGGATCGACGTTGCTCTGCAGGCTCATCATGGGCAGCCCCGCCCGTCGTCTCACCAACCCGATCACACGCTGCTGGGCCAACACCCATCACCGCTATGCAGGGACAGACGACGGACGAGGCACCGACCAAAAGCCTGACGCAAAACGACTCACGCTGATGGGCGGACCTTGCACGCCAATCGGTTCATCTTGCTGGGGCGGTGTGCCACCTTGAGTGTTGGCTGGAGCGGTTGTCGCAGGTTCTTGCTGGCGTGGCCAGGCGGGGTGGGACCTATCAGGGTCGGGCCAGGTACCTGGCTGGTCGGGCCACCCGCCGTGCCGCTGCCGGTGCGCTGGACTGTGAGGAAGTTCAGGTTCCTCCGGGGGCGGCGGCGGTGCGCCGCGGCAGGATGACCTGTAAGGACGCGCCGGGGCTTATCCCGTCGACGACGGCGATGCTGCCCCCGTGCGCCCGAGCGATGTCGTCTGCGATCGCCAATCCGAGTCCGCTGTTGCCGCTGCCCGTGGTCCGGTTGCGACTGTGGTCGAGGCGGACGAAGCGGTCGAAGACCCTGCCCCGGTCCGGGGGCGGGATGCCCGGCCCGTCGTCGGCGATGGTGACCCTGACCGAGTCGCTGCTGGTCCGCGACGCGACGGTCACGCGGGTCAGGGCGTGTCGGAGGGCGTTGTCGATGATGTTGCCGAACAGCCGTCTTAGCTGACCGGCGTCGCCCGTGGTCGTCGCGTCGGGCGACAGGTCGAACTCGACGCTTATGCCGGGCGCGGACAGGTCCGCGCGGATCTGCATCAGTAGGTCGCCGACGTCAACGGCTTCCGCTGGCGGTGCGAGCGTCCGCTCGTCCGCCTTCGCGAGGAACAGCAGTTGCCGGATGAGGTCCTCTAGTCGTTGGGACTGCTCGCCGGCCCGCGCCGCGATCGTCGGCCACGGTGCCTCGGCAGGGTGCGCGAGTCCGACCTCTAACGTGGTCCGGATCGCCGCGAGGGGCGAGCGGAGCTCGTGGGAGGCGTCCGCCACGAAGCGGCGTTGGCGGACTGTCGAGGTCTCCAGCCGGCCGAGCATGTCGTTCATGGTGCGGGCGAGGTGCCCGATCTCGTCGTCCGAGGAAGGGACAGGGACGCGCAGTGACAGGTCCGCCGAGCCGATCTGCGTGACCGCCTCGCGGATCCGCTCGACAGGTCGTAGCGCACGTCCGACGATAAGCCACACGGCTGCCGCGGCCAGGACAAGGATGACCGGGAGCCCGATGACGAGGTGTCGGGCGAACGTCACGTTCACCTGGTGCAGCAGGGCCGTCGATGTCCCCGCGACGACGGTCACGGGCCGACCGGTTTCGGTCGTGCGCAAGGCGACGACCCGGAGCTCACTAGGGACCGCGCCGTTTGCGGCCTCCTGCCTGACTGGCGTGTAGGCCCCGGCCGGGAACACGTACACCGCGCCGACGCCCGCCAGGGTCCGGGTCGCCGCGAGTACGTTCCCCCGCTGGTCTAGGACCTGGGCTTGTGCGTTCGGGTCCAGTGCCGACGGGGGAAGCGGGTTGGGCCACGTCCCGTTCCTGGGCGACTGGGCGATCTGCTGGGCGTACGTCCGGAGCTGGCTGTCCACGGTCCGGCGCACGGAGCTCGTCTGCAGCAGGTACATCAACAACAGCCCGAGCACCACCGCGGCGGTGATCCCGAGACTGGCGACGAAGGTCACGCGCGTCCGCAGGCTCCCCCACCCGCCGGGTACGAGGGCGCGCCGTGCGCGCCGGTCCGGTCCGCGGTCGGGCTCACTGCTCACGGCGGCGCGCCGGGGACCATGTAGCCCTCGCCCCTTAGCGTGACGATCGTCGGCGGACCGGCCGGCTGGTCGATCTTGCGCCGCAGCCGGTGGATCTGGACCTCGACGACGGCCGGGCCTCCGTCGTAGGCGGGGTCCCAGCAGTGTTCGAGTAGCTCGGTCTTGGTCACGACCTGTCCCTTGCGACGGAGCAGGTACTCCAGGACGGCCAATTCGCGGCTCGTCAGGTCCAAGGCGGCGCCGTCGCGGGTCAGGCTGCGGCTGGCCGGGTCCAAGACGAGCCCTGCGCCCGTGAGGGCCGCTGGTCTTTCCCCCATACCGCGGCGGGTCAGCGCGCGGAGCCTTGCGAGAAGAACCGGGTAGGAGAACGGTTTCGCCAGGTAGTCGTCGGCCCCGCTGTCCAAGCCCTCAGCCAAGTCCAAGTCCTCATCCATCGCGGTGAGCATCAGAATGGGTGTCCACACGCCGTGGCGCCTGAGCTGCTTGCAGACCTGGTAACCGTCCAGAACAGGAAGCATGACGTCCAGGACGATCACGTCGTGGGTGGTCTCACGGGCCTTCCACAGCCCGTCCTGACCGTCGGTGGCCACGTCCACGACATAGCCCTCGGCCTCCAAGCCCCAACTCAGGGACGCGGCCATCGCCGGCTCGTCTTCGACCACCAGAACCCGCATTCTCTAAGCATCCCCGACCCGCACGGCGACGCGGCGCGGACGGGCCGCGGACGGGCCGCCAGCCGCGGGGAGGCGGAGCATGCGGCTGGCCCACGTGGGCATCCACCAGTTGAGGTCCCCGAACAGCGACACCAGGGCCGGCAGCAGGAGCATTCGGACGACGACGGCGTCGAGCAGGACGCCCGAGGCCATGCCGGCGGCCAGCTCGCGCACGGTGATGTCGTTGGCGGTCGACAGGGAGGCGAGCGCGAAGAACAGGATCAGCGCGGCACTCGTCACTAGCCGACCAGTCCGTGAGACGCCCTCCACGATGGCGTCCGGGGTGCTGCCCGTGCGGTCGTAGCCTTCGCGGACGCGGCTGAGGATGAACACTTCGTAGTCCATCGAGATGCCGAACAGGAAGCCGAACATCAGCATCGGGACGAAGGTATTAATAGACCCGGTCGCCGACGCCGACCACAGGGCCTGCGTGCCGACTCCGTGCTGGAAGACCACGACGACGATGCCGTAGGTCGCGGCGACGGACAGTGCGTTGAGCAAAACCGCCTTGAGCGGCAGCAGGAACGACCTTAGGCCCCTCGCCAGAAGCAGGAAGGTCACGAGTGCGACGAGCCCGAACATTAGTGGGAACGCCCCGTAGGTGGCGCTGACCTGGTCGATCTGCTGAGCGGCGTTCCCGCCGACGAGGACGCCAGGCGGGACGGTGGAGCGGATGTCGGACAAGGAGCTGCCGCCGTCCGTGCTGCCGACCTCCTGGTTGGGGACGGCCAGGACCAAGCCGCCGTGCGCGTGCCTCCAAGCGGGGCCAGAGGGCGCGACCGCGCCCCGTAGGCTCGCGACGCGGCCGAGCGACGCCGCGACCGCCACCGGGTCGGCGGGGGCGGGAACGTACACCGGGACCGTGACGAGGGTGCCGCTGGGGAACCCGTCCGCGGTCAGAGCGTGCAGACCGTCGCTGTACGGGCCGCCGGACGTGGAAATCGCCGAGGTGGTCGGCTCGCTGACGTTCATGGTCGTCGCTACCCCCGCGAGCCCACCCAGGACCGCGAGACCGAGCACGGCCGCGGCGACGCGACGCCGGATGACCAAGCCGGCCCACCAGGTCCAGAAGCGGCTGACGGAGCCGGCGGCGCGCCTTCGCGGCCAGTCGAGACGGCCGCCGGCCTTGGACAGCACGGCGGGCAGCAGGGTCAAGGCCACGAGTGTGGCCGTCGACGGGATGAACAGGCCGGCGATCCCAATGCCCCGCACGAGCGACACCGGCACGACGACCAGCGCGAGCAGTCCCAGCGAGGCGGTGACCCCGCTGAACATGACCGCGTGCCCGGCGTGCCTCATGGCGGCCTGGACCGCGTCGTCGTTGGACTTCCCGGCGGCGCGTTCCTCGCGCCACCGGTTCACGATCAGCAGCGAGTAGTCGATCGACAGGCCCAGTCCCAGCAGGGCCACGATGTACTGGACGGCGGGTGCGATCGGGTTCGACGCCGGCATGAGGTACGTGAGGCCGTAGATAAACAGCTGCATCGTCAGGACCGACACCAGGGCCATGACCAGCGGCAGGAACGCCAGGAACGACCCGAACACCCAGGCAAGGACCAGGAGCGCCCCGAGGGCGCCGATGAGCAGCTCGACCAGGACGCTGGAGCTCCCGGTGGTCCCGGCGCCGGACGCCAACGCGGCGACGCCGGTGCTGTGAACCGTGGCTCCCGGGAGCTCCGCCCTGGCCGCCGACGCGAGGGTGTCGAGTACGGCCGGGGCGACGTCGTCGCCGTCGTGCGGGGGATAGGTCAGAACGATCGTGCTGCGTCCTCCGGCACCGACGAGCGTCGGACTGCCGGTCGAGGAGTAGGAGACGGTCCGCAGGGTCGGCGCCGTGGCGGCGAGCCGGCGGTCCAGGGCATCGAGCTTCGAGGCGGCCTCGGGTGAGCCGACCGTCTGGCCCTGCGGCAGGTCGACGATCAGGACTCCGGGGTCGGCGGTGGCGCCGCCGAACTCGTGGGCGATCCTCTGGTTGGCGTCGAACGCGGTGCTGTGCAGGTGCACCCCGCTGACAAGCCGGCCCGAGACTGACGGGGCGATGGCCACGCCGACGACCGTGACGACGAGCCACGCCAGCCCGACAGCGAGCCGGTGGCGGACCACCCATCCTCCGAGTCGCTCCATCGTGTCTCCCTGCGTTGGTGGCTGTGACCGCCCGGACGCTAGGAACTGACTCCTTTCCCGGAGCTTTCACGAGGTGCAGTGCCTGCTGCCGGGGCCGGTCACGCGGCGACGAGGGGACTGCAAGCGTCCCGTAAGCAAGCGCAGCCGACCCTGTGGAAGGCGCCGGACGAGCCGGAGTCGCCACCACCGGCCCGAGCCGGTTATGCCCACAGAAGTTGGAGACCACGTGGCCACAAGGCTGTGGGATGTCGCCCAGGTCGCCACGGTGCCTGCCCGTGCCGAGCCGGTGGGGTCCGCCGGGACCTCGCATTGAGAGCCGTGACGGCGTTCTCGATGCGGCACAGGTGGCTCGTGCTTCTGGCGTGGGTCGCGCTAGCTGTTGCCGGCGGGGCCACGGTCGGCAGCACGATCGGCCGGCTGACGTACACGTACTCCACGCCCGGCCAGCCCGGATACGAGGCGAACGTGCACCTGGCGCAGGCGTTCGGGGTCGACGGGGCTTTCGAGCCGACGGTCGCGACCCTGCACCTGCCGGGCAACCTGAGCATGCGCACACCCGGGGGCAAGGCGGCAGCGCAGCAGACCTTCCAGGCCGTCGCCCGCCCCGGGGTCGTCGACGTCGCCGACTACGACAACACCGGCAACCCCCGGCTGGTGTCCGCCGACGGCCGCACGACCTGGGCCGTGCTCAACCTCGCCAACCCCGACACGGGCCCGGGCGTCGGGGCCGGGGACGTCCTGGAGCCGGCGCTGCGGGCGGCGGCGCCCCCGGGGGCGACGGTCAGCGTGACCGGCTTCGCGCAGCTCCTGGCCGCCGGTGGGAGCTCCAACGGTCCGAGTGTCCTGGTCGAGACGTTCATCGGGGGTGGGCTCGCGCTTCTGCTCCTGCTCGCCGTCTACGGCTCTGCGATCGCGGTCGTCCCGATCCTCATGGCCGTACCGGCCATCCTGGTGACGTTCCTGGCGGTCCGTGGCCTGACCCACCTCACGAGCGTCAGCTACTTCCTGGAGTACCTCGTCGCCCTCGTGGGCCTGGGCGTCGCCGTCGACTACTCGCTGCTCGTGGTCGTTCGCTGGCGCGAGGAACGCGACCGCGGGATGAGCAACGACGACGCGGTCCGGGCCGCCGGCGAGCGGGCCGGCCACGCCGTGCTGCTGAGCGGTGCGACCGTCGCCGTGGGCCTGCTGTCGCTGGTGCTCCTGCCCGTGCCATTCCTGCGAAGCATTGGCGTGGGCGGCATGCTCATCCCGCTCGTCGCCATCGGCGCCGCCGTCACGCTCCTGCCGATCACCCTGTCGGCGTGGGGGCCGGCCTTGGATAGGCGTCGCGTCTACCGCGGCTCCAGGACCTACAGCCGTGGCTGGGAGCGGTGGGGCCGGGCGGTCGTCAGGCGCCGCTGGCTGGCCGGCGTCGTGGGGCTGGGGATCGTCGCCGCGCTCGGCGTGCCCGCGCTGTCAATCAACACGGCCGAGCCGCAGGCCGCGTCGCTGCCGTCGACCGGGCCGGCCGCCGTGGCCTTCCGGGACCTACTCGCCGCCGGCTTCCCCAGCGCCGTCGACTTCCCGATCCAGGTCCTGGTCCACGGGGGGCGCGCCGCCGCGGCCGAGGCCGCGGCCCTGGCCGAGACGACCCCCGGCGTCTACACGGTGCTCGCGCCCGACTCGCCGTCGTTCCGCAGGGGTGAGAGTTCCTACCTCACCGTTGTCCCGCTGCACGAGGGAGGGACGGCCAGTGGCAAGGCCACCGTCACGGCGCTGCAGCACCGGCTCAAGCACCTCGGCGACGGGAGCGCGGAGGTCGCCGGCTCGACCGCGGCGGACATGGCATTCACGCAGGCCGTTTACGGCAACTTTCCGCTCCTGCTCGTGCTCCTGAGTGTCCTGAGCTTCCTGATGCTGCTCCGGGCGTTCCGTTCAGTCGTCCTTGCGGCGAAGGCTGTGCTCCTCAACGTCGTCTCGCTCGCCTCGGCGTTCGGGTTCATGGTGCTGTTCTGGCAGCAGGGGCACGGCTCCGATCTCGTGTTCGGGGTGTCGGCGACCGGGGCGATCCGGGATTGGATCCCGGTCGTGGTCTTCGCATGCCTGTTCGGCCTGTCGATGGACTACGAGGTGTTCGTGCTGTCCCGTGTACGTGAGGAGTACGACCTCGTCGGGGACACCGACCAAGCCGTTGTTGTTGCGCTCGCTAAGACCGGGCGTCTAGTGACCTGCGCGGCGTTGATCCTTGCCGTCTCCTTCCTCACCCTCGCTTCGGGCCCCAACCAGCTCGTGAAGATCGTGGCCACGGCGCTGGCGGCCGGGATCGTCCTGGACGCCGTGGTCATCCGGACGCTGCTGGTGCCCGCCCTCATCTCGCTGATGGGACGCTGGAACTGGTGGATGCCTCCCGGCCTGGGGCGGGTCCTGCGTGTCAGCGGCGCGCCGGCTTGGCCCGGCGGAGCCGCCCCAGTGCGACGGCGGTGAGCTACTTGCGGGGACAGGCGCTGGACCGGCAAGCCGCCCAGGCCCTGGGGCTCACGTCAGTGCGGAAGAGTCCGCTTCGACGATGCGGATCTGGGACAGCGGGACGTGTTGCTGTCCGGCGTGGAGGTCGCTGTCCTCGAAGCTGCCTGCCGTGACTAGGCGGGGGAAGGACACCTTTAAGGCCATGAGGGTGGGCAGTGCGAAGACCTTGACGTGCTGCTGATCCACCCCATAGAGCGCGGCCACGGTGGACGGGGTCACGGCCCGGGAGTCGACCACCCGTCGGTAGGCGGCCTCCGTCGTAAAGAACACGTCGAGGGTGAGCCAGAAGGGCCCGGCATTCTTGGACCGGACCTGCTCCGCGAGGTCCCCGAGGCGCAGGGCCGGGTCAGCCATTGGCGACCTCGCTCACAATGGTCCGGAACAGCTCGGTCCCGCTCGCTACCTTGATGACGTGGTTAAGCACGAACTCGTGGCACGGACCACGGTCGAGTTCCGCCGGTGAGGTCGCGAAGGCGAAGCTGGGCAGGTAGGCCATGCCGGGCAGCGGCATGTGTAGGAGCAGAGGGTTTGCCGTCTTGGCAATGGCGTTCGCCGTCTGCTGATCGCCCGCGCGTGCCTTGAACATGATGAGGACCTCGTGGGGGCGCTGGTCCGTGGTCTCCAGGCCGCCCAGGATGGCGTCCTGCCCGTACCGGCGAAGCTGCAGGGAGTAGGCGGACGGGTCGAGCCCGAGGGACTCCTGGACACGCGACTGGGTGTTCCTTCGGACCTGGTCGACCCACGTGTCGAGGTCGGCGATCACGGCTGGGTCGCGGATGCCAACCAGGGCGATGGTCTCGTAGCCGCTGAGCCTGGCGCCCTCGACCTTGATGGTGTGCTGCAGCGCGGCGGTGAAGCGTGACCGTTCGACCCGGGTCCGGTGCTCGTCCAGGGCGACGTAGGTCGCGTCCGTGGTGTCCAGGACGCCGCCGGGTTCGGTGAGGTGGAAAGGGTCGGCGTTCTCATACAGCATGTGCGCGGCGACGGTCGTGGGCGTGCAGTGGGCGTCGTCGGTGACGGGGGTGACCGTAAAGCCTTCGTCGTCGATCTCGACGAAGACCCCTCCGCCCCGGGGGCTGTCGGTGCACTGTGACCCGCACTCCACCGTCTTCGCGGCGTGCCAGACGGGACCGGGCGCGATGCCGTGGCGGTAGCCGACCGCGGCGACCGTGGCCGTGTCGGTGGCCCGCCCTGCCAGCACAACGTCGGCTCCCGCGTTCAGGGCGTCCAGGATCGGCTCGTGGCCCATCAGCCCCACGACGTGCCCGCAGCCCGTCACCTGGTCCTCCTCAAGCGGCCCAAGCGGCGGGAGGGCACGGACCCGGCCGGCGCGAAGCGCAGTGAGGACGGTCTCGTGCGACAGCTCGCTGTACACGCGCGCGAGGGTGAAGCTGAGCCCTTCCTCTTTGGCGACCCGCTCGGCGATGTCGGCCACCCAGTCGACGCCGCTGTCGGTCCCGGCGGTCCCGCAGCTACTGACGATCAGAGGGATGCCGGCTTGTCGGGACGCCACGAGCAACGCCCGCAGATCCGACTCGATGGCCGCCTCGGAACTCTTGCAGCTTCCGGTCCCGAGGTAGTACGGGCCGGAGTCGGTCGACCCCGCGTCCAAGGCGATAGCGTCTGGGTTAAGCGCGAGGCCGCGTTCCAGACTCCCGGATGGGAAGCCGGCTCCCAGCATGCCGCTGGGGAACAGCACCCGGGCGCTAGGCAGCCTGGCGTCCACGGGACCTCCTTCGTGACTGTTCCCCGGCGTGACCGCCCGGGACCTGGTGTGCCGGGCCGCGGCCCGTGGCGGCCGCAGGGAATGGTTAGTGGTGCAGGTGCAGGGCCGGTTCGCCCGGAAGTTCCTCGACCGGCACCGGGTCGAGGTCGAGCTCGGGGTAGAGGTCGGACTGTGCGGCGGCCTCGGGCGCGAGCACCCGGCAGGCGTCCGAGGGGATCAGGACCGCGACCTGTGTGTCGGCCAGGCCGCGCGTCGCGGAGGCGACGAGCCCGAGGCCACTGACGTCCAGCTCGTAGATGTAGCGATCTCCGAGGAAGGACCGGGACAGGACGGTCGCGGTGAACTCGTTGTCAACGAGCGGGCCCGCGCCGGCGTCGAGCGGGCGTAGGCGCACCGACTCTGGGCGCACTGCAAGTTCCACCTGCTGGCCGGCGCGGCTGGCCCGGTCGGCGCTGGTCAGCCACAGGCCGTGCTCCCGAATTCTCAACTGGGTTTGCGCGCCGGCCGAGACGACTTGGGCGCCGAACACGTTGCAGCGGCCGAGGAATTCCGCGACGAAGCGTGTGGTCGGGCGTTCGTAAACCTGCTCCGGGGATCCTGCCTGCAAGATGCGACCGCGGTTCATGACCAGGATGCGGTCGCTCATGCTGAGGGCCTCGTCCTGGTCGTGCGTGACAAACACCGTCGTGATGCCCAATTCGCCCTGCAGGCGCTTGAGCCAGACGCGGGCCCGCTCCCGCAGCTTGGCGTCCAGGTTGGAGAAGGGCTCGTCCAGCAGCAGTACGGAGGGTCGGTGGACGAGCGCGCGGGCCAGGGCGACCCGCTGCTGCTGGCCGCCGGACAGCTCGTGGGGGTACCGGGCGGCGTACTCCTGCATCTCCACGAGCTCAAGCGTCGCCGCGACGCGTGCTGCGGCCTCGGGTCGGGGCACGCGCCCGACCCGGAGCGGGAACCCGACGTTGCGGGCGACCGTCATGTGGGGCCAGATGGCGTAGGACTGGAAGACCAGGCCGAGGTTGCGTTCCTCGGCGGGGAGTTGAACACCTCGGGAGGTGTCGACGAAGGTTCGGTCGCCGACGGTGATCGTGCCGGTGTCGGGCTTTTGGAACCCGGCGATCGACATGAGCGTGGTGGTCTTCCCGCAGCCGCTGGGCCCGAGCAGGGTGAGGAACTCGCCCTGCTGTACGTCGAAGGACACTCCGTCGAGCGCCGCCTCGGTGCCAAAACGCTTGTGCAGGTCACGAACGGCGATCTCAGGCATGGGACTCCTTGGCGGGGCGGACGATCCGGCGGAGGAACAGCGGCGCGATGACGGCGATGGCCACGACCGTCAGGACGACCTGCACCATCGCCAGGGCCGCCGCCGGCCCGGCGCTTCCCTGGGAGGCTGTCTGCAGCAGCGTGACCCCGATGATCTCGTTCCCGGGAGTGACCAGGAAAAGGGCCGGATCGTAGTCGCTGAGGATCGACACGAAGACGAACACGAACGCGACGAACAGCGCGGACCGAAGGATGGGCAGCGTGATCCTGGTCATAGTCGTCCACCAGCTCGCGCCGGCGGAGCGTCCGGCGTCGTCCATCGCCTTGCTGATCGTCCCGAAAGCAGCGGACAGTACGAAGTAGGCCAGGGTGATGCCGCGGACGCTCAGCGCGATGAACATGCCCCAAGTGCTCGTGAGCAGGGCGTGACCTGGGGGGTTGACCAGTACGTAGGACCAGAAGAAACCGATGCCGATGATAAGCCCGGGCATGGCCCGGGGGAACAGCAACAGGAAGGGCAGTGGCCGCCGCAGCCGGAAGTCGGAGCGGTGCGCAACGGCGGTGGCGAGCGCGACCAGGATCGTGACCGCGGCGGCACCCCCTACGGCGATCTTGAGGGTCGTCTCGATGGACTGCAGGTTTGTCCCGCTCAACGCCTCCTGCCAGTTCGTGCCCGTGAGCAGGTGCCACGGGGCGATCTGCGGAGTGAGCACAGACGTGACCGACTGCAGCGCCAGCGCCAGGAGCGGCGCCAGCGACGTCGCAAGAAGGTAGAGGCCGAGGAGCCCGCCGAGGACCCAGCGGGCGACGCGTCCGAGGGGAATGACGCCCGTGTGGCTGGAGCCTCGGCCGCCGATGGACACGAAGCGCGCCTGGTCGCCCAGGATCCGGCTGCGCAGGATCAGCAGGGCGCAGGCCGCGAGCAGCAGCATCGCTGCCCCGGCGCTGACGGTCGGCGGGTCCGGAGTCGTCGCCCCGGACCATGTCTGAAACAGATAGCTGGCGATGAAGTCATGGCCCTGGGGGGAGCCGAGCACCAGGGGAATGCCCAGAGACTCGATCGAGATGGTAAAAACCAGCAGCGCGGCGTTGACCAGGGCCGGTCGCAGCATCGGGAGAGTCACGGTCCTGAGCACGTACAGCGGCGCGGCACCCGCGCTGCGTGCCGCATTCTCCAGCGAGGAGTCCATGCTCGACAGGGCGGCTCGGCAGATCAGGAAGACCGCGGGCAGGACCGTGGCCGTGCCAAGCACCGACATGCCGGGCACGCTTGAGAGCTCGAACGGGATGTGCAGCGTGTCGTTGATGAAGGCGTGGGCGTAGCCGCCGAGTCCGTACAGAGCGTTCCAGCCCAGGATGGTCCCCAGGGGCGGCAGGAGGATCGGCACGACGAACAGGACCCCGAAGGCGCGCGCACCGACGACGTCGGTGCGGGTGCACAGCACCGCCGCCGCCGCCCCGATCACGACCGCCGAGACGGTGGCGATGCACGCAAACACGAGCGTGTTCAGCGCGGCCTGCCGGAAGGCTGGGTCCGCCACCAGGTCGCTGTAGGCGGACAGGGTGAACGAGCGTCCGGACAGGTAGATCGGCTTGTCCTGGACCGATGCGTACAGCAGCGGGACGACCGGGATGACAACACATCCCAGGACGAGGACGCCGATCGCCGCCTGCAGCCCGGTCTCGGGGAGCAGCCTTCGGACTTTACGCGTCGTTAACGGAACGCGCGCCGTCGTCAGCGGCGCCGCGGTCACGGGGGGGTAACCAGGTGGGTGGTCGTCGCCGTCACTGGTGGAAGGCCTTCTTCCAGCGCGCGACGAACGGGGCCTGGTTGGCGACCTCCTGGGTGAACGGCGTGAGGTAGGTGTTCTGCTCCCCGCCGACCTGCGCGTAGAGCTGCTTGAGGGTGTCCTTGCAGCCGGGCGGGGTGTAGGTGTTGCTCATGACCTCGTAGCCGGCGACGCACATCGCTGCCTGGCCCTCGTCGCTGTAGACGAAGTCCATGAACAGCTTCGCCGAGTTCGGGCTCTTCGCACCGGTCGTGACGCCCCAGCCGCGCGGGACGAGCGGGGTGAAGTCCGTCGTGTACTGGTACCCCCCGATCTTCGCCTGAGCGGGGATGTGCTCGATGACGCCCCTGGCTACCCCGGACTCGAAGATCGCGGCGCCGATGCCGCCCTGCAGGACGTCCTGGCCGAGGACCCCGCCGTCTCCGGTGAGGGCGGAGACGCTGCCGAGCTGGTCGATCGGACCCCATCCGCTGTGGTGCACGTAGGCCCAGAACGCCGAGTAGCCGAACTGGTTGGTCACTGTGTACGTGCCGATCTTGTACTTGCCCGCCTTGGCGTCGGCGACGATCCCGGCGATGGTCAAGGGGGGCTGCCCGCCCTTGAGGCTCCGCTTGTTGTAGATGGTGATGGCCGGGTCGGCCGAGAACACGTAGAGCCCGTGGCCCTGGTTCACGAAGCCGGGATAGTTCTTGAGCCCCGCGGGGGTGAACGGCTGGATGTAGCCGTTCTTGACGGCGCCGACCCACAGCGCGGGGGAGCTCACCAGCAGGATGTCGGCGGTACGGATGCCCGTGGCGTGCTGCGCGGCGTACTTGGAGAACACGACCGGGTCCTCGTCGTCAGTGGCCGACACCTTGATCCACGGGTACTTCGCCTGGAACGCCTTGGCCACCGCAGCGACCCCGGCGCCCCCGCCCTCACCCTGCGGCAGGTTGCCATTCGTAAACATCATCAGGCCGTGCTCTGACTTGGATGCGGCGACGAGCGCGGGCAGCGAGTCCGCCGCCGGCGCCCCGGAGGCCGGCGCCCCGGAGGCCGACCTGTCGGTCGGCGGCTGCGCCGACCCCGAGCTGCCCCCACTGCAGGCCGTCAGCGCCAGCGCGCCGACGGACACCAGGGCGACCGCGATCCTTCGTCGTGCCCGTGAACTCCGTCTTAGCATCCGTCCGCTCCTGTTGCTATGGCATACACCGCGCATGCAATGGCATTGTGTTCACGGCGTGAACTGCGCGTCAAGCACGGGTGTCGCGGCGGCCCCGAGGGCTCAGTCGCGTGCAGCGCCCTCGTTCGGGGCGGCGTGCTGCTCCGAAAACGAGACGTAGCCCTCGTTGACCCACAGGGTGTGCTCGCGGAGGAGGACCTCCGCGAGCATCCCGTCGCGGGCCCTGAGCGCGGCCACGATCTCGACGTGCTCCCGTTCCGCGCGCTGGATGCTCGCGCCGGCCGTGGGCGACGCCTGCGCCTGCGTCCTCAAGGTCCGTCCGAATGCCTCCGCGGTCGCGATCATGTCGATCAGGCTTGGGTTGTGCGAGGCCTGAACGATGAGCTCATGGAACTCATGTCGCAGCCGGGAGGCAGCCGGGCCAGCGGCCTTCCGTCGTGCGGGAGCGCGTTCCGCGAGCGAGTGGCGGTGAGCAGCCTCGATCTCGTTGATTTCCGCTTCTGAGGCGGCGTCAGCCGCGAGGTGCGCCGCGACGCCCTGCAGAGCAGCGTGGATCAGCGACATCTCCCTGAGCCGTCGTGGCGTCAGCGCGGCGACCTGCAGCATCCGCCCGTCCACTCGGACCAGCAACCGTTCGTGCAGCAAACGGGAGATTGCCTCGCGCACCGGAGTTGGGCTGACGCCAAGCCTGGCAGCAAGGCCGCGTTCGGTTAGGCGCTCACCAGGGGGGAGATCCCCGGACGTGATGAGGCCCCGAAGGACATTGAAAGCCTGATCGGCTAGAGACGGCCCTACGGCGAGCGGGTAGTCGGGACGTGCATCCATGACCGCAGCCTCCTCACGTCATGCCGGACGGCCTGGAGCCGTCCGCGGCTTGCTACGTCCTATAGCGTATCGCGTTGCTCGATAACGTCGGTCCTTGCAGCACTTGAGTTGTCACGTGGTCCGGCAGCAGCCGCTCGCTCAGATGCGTCGCAGCCTTGCAGCACTGTCGGGTGCTGGAACTGGGTGCAGGGGCCGGACGTGTGACCCTCGGCCTGGTTGCCGCCGGATATGCGGTGACTGCTGTGGACGAGTCTCCCGACATGTCGGCGAGGATCGACAGCACCGCAGTTAGACTGGTAGCTGCCGCACGACTGCGCTCTTGATCTGCGCGCCGAGGAACGCCACGCGGGCGGTCTGGAAGCGGTACCTACCGGCCGTGCCGCTGAAGAAAGGGCAAGTGGGACGCATTGGCGGCTGCTGCGCTCTCACGCGATCTTGTTCCGCAAGGGATCCCCGAACGGCACAACGCTCGCTCATCGCCACGTTCGGTTTCCCGTACGCGGGAAGGGCTTGAACGCGCGGGCGGGCGGCGCCCTGGTTAATCCGGCGTCGGTCGGCCGGCTCAACCAGGCGGTCCGGCTACTCCGATGCGTACTTGAACGACAACTGGATCTTGGTCCGGTAGACCAGTCCCCCACCGTCACCCACGACGATGTCCTGCTTGGTCACCTCAGCCACTCGGATATCGCGCACCGATCCCCCCGCCGTGGTGATGGCCTCCGCCGCCGCCTCCTCCCAGGAAGTGGGACTCGTCCCGATCACATCGATCACCCGGTACACGCTCATGACGGCTCCTCATCGTTCTTGGTAGATCTGTCCATGCTGGTCCCATCATGGCGGTCACGAGGCCGACCCCGGATTCCCGCCGTAGCGCGACCGTGCGGGCAGCATTGTCGGTCGGTACCCGTACGCGCAGGCCAGTCGCCCTCGCATTGCCGTCTTCGTCCTTGCCGAAGCGGCCACCCCCGCCCTCGGCGGGGTCACCGACCCGGCCCGAACAGGTCGTCGCTTGGGCCGCTGTACGCGCTCGGGGAGTTCGGCTGAGCCCGCCCGCGGTCGCCCTGACGATCGCCGGCTCGGACTCCGCCGGCGGTGCCGGGTTGCAGGCCGACCTGAAGACCTTTGCGGCGCTCGAGGTGTTCGGCGCCACCGCGGTGACGGCGCTGACCGCGCAGAACACCCTCGCCGTACGCGGGGTTGCAACCGGTGCCGGCCGCCTTCATGTTCGCCCGGGTCGACGTCGTCCGGGACGGCCACCGGCCGAACGAGCTACGCGACGCGCACGCGCACGCGCAACGCCAACACCCGACGGAACCGGCTGCACGTTCGCGGCGGCGATCGCCGCGAGCCTGGCCCTGGGCGCCGACATCGGCGCCGCGGTCGACCGGGCCAAGGCCTACGTCCTACGGTCCCTTGCCGGTGCGAGCTGGCGGCTCAGCGGCGAGCACGGGCCGCTGGACCACTTCGGGGGACAACCTTGAGCGTCGCCACCCCAGCCGCCCCCGGGTCGCTGCCGGAACGGACCCGGCTGCCCAGCTCATGACTGCTCTGGCTGCCGGTGACGCATACTGGCCGCGGCGCAGCTCTGGACGGAGGTTCTGATGACGCTCCCCACGCCGTTCCCCCAGCCCGACCCGCTGCCGCCGGATCCGAGCACTCCCGTCAGGCCGGCCCCGGTCCCGACGCCTACCGATCCCGATCCGGCGCCACCGATCTAGGGCCGCCACCCTGCCCTGAGTGCATGAGGTCGTCCCGACAGCCGAAGGTTCAGTGGGACGTGTCTGACCGTCCGACAGCTCCCCAGGCCGCAAGCAGTTCCCGCTCTCTCTGCGGGTTCAGTCCAGCTCCTCGCGGTCGGTCCAGCCCTTGCTCGCGCTCCCAGGCAAGCACGTCGCGCAGCAGCGCCTCGCGGGCGCGGTGGCGCAGGCCTGCGGTCAGAGCGCCTGCGCCGGACCGCGTGGACCAACCCTGAGCGGCTGGATCGACCAGCCACATCGCCAACGAGTCCTCACCCACGTACTCCTCGACCCCCTGCTCGAGCAGCCACGCGGCCGGCACCGGCATCACAGCGCCGCTGTGCCCACCCACGTACCGGGACAGGGTCACCCAGTCGCCGAACGGCAGGACCGGACCCACAGCGTTGTAGGTGCCGGTCGTGCCGGTCATCGCGCACCGCAGCACCCAGTCGACCAAGTCGCGGACGTCGATGACCTGCGTCGGCACATCAGGGGTGTCCGGCACCAACATCGGGCCCTCCGGGTCGCGCGCGGCTCGGACGACCCAGGCACCGGAGCGGCCAGTGTGGTCGCCCGGACCGCCGATCAGGCCGGCCCGGGCCACGAGCAACCGCTCCCCAACGACCTCAGCGGACAGCTGCTCACACGCGACCTTGGCCGGTCCGTACAGCTCGCTTCCGACGCTGTCCTGGTCCGTCGCCGGAAGGACCTCTGCGCTCTCATCCGCGCCCGGCGTCGCCGACGCGGCGTAGACGTCCACCGACGAGATGTAGGCCCAGTGCCCGGTCCGCTGCCCGAGCGCCTGCAGCGCGTCGCGGACGAACCCGGGCTGCCACGACACCTCGACCACGGCGTCCCAGTCGCGGCCGGCGACCGTGGCGTACGCGTCCGGCTGCCTGCGGTCGACCGCGACCAGGCGCGCGCCTTGCGCGACCGGCCCCGCCTCGCCCCGGGCCAAGCACGTCACGGCGTGACCATCTTGTAGCGCCCGCTCACAAACCTGCCGACCCAGCCAAGCCGTACCACCCAGCACCAGCAGCTCCATGCCGGGATCCCAGCAGGCCCACCCAGCAAGCGCGACCACGTTCACCACCAGCACAACCGAGCTGCCGCCCCGTAGCTGAACGACGACTGGGTGGCGACCCCCGCTCGCGAGCGTGCCGAAGGGCACCCCTGCAGTCGCCTCAGCTCGCGGCCGGGCGAGCCCAGCCGTCCACGTGGGCGGGTACCTCGATCCCGGCACGCAGGTCGAGCGCCGGCTTGGGCTCGCCAGCCGCGGTGGACAGAGGCAGCACCCCGGCCCAGTACGGCAGGTCTTGGTCCTCGGGGTCATCGTTCGGTCCCCCGGTACGGACCTTCAGCGACACCTCGGTGAGGTCCAGCCGTAACACTGCGGTGGCCGCCAGCTCCTTGGCGCTCGGGGCCCGAGTACCCGCTGCGCGGCCGGGGGCGACCGCCTCGACCAGGGCAGTAAGGGCGGCAGTCTTCTCGGCCGCGTCGGTGACGAGTACTGCAGTCCCGTGCGCGACGACGGCCCGGTAGTTGATTGAGTGGTGGAAAGCAGAACGAGCCAGGACCAGCCCGTCGGTCAGCGTCGCCGTTACGCACACGTTCAGGCCACCGTCACTGGCCGCACGCAGCCCGCGCGCACCGGTGGAGCCGTGCAGGTAGAGCGTGTCGTCGACTCGGACGTGCAGCTGGGGCAGCACCACAGGCTGTCCATCGACGACGAAGCCGACGTGGCAGACCAGCGCCTCGTCTAGCACAGCGTGTACGGCTGCCCGGTCGTAGGAGACCCGGGCCGCGTTGCGGGAGGGCGAGGTGCGGGCGCTGGGCGTGTAGCTGCTGGTCATGCCGCAGTCTCTCGTGCCGGCGCCCACCACAGGCGCGGCGTTCCGATAGCCAGTGAGGATGGTCTTGGTAGCACCGGCTAGGTCTGACCCTCCGATAGCCTGACGCGATCTTGCTGTCTTCCGTTCGATTCGTCGGCCTGGCTGGTGCTGCCGCTGCACGTGAGCGGCCGGGCGGTGTGACCTCATAGGAGCCTGTGCAAGAGGCGCCCATCACTGGCCTGTCCGTCCACCCGGCCGCCGCGTGCCGACCTATCCGGTGCAAGCGGAGGACGGCAATGACCACAATGACAATGACGACGTCGGGTGTCACCGGCGGCGTCGACACGCACGGCCGGACCCATCATGCGGCGGTGCTTGACCACCTCGGTCGCCAGCTCGGCGACCGGGAGTTCCCTACGACCCCCAGCGGTTACCGATCGCTGCTGGGCTGGGTGGCCAGTCACGGCCGGCTCGAGCGCGTCGGGATCGAAGGGACCGGGACGTATGGCGCCGCCTTGGCCCGACAGCTACGAGCTGCCGGCGTCCAGGTCGTGGAGGTCGACCGGCCCGACCGCAAGGCGCGGCGGGTGCAGGGCAAGTCCGATCCTCTGGACGCCTACTCCGCTGCCCGCTCCGCGCTGGCCGGCACGGCTACCGGCACGCCCAAGGCCCGGGGCGGGCGGGTCGAGGCGATCCGAGCGTTGCGGGTGGCGCGCAACAGCGCGGTCAAGGCCCGGAGCCAGACCACCAACCAGCTCAAGTCGCTGCTGGTCACCGCCCCGGAGCAGTTGCGCGAGCAGCTGCGCGACTTGACCACGACCGCCCTGATCGCGACCTGCGCCCGGCAGCGGCCCACCAGTGACATCGCCTCTCCCGAGCACGCCACCAAGACCGCACTGCGCCGCCTCGCTCGCCGCTACCAGTACCTCAGCAAGGAGATCAGCGAGGCCGATGCCGAACTACGCGTCCTGGTGACCGCGGCCGCCCCACGCCTTATCGCACTGCCCGGCGTCGGCCCCGAAGTCGCCGGACAGCTCCTGATCACACTCGGCGACAACCCGGACCGGTTGCACTCCGAGGCAGCGTTCGCGCACCTGTGCGGTGTCGCACCGGTCCCGGCCAGCAGCGGACGGACCCACCGCCACCGCCTCAACCGCGGCGGCGACCGAGCGGCCAACAAGGCGCTCTACGTCGTCGTGCTGGGACGCCTGCGCTACGACCCACGCACCCGCGCCTACGCAACCCGACGCACCACCGAAGAGCTGTCCAAGCCCGAGATCATCCGCTGCCTGAAGCGCTACATCGCCCGTGAGCTCTACAACGCACTCCAACCCGCAGAGCAGCCAGGGGTTCTTGCTCGGACAGCTTGACGATCCATAGGAGCATCGACCGGCCAGCGAGACAGGACCACCTCATCGGTCGGGGCTCGAGCGGGAGCAGAAACGCTGTCCCAATAGACAGTCCGCTTTGTTGTCCCACTCGCCGCACCTCCTACGGCACACTCGCCGGCATGACGGGACTGAAGATCGGCTACGCCCGGGTGTCGACGGTCGGACAGGACCTCATCGCCTAGCGCGACGGCCTCGCCGCCCTCGGCGTCGACGCGGAGCGGGTCTACGTCGACCACGCCTGACCGGCACCAGCCGCGTCTGTCCCGGTCTGCGTGAGGCGCTGCCCTGTCTGTCAGGCGACACGCTGGTCGTTACCAAGCTGGACCGGCTCGCCCGGTCGCTGCCGGACGCCCGGGACATCGTCGAGGAGCTCACCGGCCGCGGGGTGCGGCTGCAGCTCGGCGGCTTGTTGTACAACCCCGGGTCGCTGCCGTCCAGGCTGGACGACGCGTAGCACCGGCCAGGGCGACTGCTGATAATCGTTATTTCCCGCAGCAAGCGTGTTGTCGGCCGACTGGCGCGAGGAGCTGGAGGTTCGGTTGTCGCCACGAGCCATCAACCAGGCCAGCTTGGG
>JAABUP010003485.1_pt1 | contig 27712 bp, 34 predicted proteins | sample 5559201 | NCBI WGS metagenome assembly JAABUP01 (sample SAMN10711887, study PRJNA513373) | rock metagenome | isolation source: Antarctica rocks | place: Antarctica | reverse complement strand
CACAACTCACAAGTGTAGCCTGTGCTTTCACCTCTGTTTCGCTGTGACAGTAGCTTTGGCTTTGACAATACCTAACCAGCGCTGTGATCGCTTTGCGCGGCAGTCAACCCCCACACGCATCGTTACATAAGTCGTTTACCTGTCCTGAGTCGCAGCATCGAATAGCTCGGCAGCTGTGTGCTCTACAATAGTATAAAACAGACCTGCTTCAGACTCTGGACACCACTTTTGACGAGAGCTGTATGGAACAAGGATGTATTGAACGAAATCTTATTCTCGTCAAGGACGAGGAACCTTTCGTGGGCGTGAATCATTCATACGATTACGATAACGATCTTGCATGCATGCTGCTACAGCACGTCAAAAACCATTTAACACAAGTGCATACACCGTTGGCTTTCAACGCTTCAAGACCTCTTGATAAAGAGCTCTGAAGCACAATCGTAAGGATCATATACGCAGGAGCAGAAGCAGCAGCAGTCAGCAGAATCTGATGCACATCAAGTGCTGCATATGTATCTTAAGCCATGTCTTCTGTGCTGGCAGCCTCTGCGTTGATGCTACCAATGGCCTTTGATGCTGCTGTGTCCGTTCTTGCTTTCGTAGAGTTCCTTGAGGACAAGTGCTCCCACTGGCGTTTGTGGTGATGCATCAAGCTGAAGACCTTCTCATACAGGCTGAGCGCTGGCAGATCCTTGAGAGGCAGACTCTGGGCCTCATCCCTGCTGATCCCCAACAAGGTCTGGGACAGCTCAGTCACCAGTGCTGTTTTCTGATCAGGAGTGCTGCCCTGCCATGCTTTCATTAGAGACCCTGCATTGCAAGCAGAGGCAATGTCAAAGCACCGGCGTCCCAGTGCATGTGTGGGCTGAGAATTCGCAGGCAGACAGAGTAGCTCAGGCTTTGGTGGTGGTGGCGTTGATGAGAGTGGTTTGAGAGTGGTGTTAGGAACAATGAAGACCACACAAACACAAGCAAGCATCAGAACACTGCTATCAAACAATGAGCCTGTGGGCGTTAGTTTCTGATTCTGGTGTGGCTCTCCTCTTTCAGTACTCGAGCTTGTGAAGTCTCCCTGAATTGAACTCATGATACTAGTCCCCAGGCGTCTCTGACTTTAAATTTTGCCTACAAAGATGTCATTTTCAGGTGACAGAGACATTTGTATATCCGCGACAGTGCAGCTTGGCAAAGTGCTAGGCTGTGCAGGGCTCAAGACCAGAATGCGTAGAATCACACCTGACCACGCGCGTGTTCTTGGGTCCTTGGACTTGTGACTTGCATTGACCTGCTGGAGTGCCAGCAACGTCACAGCGCAGCGCACATTCTCAAAGCGGTCATTCCAGATCCCTAGCTTGACTCCTGTGCTGTCAGATCCTGCCCTTGCGCCAAACGGCCCTCCCCATCGCAGGAAGCACCATGTCATGATGTCCCTTGTCACATTCTTTATCTCCTTCATTGTTGGCTGATCATCCAACACAACATCATCAGGTCTGACGAAATCATCTGGGTAATCACTGCCTTGGGGCGGCCCTCCTGTGATGTCAGTGATGTCTGAAGCCTTGAGGCGAGTGGTGATGCTATAGAGCAAGACCTGCCTCTCCTCTCTGTGCCGCAGCGTGACATAACCACAGGCACAGAAGGCCACAACAGCAAGGACAAGAGCGACCACTGTGGACAGACTGCCCCACAACTTGCCTGTAGATACAAACCACGTAGGTGTTGTTGCTCACGTGTGCACACAGCAAAAGGCAACCAGGTCTGACAATGCAGCAGGTATGACAGGGCAGCAGAAGAGCAGCAACTGCTGTGGTAATGGTGCAATGCAGCCCCACACATGCAGCAGCATTGATCACTTGTCTTTACCCCTGCTGTCTTGTCCACCAACCTGGCATTATGTGACGTCATAGCAACCCCAGCCTTACTCATACAGCACGTTACACCAGCTCTTGTGGCGTGAAAAGATATGCTGCATGTACTGCATTTGGTGTGTGTCGTGTGAGAACTTACCAGCAATGGAAGCAGGATTGTTTGGTGGCGAGGGGCTAGAAGTGGGATTTGGGACAGGGCTGGGGCTTCCCACAAGGGCCGGGCTAGGAGCCGGTGGAGGGGGTGCAGCCACAGAGAGGACCCCAGCAGGGGATCCATTCACTGAAGTTGCTGATGCCAGCAATGGGGAGAGAGGGGAAAGGGGTGCAGGTGGGGGAGGGGGAGGAGGAGATTTATGATAGGGAAGGCGAAGAAGGGGAAATGGATGCTGTGGCTGTCACAGAGGGTGAGCTGGCAGCCGGTAAGCTAGTCGGTGAAGCTGCAACGACAAGGGCATACACGGCATTAGATGTGACAGTCACTGTATCCTAAGCTCATGTCAGCTGACTGGAACCATAGGCACTGCTGCTGGATGAATGCTATTTTACAAACTGCGACGAGCTGTACATGATATGATGTACACAGGTGCGATGCCTGACCTTATGCAACAAAAGCAACAGCATCTGACATCTGAAGTACAACAGCCTCATGACAATCAAGGTTTGGGATACATACTCAGCAGCAGAGATTGCATCTGCTGCTGTTTATGAGCTGACAGTGAGCGCATCACAGACCTGAGTTATTGCACTGTCCTGCAGTGCTTTGTCCTGTCCCAGGCTGCAGGCCAGACGGTGTGCAGTAGTGGTCGCTGGGGGAGTAACAGGCTAGGCAATTGGCTGCAGGGCTGGGATCAGATGTGTGACAAGCACATGTGTTGCCATCTTGACAGAGAACGCTGCATGTCCCTACGACAAGCACAGACACAGACCAACATCAGCAACAGTGAAAACTTGCATGGGGGAGGAGCATGCATGGCTGTGCAGAACGCAGAGCAGCTTTGGGCTTTGCAGAAGCAGCATGTGGCGGAGGGTGTATAACAGTGACAGAAACAACATATGCTTGCTTTCACACAGTGGCGTTTTGAGTTCAACATGAGAATCAGCACCACTCTCTTTGATCAGATGAATACCAGCTATTTTTGAGTTGTCTGAGACTTGCATTGATGCGCTCTCACCAATGTGCAGACAGTATGAAGGTGTGTCTGGCGGAGGATATTCAGGGATCTGTTTACCACTGACCAGAGTGTTGGTACACTGCTGAGAGGTCGACTCAGCCAGCATACCACGGCGATAGGTTGAGCCATCAAGACTCGATGTGTTTGAAGACCCTGCGAGCCAACGTTTCATACTGAATGTCGTTGCTGACGACATCAGCCTTTGAATCCGTTTTTCCAGAATTGTGATCACCAGTGGCGGTGTGCGCGTTAACCTCACCTAGCATCGAAATAAGAGCAAGCAGCACGATCTTGAGCTCCATCGAATCTTGTACAGAATCTGTTGCAGGCACTTGGCCCAGGACTGGCAGCTATGGCTGCTGGTGCACTTTCGCACCGTTTCCGGAGTAGCTTCCAGGGGAGGCCTTCAAATGTAATATCGAGTCACGTGAGACAAGGCATATGCCTCCATGCTAGGTTGTTCGACAACATTGTCTGTATGCTGATGGCATTTTCCTGATGTCAAGATCCCCGGCTGGTTTGCAGTGCTTGTTACATAAAGCTTCAGCTCTGTTGTGGAGAGAAGCTGCTTTCATTCACCATGTCAAAGACCCAGGTAGTTATTGTTAGTAACTTTCAAGTTCGTCATTCTCGTTCAAAAGTCAAACATTGATTTTTTTTTCCTGTATGATGGTCGAGCTTTGCGCATGATCGATCACTACATACATTTGGGCATTGTTTTGCACAAGTCAGGCTGCTTCGATGCAGCAATTGAGAAGCTTGAGTTCATTTGCGAAAACAGAGACCTTTCGAGACACCATACCTCACAACCATATGAAAGGACTGCCAGCTGGCTGCACTAGAGATGAAAACAAAGAACATCGAAGATGTAGGTCACCAAGACCACTCAACTCTGAACAACGGTTCTGCACTACAAAAAGAGCGCACTTGCCTGCAGCTGCAATTTAAAGCTTACAACAGGATGTTAGGCTCTTTTTCGAGCAGAACTCTCACCAGCTTGGTTCTGTCACACACCACATTCAGCTGTGGTTTCAAGCCAGGATGTCTGATGCGTCTTAACTGACTCCACACCCCAGACTGCAAGGTACCGAATGAATAATTACAAGATGAGTGAAATCCTGACACCAGTTTTGCAGACAGCTTGCACAAACATGTACATTTGCCTAGCTGACCTTTTGATCATATAAGCAGTCCTGTCCTCAAAGGTTGAGGAAGACTTGCACACAACTGAACTGGTCTGCGTCGGACATCAAGCAGTTTACCATTTTCGAACTGAATTCAGTGGTGGTGAGCGGATCTGGAATGCATTCACTGCATCTGGTTAGTCTGAGCTTGCAGACAACTTTTGCTAGTTGTGTTGCATTGCTAACAGACCATCAGTATTGGCGTAGGCCACACTTCTGCAGATGCTACAACACCCCCAGGCACAGCAGCCACATACTGGACAAGGCAGTTCACCAGCACACAAGTTGTCCAGAATCAATATTGTACTTGAGGTCCATGCTTGTGTGCATCAGATCACACTGTTCTAGCCTCCTGTGAGCAAATCCTGGCTTAGAAGCCAGGCCCAGCTTTCAACTCATGACTCAGCTCTCCTGAGCAGCCTTCAAATGAGCATGCGACCTCTCGATCACAGTCCTTGGGGCATTTGGTTGATGCGGCTCACTGCCCTGCTCGCTCCCAACTGCCCCTGCCTCCAAATACACATCCTGCTTCGTCCTTCTCCTGCCAGGGGGGACGCCCCCCAGAGTGCTGGGGGTTGCAGACACAGGTCTCTGGTCTGCTCCATCCCTAGCCACTGCTGCTATCTTATCTCCCTTACTAGTAGCCTCACTGCCACCATCATCAGCTGAGAAAGTACGCAACAGGCTGGTCAGCGCGCCCTTGATGTCACTGCTGCAGCAAGACAGCAAAATGTCAGTCATCACTGCTGCTGCTTGTCCAGCTGCAAAGATGCAGCTTTCAGTCATCAGGCCTTTCAGCACAGTGCAGGAATTAGCACAGTAGCTATCCATAAAAATGACCAAGGTGAGTTCCATGCAATGCTGCATATACACACCATGCAGTGCACATTTGTCTGCTCAGACGAGGCTTGATGTGCCACACAGCTTTTTGATGACATTGTACTCATTTTAGTTAATCACTGGTTATGACATGAAGCTATTCAGGCACTTGAATGTATTAACAGCTCTGGCAACCACTCGGAGACTCAAGCAATACCCATCTCAGCACTGAGCATGAGCACTGACTTGTCATATCTGTACTCCTTGGCCTGCCCTGATGGCTGAGGGCCGTTGCCAGCAGCCCCGCCCTCAGACGGTGCTGCACCAGCAGTGCGCGCCATTGCTGAAATTGAGGTTTCCAACCTTTCCAGCTTGTTGCGCAACCAGTCAACCTCATCCAAAGCACCTGTGACACGCCACATCAAGTGCTACACGATGTACCTGCTACGTCAAGGAAATCAACGCTGGAACTTCAAGTAGCCTGTGTTTTGTCTTTCTGGCTTGTTGCTTCAAAGCATTTGATCAAGTCGGCGTGCAACAGCTGAGCAGTGTGATCCCCCTGATGTGATCCTAAGCAGCCCACTCTGCATTGTTGACCAACAAGGAGCTTTGAGTGTTTGTTGCTTCTGCAATCTGTACCGTCTGTCAACCAGGCGTCCGCCTACATTGGTCAGCAAGGGCAGGGCTTGTTCTCATGCAGAAGCGCTCCCAGCAAAAGCCCTCACCTTTGTAGTCATTGGCTACAATCTGCTTGCTGCCAGTCAGCTGCTCATTCTGATTCGCCAAGCGCTCATTCTCCCGGCTGAACCGGGCAATCATCTGCTGTGACTCAGCCAGCTTCCTTGCCAGCTCCCCTGCCGGCAGTTGATCCAATGGGGCGGCAGAACCTGCTGCTGCTGGCTTGCCAACACGGTCTGCCATGTCCTTGGAAGACCTGCAGCAACATCAACAGTGTCAGGATGAGTAATGATGATAAACAAATTTTGCTCTTATTTGTTGTTGTAATCATTATTTTTGTTGCTGCTGCTGTTGTTGTCGTGTTTGTCGTTGTTGTTGGTGTAATGATCATCAGTGACTCATCATCATCACCATCATCATTACTATCATCATCATTGCTTCAGCTTCCGTGTCAACTTCCCTGCTTGCAGTTGGTGCAGTGATGCAGCAGTGCCTGCTGCAGACTTGCCAACAGGGTCTGCCATTCTTCTTCCCTCTTTGTCAAAATTGTCAGTCACAGGATTTTCGAGAAATGTTTGATCGTCACAACATGCGTACCAAGTTCTGAACATGTAGTTGGTATATGGCAAACATTCAGAATCTGTTCAGCTCTATGAAAGTTGGTCGTGTGGTGACTGATCTAATGGTGCATCCGCTGCCAATAAGGATAGATGATCTTACCTAGAGACTGGCAGTACATTAGGACCAGAGGGTGCTGAAGAGGAAGCAGGCTCCTCTGCACTGCCCCTGGGGCTGTTCCCTGCACTGCTCTGGGGCAACAAAGCATGGAAATCTGGTCGTGCCACGCTGCATCACACACACAGGGCAATGTAGGTTTGCTGGGTTATCTTCACGATGCCACCCTGAGTGGCCATTATCCTTCAGGTCTGTTTTGGGCATTTACAAGGTTTGATTTGCATTATAGCAGCCTACCAGCCTACCAACAGAGAGATTCCTCCTGCACAATAGGCAAAAGGAGAGGCAGGGGCCAACGGCAACTGTGACAGGAACAGGCAATGGGCAGAAGCCAAAGGACACCGTGAAAGGCTAGAAGGCAAAGGAGAAAGGGACATGTGAGTGGACCAGTGCTGTGTGACTGGAAAGACAGCGCTTCATTGCCAGAGGAGCTTGTCACCAGGTAAAGCAACAGGCAGTGGGCAGCAACGACAGGCAAACTCCAAGGCTTGACATGCAAGGTGGAAAGGCACCTGTGACTGGAGCCAGTGGTGTCTGACTGGGAAGACAGAGGCCTACTGCCACAGGGAAAGGCACTGGGCAGCAAAGACAGGCAAAGTCAAATGGCTTTGACTTTGCCCTAATGCCACAGGGAATAGGGAATGGGCAGCAATGACAGGCAAAGCCAAAGGCTTGACAGTCAAGGAGGAAAGGCACCTGTGACTGGAGCCAGTGGTGTCCGACTGGGAAGACAGAGGCCTACTGCCAGATGTGGTGCGGCCATGCAGAGGCGTTACCATTCCACTTGGTAACTGTGTTCCTGGCATAATCTGCACTCACCCAAACAGTCACCGCAGTCACTCAAGTCATTACTGCAGTTACTTAAGCAGTTACTGCATTTATCTAAGGAATTGCTGCAATGACCCAAGCAGTTACTGCAGTTACCCAAGCAGTTACTGCAGATACCCAAGCAATTACTGCAGTCACCCAACCAGCTCAAGTCCCCGCAGCATTGGGGCTCAACGTGATTGACAGATTGGACAAGAACGAGTAATACATCAGACTCATGTAAGAACATCACAACATGTATCACACACTGTGCAAACATGCCGCTGCGACACGTCAAATTGATGCAACATACAACATGTATCACACAAAAGCCAAACATGCTGCTGTCAGCTATCTCGCATGAAGGCTGATGGGCACGTAGTGAGCAACAAGTTCAATAATTTGAAAGTTCAAAGCTGAATATAGTGAGGAGGAAGTGAACGGGGACTGACCTGGTCTCGCAGCCACACGTTTTCCTGCCTGAGGAGGAAGAGCTCACGCTTGAGGGCAGCTATCTGCGCCTCCTGTGGGTCCAGCTGCACTCCACACAACCAAGTGACAAGCCTGCCATTGATAGACAGCATGCAGAGCTCTTTGGCAGGACACAGCCCGAGATTGCAGCTGGCAGAACAACTTCATCAGGGGCATGCACTGCACGCAGTACGGCCCAGCACAGCACGGGCAACACATTGTGTGCCCGCACTCCAGCTCAGTGATGTTGGGTTGGCTGACTGTTTGTACCTGACCCCCAGGGGAAGAAACGTATTGAATGCAGAAAGAATGGAAGAATGAACGACTGAATTAATGGATGCATGGATGCATGGATGCATGAATGAATGAATGCATGAATGAATGAATGGATTAATGAACAAATGAATGAACAAATGGATGGATGAGTGGATGGATGAGATGGATGGATGGATGAATGGATGAATGGATGGATGTTGGGAGCAGCAGGCTTACTGCAACCATAGGCTTGTTGCGGATGTTCTTAGCTCGGGTGGCGTAAGACAGGGTGGATAGGGTCTCCTCCACATGTTGAGAGGAGGGGGAGCAACAGGCGATCATGAGCGCCAAAGCATTACCACCGAGACTGTCCATCAGCAGCTTCGTCAGCTTGCTGTCTCTGTAAGGGATGTGCACCGAGGACAAGTTGGTGCCCTGCATGTCTGCCAGTGCTGATATCACCTGCACCACGTTCAAATCTTCAGTGCAGTTGCAGAGCACAGCGTGGCAGAGCACGTGGCCCCTGTCATTTTTAGGTACCACCCCTGTCCCATAGCTGTGGGCACCTCCTTCTGCTGTGTCTGCCGCTGCCTGTACATTTTTGTCACTGTAGACACGACTGATGCCAGGCAAAGCACAGCGTAGCAGAGCACAGTACAGCAAATTTAGCTATGCTCTAGCCCAGTCCACAGAGTGTTCAGTCAGCTTGCTGTCCAAGCAGAGCTGCTCAGCGTTGACACTCATTGAACTGCCAGCTCTCAAGCCTGTATGAGACTTGCATTTGACACTCTGACTGCCATGCAGGTCTTCTCTTTTCTTCGTCAACAAGGATGAAGACCTGGTGTTGTGACACAGGGAGCTCACAACCTGCATGGCTCTGCATCATAGGTCAGCACACTTCCCCTTCAAGATGAAGGCCTGCTGTTGTCACACTGGCACTACATGTGCTTTGCTTGCCAGCCACCAGCATCGCTGGTGCAAATCAAAGTCTACAAGCCAGTTTAAATGCTGCTATATGCACTATGCTCAGCGCAGCACAGCGTCGCACAGCCAGCACGCCATAGCACAGCCTGTGACACAGCAGAGAGGCTTCGCGATACTGAAGCTTTGGGGTCCTGACAAACGTACACTGGCAGCATAGCAATATGGCTACCAAAGATCTGCTGACGTTGGTGATGCTGGTTTGCAGGTGACCATCTTTTAGGGTCTAGGAGGGGGTCTGGGGGCTGTTGGAGGGTTGCCCTTGGCCAAGCGTACCTTGCCAAGCGTGAACAGAGACTTGTTGATGTTGGCTGTCTCCTTCAGCATCTCTCCCGCCGATTTTGTATCCTTGAGCCGCTCGCTTCCCGCCAAATCCACAAAGCTGACCTTGCCAAACTTGGGGATGCCGTAGTCATGGTCCTCGGGACTGGTAGTCACAGCGTCAATGTACACTGTCATGATGCTGTGACTACGGGAGGACTCCAAATTCAGCTCATGGCTGCCCATCTTCCTGTGCTTCATGCCTCTGCTGATGACCTACAACACCATGGTGACTTGCTATCAGCAACAACAGCGGGCCTTGTCTTCTGCAGAGCCAAAATTTCCTGACATCCATCTTGATACATCAGCATGATCACTCTAGTCCTTACACTTGTATATCCCATACCTCCAGCATGTCTTCGACTGTAGTGTGTTGTTTGACAGCCAGCCCTGGCACATCAGCATGACCAAGGGTGCAATGTGATATCCCTACAGTAGTGCATCCCATACCTCCAGCATGTTTCTCAATGAGCTGCATTCTTTGGCAGCCAGCTCTGATGACCAAGTGTACAATGTCAGATTGGTATAGTAGTGCCTCCCATACCTCCAGCATGTCTTCAACCAAGATGCATGCTTTGACAGCCAGCTCTGGCACATTACCATGACCAAGGGTGCAATGTCATATCCTTACAGTAGTGCACCCCATACCTCCAGCATGTTTCTCAATGAGCTGCATTCTTTGGCAGCCAGATCTGATGACCAAGGGTACAATGTCAGATTGGTATAGTAGTGCGTCCCATACCTCTAGCATGTCTTCAACCGAGGTGCATTCTTTGACAGCCAGCTCTGGCACGTAGAAGCCCTTGCCACTGTCCCACCGCACTTGCAGCTGCTGCTTGGTGAACTTCAGCAGGTCATACAGTGCCTCATTGTAGATCTCACAGTATGATGCCCTGCAGCAACAGAAAGCTGTGATGGAACTCCCGCAGAGTGCAGCAGCGTGCACATCAATGGAAATTGCACAGCAGGCAGCAATTGGAGACCTTGGTGGAATTTGCGCAGGAATGCAGCAACATGATCCTTGGTGGAAACTGCTCAGATTGCAGCAAGAGAAGCATGATGGAACTCCCGCAGAGTGCAGCAGCGTGCACATCAATGGAAGTTGCACAGCAGGCAGCATTAGGAACCTTGGTGGGATTTGCACAGAATGCAGCAACAGAAGCATGATGGAACTCCCGCAGAGTGCAGCAGTGAGGACATCAATGCAAATGGCACAGAATGCAGCAACACAAACCTTGGTGGACACTGCACAGAATGCGGCAACAGAAGCATGATGCAAGTCTGACCGGGTGCAACAGGCCACGCAGCTTCCCAATGTACACCTCAAATACAGTGACTGCAGAAGCGTCATTATTGATGAAACAGCAAGCTAAAAGCAGGTTGTCATGCATATCCTTTCCGAGGATGCTACAGCACAACAGGAAAGGCGTCATGCTGTGTCATGGCTGCTGATACATCAACACTCTGCTTCCCCATGTTGGCATGTAGACACTGACCTGAAAGTGTACTTGCAGCCCGAGTTGGCTTTCTGCATCTGGTCAAATAGGTACATCACGGACCTCGTCACAATGCCGTCGTCTGTGTCACCTGTTGAACACACAGACTTGCGTCGCTTTGTGCTTGCTGAAATGGTCCATGTGGGCACTACTGCTGATCTGAAAGGCTTTCAGACATATGCATGTGTGTATGAAATATTGACCAGGCCTGTCTGACAAACATGACTTTCACTTATGCAGCGCGTGACATGCAAGCATCATTTCATGCTGTATGTGTGTACTTGCATGTCCATGTGATTCCATGCAGTCCTGATGCCCACCCATGGGGCAGACAGGCTCATGTTATGCCTGAGCCTGTCTGACCAATCAACAAGATGCATGCTTGAAGTTGCCTAAGACACCACACATGCAATGTGGCTCTACCTGCATATCCATCTGAATCAATGATGTCCTCGTGCCCACTCATGGTGTATGTTTTGCCGGATCCTGTCTGGCCATATGCAAAGATGGTGGCATGGTACCCTGCCATGGCAGCGTTCAGCAGCTGTGTGATTCCACAGATCTTCAACACGTCAGACTGCTTGGAATTCGGAGCCAAACAGCCATGGAATGTGAAGTTGCGTGTCATGACTGAGCCCTTGGGTCCTGGCACTATGACCTGCATTGCCAGCTGCAGGTCAGCTAGAGTGTATGGGACGGCTTCAGGTTGAGTGGCCAGGCAGGCATGGATGGCAAAGCTGCGCATCTTGACTGGGCCTTAGGACCCGACCTGACCTGCAAGCTATGCATGTAGTGGCAAATGGCACCAGTGTTGGGATGAGTAGCATACTCGGTTGTAGCTATATCATCTGTATGACAAGACTACAGTCTTGAGACTGGGGACAATGACTCGCTTGCAAAGCAGTTGTGCATGTCAGCAGCTTTGCTGGGCTCTACCAAGTTCTGTTGATACACAGGTGAAGCATGACAGTGCATGCAGCTGCAGGACTACGGTCGCCCCTTGATCCATAACAGTGCACCTGGAGATGTGTTGGGGGTCGACTCCCTCCTGTTGCTTGAATGGCTTGCTTGCTTTTCAAACATGCAGGCATTTTTGATGCACTTGATGCTCAATAACAAGTTGAGCTGCATCTGCATGCATGCTGGTATAATCTTTTTGCTGTGCTGAGACTCAATGTCTCACGGTGAAGCTACATGATAACTCATTTACCTTCAACAATGTAGATAGATGGAGATGTCAATGGCGGTCTGTACTATTCTATCGTAAAACATGTAGAAACGTTTTCGTACCTGCATCTGCTGTGGATCCTGCTCATCCACTTGTACCACTGTCGCATCGCTTGTAAAAATCTCCCTCTCATTCATTGGCCGCACTCGTACCACCACCTACAGACACACTTCCAAGCGCATGTCAAGCTGTGTGCTTCAGGTTGATGCTGAGCCAATCAAGCTTGGGCCGTGCATCTATTGCAAAGTGACGCAGCTGGTGATGCGCAGGTGAGCGTTGAGTGCAACTGAGACAAGGTTTGCATGTCCTTCTCGAGATGCAGAAAAATTCTGCACATAGCTGTTGGCAAAGTTGCCAAGATGCAGGTCCAGGACTACTACAGCTTACGTCCCCCAGGCAACTTGCACTACATCAGCCCTTTCTGCCATGCCTGGTTTCTCAAGGAAAGAAGAAAATCTGCCCTGCCATGAACCAACTTACTGATCTGGCAGGCAAATCGTGAGTGTGTGCATCATCCTGACGCTGAGATCGTACTTTGATATTGTCATTGTTGTTGACTGGGTGGCCCCCGGGAGTGCTGGGGTGGGCAAGAGGGGGCAGCGGGCGGCTGTTGCTGCTAGGTCTCCTTAGGGTACTGCCACTGCTAGGCATAGTGGTGAGGGGTCTGCCAGGCTCACTGGGGGGGCGATTGACAATAGGGGCAGAATTGGAGGTAGGCCTAAGTGCAGCAGCCCTTGAGGGCCCGTGTGATGTACTGCCTGTGGTTGCCAAAGCAATGCTTTACTTGTTCATCAGTGGTGGTTCAGGCAATTGTGGTGCAAGCACATCTCCAGAAGCCTGGTGCAAAATTGACGCAGCAAAATGCTGTCTTTCAAGGACATCCTAAATCAGTCAGGTGCCTGCACTCATAGTTCACATGCCACTAGCAGCATTGGATGCTGTTTTGTTGTGTTATACAGAACATACTTGTAGGCGACAGCGGCGAACTCTGTGGTGGGCCTAAGCTATGTGCTCTTGTGGCATCTACTGGCGGTGGCCTGAATTGTGGTGGGCTGCTGAACCCATGCGCTGCAGCAGCTTCTAATGGGTTTGGAGGGCCCAGATTCGAAGGCATCATGCCAATGGGACCCATGCCTGGTCCTGGCATACCCATATATGGGTTGTAGTAAGCAGGCATACCCATAGATGGTGCAGAGTGGGAGGACTGCTGGACTTGCAGGTGTGCTGGCACCTGCCAGGACAGGCAGTGGGTCAGCTTGTGTCAAGGCAGTGCCTAGCTGCAAAAGTTGACTGGCCAAAGACTGCAGCTGTGTTAAGCGGTGTGTTAGTGAGCATACTGGCTGTGAAGTGCCACATACCCCGGACATTGCAGGGTACATTCCTTGTCCTGCCTGTTTTGCTCCCCCGCCTCGGCTGTTTGACCGCATCTTGGCACAGGCAGAACGCACACAGGCCTCGGTCAACCCTCACTTGCCTGCCTCGTTGCGTTCACAACGTCTTCAACAGCCGGTGTACCAACCACATATGCGTCGTCAATAACCTCGCAAGTCTATAGCCCCGTTGCACTTCGAGTTGAACAACATCGTCTGCCCTGTTGGGCCCGGCAAAAGCACATGCCTAGCAAGCCATCACGCTGTGAAAGTCAAGGAATGCTGCACCGGAGTGCTCCTGTCCATCTACAGATTGAGTTACCTCAAGGTTACGCAAAGATCATCACAATAGCAAGGCATCAAAACATGAGGACGGCAGCAGCATAGAACGAATTCAGGATTTTGACATGTAAGGCCATAGATGACTAATCGATGAGCATGACTGATTCAGTTGCAGTGTTACCCTGCGCACGCGTCTCCGCTCTTGCTTGAGACGCTCACCTCTCCGGGCTAGCAGTGTCACTATGTCCACGCTGACTGCAGCTAGCGTCTGAGGTGCTCTTCTGGCTCGCACCTCTGCCGACTCCCCATATGTCTCTGTGGATTGAGAGGTTGTGAAAGCTGCGGTCTGCCGGGACGTGTTCGTTGACCTTTCGATGTACTCAGACAGATCTGTTGGTAAAGGGGCATCGAGGCCTGCCTTGGACACCTCCTCCAGGCTATTTCAGCACATCGTAAGCGAAAACACAGTCTCAACTCTGTTATTCTGGATTGGCTGATAGCTGTTGGGTGACTCTGTACATTTTACACTGCTGGCAGCTTACCTGCGTGCTCGTGTCTTCATTTATGCACAAAATTCACTGCCGTTTCTCAGGGTCGCTGTGCTCATCACTCAGTCATTTTCTTGCCAGTGTCTTGCAGACAGACAACCAAGAGGATCGGCGTTTGTATGAGGAGGCCTCTGTACGGCTGTATGATGCAACACCAGATGCAGATGTTGCCAAGCGACATGGACTTCTGAAGGCGAAGATAAATGGCAAGATGTAAGCCATGCTTTTGCTGTATACTTCATATAATGTATGAGTCTTCAACCTGCCTGTTCAAAGAACGTTTGCCATGGTCAAAAAAACGCTCAACTTGTGTGGAGCTGCCCCGTCTACAGTCAGACAGCACCCCTAATCTTCATCAAAGTGTCTGCAGACCTCAGCCATGGATGTCCATGACACGCCAAGTCAATGGTCAAGCCTCTTCTGCTGCTGGTCTTGCAGTCCCTGCATGCCATCAAAGCTCCTATCAGCTTAGCCTCACAAGATCTGCCTCACCAGAAGCCTCTTCAGCAGCTGATGGCATCATTCCACCCCATCATCACGCTCAGTCAGCTGCCTCAGTCCCTTACAGTGAAGGCTTGTTTGGCAGGCAGCGAGCAGCAAAACGCAAGTCAGCACCAGCACCACCACACCAGTACAGCGGCAGCTCAGCAGACAGGCAGCAAGCTACCAAATGCTTCAAGGTGAGCAGTCCTGATGTAGAGCATCATCAGATGTCTCAGGCCGCCCAGCATGCCCTGGCTGCTCTTGACAGGGTAAACACTCGCCGAGGGCAGACACCAGCAGTAGCCACTTCAGCTGCTGTACAGCCTCAGCAGCACTTAGATGCGTTAGACAGGTTCAACGCACGCAAGGGCTACGCCCAGCCAGCAGCAGCAGCAGCATGCTTCGGTACTCCTCAAACTGCACCCGATTACTCCCATACGGCAGTTGGCAGTGATGCAGCAGCACAGAGCAGCACAGCACAGATGAAACCAGGCTGGTTAGCACAAGGACAGGCTCCCACAAGGGGGTCTTTGAGATCTGATCAGCGTCCACATGCTCAGCTGAGCCGTAGGCAAGAGGCACAGCGACCATTAGACGCCTTGGACCTCTTCAACATGCGCCACAGGGGTTCCAATCTGGCGGCTGAAGCCTCTGCTCGTGGTGCTGCCACTGAGTACCAGCTGCCTGCTCAGCAAGCACCGGTGGTTGAAGAAGCAGGCCAGCCGACTCTAGATGGGCTTGACAGGTTCAATGCCCGCAAGGGCCGCAGCAAAGCGGCTGGTGCCATTACCAGCAAAACTGTTGTCAACCCTGTCATTGTTCACGGCAAGATGATTGACATCAAGGAAGACACAGCGAATGACTCTCAGCAGAGTCAAACCACTTCTGTTCAGCCAGAGCAAGTTTCCCACCTTCCAGCAACCACCGCAGCTGCCATGGCAGAGTCTAGCATGACCAGTCACACCCCAGACGCGCTTGACAGGGTGAATGGCGTCCTGCTGGCTCGCCGCAACTCACGCAAACGTGCCTCAACGCCCCTCCACCGTTCCTCTGCTTCCCCAGAGGCTACAGAGAACAGCACACACCTCCTGACAGATGCCCACATGCAAGTCCCTGGTGAGACAGCTTTAGGCAGTGATCATGCTGATGCCATTTACCATAGCAGGCGTGAGGCTGCTATAATGCAAGCAAGGAGACAGGAGTCTGACAGCACTGAAGTGCTTGGCTCTGGTCTTCGCAGTGCTGCTGCATGGCAGGATGGTGCTCAGACTGCATACAGATGGTCCACTCAAGGGCTTGGCACAGCTGGGGGGCAGCTGAGGGCCCTTGTGCTAAAAAAGAAAGGCATGCATGCATTTGATAGTGATATAAGTGGTGAAATTTGTCAGCAGCAGCTCAATGTCGTGAAGAGGAATAGGCCAGTTAGTGAGGGTGGTGTGGGGCTGAGTGCTGTTAGGCCTGAGACTGTTGCACAGACAGGAAATGTGTTCAAGCGTCTTGGGTAGCTGCCGGTGCCTACAAGCTGTTAAAGTGGCACTGCAAGTTTTCAAACACAATTCGACATGTGAGTGAAGAATTAGGTCTTGCAATTGTATTAATAAATTTAATAACTAGCATCCTTCCTGAATCAGAAGATTGACAACGTTGACCATGAAACATTAGTGCATGCAGCAGCCCTGTGCACATGCTGTGCTGCCCTGTTCTTGCAAAATGGCATTTTGCCAGGCCGGACGACAAGTTGAAAGACATCCTGGGCATGAAAAAGCAAGTCGAACATGAGGGGATCAATGGCTGTGCAGCTTGCATTTCTATTTTCCCCCTAAAGCTATAATATGACATACCACCAAACTTATGTCACTTTCCTGCTGATATAGGTATAACCACTGACACAACCTCCAATCTCAGCTCTACATGCGTTGTGCTTGCGCTCGTGGCCGGCCGTCGGGACTGTCAGCCTCGCCCTAACAGTCAGCAACATACGCAATGATTGTTGACTCAGCAGCTTGTCAGTCAGCGGGTCTACTCTCCATGACTGTAAATATAGCCTCCGAGATGCATTTCAATGCATCGCGCAGCCTAATACAACCTTGCTTGACTGCATACTGTATTTGATGCAATACCTCTATGATCCAGGCATTTTACCAAGCTCTGCAAATTAGTGTATCCTTGGGAACGTGTATCTGAGATCCAGTCTATCAAGGAAACTTATGTCATTTTCCCCATGCAAAGCTTGAGCACTGTCAGGGTGCTGCTTGGCCTAATTTCCACAGCGTTTTCTTCATAATCGCTCATCTTGACGTACAAAGTCACTGAAACGATAGCTGATGATAGCAGCCATCAATAGCATCGTGAAGTGCATTTGGTCGGTACTTGGTCTTGGACCTAACAGCATATTGAAGGCATCTACACAGGTATGTGTCAATCTGTGCAAGGGCTACCCAGCAGCTGCACACAATAAGCCCTTGGATATTTCATTATTCAAGCAATTACAAAGTTGTTGAATGGCAGAAGTTGCATAAACGATCATGCAAGCACTTGATTGATGGCTGACAACTAGCCTAGTTGAACTTGGCCAATGTTCCCAATGTTCTAACACAAAAGTACCAAATGCATCACGCAGACTACAGACCCATGCTTGATTACCAGCTAGAACACATTACTTGCTGTTAGTTCCTACTCAATACCAAGCTCACCCTTTATTGCTAACCCTACTGATCCCACCCTTTGTCGCTGTTTATTCCTGCTCAATTCCAAGCTCACCCTTTATTGCTGTCTCTACTAATCTCACCCTTTGTCACTGTCCAACAAAGTCCCAAAGGACAACGGAAGATTGCAGTCTTTGAAAGCAAGGGCCACGCACTAATTAGACTTTTGCCAAAAATAACAGCACCAAAGGAAAAAGGCTGCTCAGAGGACAACACAGACTTGCAATGATCACTGATCAAACTATTGCATCTATGCACTCAAATTACCAACTAAACTGCACCATCTGAGAAGCAGACATGCACAGCTCAAGCAAACACAGTCTGACTGAATGAGATCTACAGGCGGAAGAGAAACACATCAAAGAAACACAGTTTGCTGAACACTACATCAAGCACAAAATCAAAAGTTTGGGAGCAAAAGTTTGGGAGAAAACGCTGACAGCTTTAGCACACAATTGCTTGGCGGCTGATGTGCATTTCCTTTATTAGTGTACAAGCTGCCACATCGCTACAGCTGAAAGATAGCCAGAACAAAATGCAATATGAAATATGTCTTCTTCCCCTCGCAACACAAGCTTTGCAAGGCGCAAGCATCAAGCTCGCACGCCAACATTTGTTGTACCACTGAGTTTCACAAGTTGTACACAACCGCCTCCTGATACTCTTGCACTACCCCTAACCCCACCCATGGCGTCTGTCTGTGCATCACTGCCACAGCTGTCAGTCTGCACTGCATCCTGCATTCCAAGTGAGCCAGGACGAAGCTGGCGGTATCCAGGGAGCGTAAGAGGAGCAATCAAGCCCTCTGAGTGCAAGGATTGCTGGGGCCGTCCACCACGTGGGTAGACAGGGAGAGCAACTGCAGTCTTGCTTGGCATTAAGCATGTAGCCTGAATGCGAGTGTTGAGCTCAGCCAGATCTCCCTCAACAGTTGTACCCTGCATCATGTAAGTCACTGATGCACATGTATGACTGGGTGTCATACTCAGAGGTGATCATGCCAGGACCACACTCAGTGGCATAAGCTGGAAGCATGTTCAACGTACGTCATACTGCACCGCCCTATACACACTTGCAGCACATCCAGTCACTGAGCATGAGCTGAACTGTTGTGTTGCACACTGGATGACAATGTAGAAAGGATGTAGAATTTGGGTGGTAGACAAGTCTGTAGGCACAACAGCAGCAGAAGGTCAGAAAAGTGGTCGATTGCAGCTAAAGAGGTGATTCAAGAGGTATGCAAATGTATTCAACACCAAAATCTGGTTGCATTGTCTACACATGCAGCAAAGTAACAGGGTTGGTAACAGGGTTGGTGACAGGTCGACGCTGGCGTCGTTAGCAGGGGCATCACATGCATTATGGTCTGCCTAGAAAGGATATGCAGAAAGAAGGCAAAGCCTCACCTTCGATGTGTTGAAGGGCAGCACCATGCCCAGAGGTGCAGTGCATGCCTTTCCATTTGCCCCTACAGTTTGCCCTTGACCTTGCCCTCTGCCCTGACCTGCAGCTGCTGTGTGGACTTTGCGGCCAGTCGCCCCACGCTTTGCACGCTTTGCTTTGCTGCCCTTTCCTGCTTGAACTACGGCAGATTTTGTTTCATGCTGAGCCTGCTGAGCCGCTTGACCCACTGTGATCGTCTCTACACTATGACTAGGACTGCGTCTGTCCTGTGTCTGTGCGTCTGAGCCTTGTGCTTCTGATCTTGGCATGCTGCGCTGACTGCTTGGAATTGCCATACGCTCAGGAAGCTTGAAAGCCTTGCCGACACAGGGGAGCATGCTGTCAAGATCAACACCAGAGCTGATTTGCTTAGTATCCAGGTCCAGAATCCAGCTGGGTTGTCTGCCAGATTCTTGCATGATGCTTTGCTTCTGCCGCTTCCTGGCAGGACTGTCAGTCAGGGCAGGGCTGGGCCCAGGGAAGCCTTGGCTGGGGTTGGTGCCTGGAGCAGGGCTGTTTCTGTCAAACCTCTCAGGCGTCAGGGCAGGGCCTGTCCTGGGGAAGCCCTGAGGGGTCAGCTGAGTGGCAGCTTCATCCAAGAGCTCATGCCAAGAGGGTATGGCGAGACCCTCCATAGGATCAGCTGGCAGATCATCCTGGAATCTGGTGACATAGTGCTGAGCGTCATCAAAATCATCCAGGATCTCTGGCCTGTCAGGGCTGAGTCCAAGCTTATCTGATGGATCGGCCCGCAAATCAACTTCCACACTGACGCCCACAGAGCAATCTTGTCTGAACCTTCTGCCATGTGACTGATGACTGATGCACATTGAGTCATCGCGACCTCTGCTGGATGCCATGATCACAGGCTCAGGCAGGGTCATGACAGGCCCACCCAAGGGTCTAGCAGGGGTCATGGAGCATGACTGGGGGTAAGATGGACCAGCTACCCTTACAGCTTCTCCCACATGATCATGCTTACTGATTGGGCCTGCAATCCCAAGATTTGAGTATGTCACTCCAAACTGAACATTCAAACTGAACATTCGCAGCACAGGCAAACACATGTCTTGACAGACACAATGAACGAAACATGCTGTCAAGACAAAGCACAAAGCAACACCAAAATTGTGTGGGTGCTTGCCTGCAGTCCCTCTGATGTGTGTAAGTGCACAGAGTGTGCAAGCTGGCTGCAACACTGCTGTGTAATCGATTCAAATCACCACTACAACTGCTGACGAGCATGCAGATCCCACAAGTATACAAGCAGTAGTCCACTCCTTGGTGGGTGTGCAATATACGTAGAAACATGCTCTGAATTGCCATGTTACGTTGCATGACATAGTCATTCTCTTTGGGCCAATGCCTGCAATGCTGAAACGCAGTTACAGCATGCAGATATAGATGCACAAGACAATCGAAACCAGAATATGACTTTACAGCCTAGGCCAAGCTTCACATATTTGACCTTTGTGCATGTGTGCTGGTTATCATGAGCATGCATTATGCTGCAAGCTTTGAATGTACCTGTCATGTCTGCAGCCTCTCGCAAGTGCGTCGTTGCCAGCCCTGCTGTACAGCTGACCCTGCTGTACAGCTGACCGTGGACCCACCAAGAGCTAAGCTGCCTGCAGTCAAGGACAGAAAGCTTACGTGTACAGCCTGTGCAGCATGACTTCCCACGCTAGACAGAACCCAAGGACACAATGCTCACATACACAGCCTTTGCAGCATGAACTTCTAGGCTAGACAGCAGCCAAGGGCATGATGCTTATCTTTACATCCCATGCAGCATGACTTTCCATGCTGAACAGAAGCCTTTGATGGTCAGAATGCTGCATGGCCAATTCAAAGTCAAGTTTTGAGTGAGGTTACATACATTAGCATGCAAGGCAAGAGCGGGTCTGTTGCAAGGCAAGCGCTTTGACACAAGCCCAAATGGCAGGTAGTGTCCATAGTGATGTTGCTGCATGCGGCATCATGTTGCACAAAGGCAGGCCTCACAGTGCAAGCCCTCACAGGGATTGCCACACACAAAGCACGGCTCAGCATGCAAGCCCTGACAGCAATTGTTGCACACAGAGCAGCAAAGCACTCATGCTGACGCCTATCAAACCTCACCTGGGTTGTGGCCGTATGCATCAGCAGCATCAGCAGTCGCAGCAGCTGGGCTTTGGTTGGCATCATCAGGACCAAACTTGTTAGCCAGAAGCGCCTGTTTGCGTTTCTGACCCAGCCGCTGGGAACTTCTCTGTGGCTGTGGCCCAGAGGAGGCGACCCTGCCCTGCTGAGGGCCTTGCTGCGCAGACCTGCCTTGCTGAGGGCGATGCTGACTGGACATGCCCTGCTGTGGGACCCATGCCTGTTGCAGCCCTTGCTGCAAAGCCCGGCTCTGCCCTCCTGCTTGGCCTGGGTACAGAGATGTGGCATGTTGAGGGGATCTGTCCTGCTGGAGCACCCTGCCCTGCTGAGGGCTTTGGTGAACAGCCCTTGTAAGATGATGAAGCTGGGGACTACGGCGAGGATGAGTCAGCCGAAGATCATGTAGGGATTGGGTCATTTGGGGACTAGTCTGGGGACTGCAGCAGGGAGCAAGCAGCTGAGTTTGCTTTTGCAGCTGCTGGCGGTACTGCATACCATTTTGGGTTGTGGCTTTGGCGCCAAAACCAAGACAGGAGGGACCCACATGGGCATTCGACTGGCTGTAAGCAGATCTGTGGTTTGCTTGGCGTCGGAACCCATGAGCACCATTGGCTAACTCATGCACAACATGGTGAGAACTGCCTTTTGGAGATGGGTTTGCGGGGGTGCCACAGTCATGGCCAGACCCATGATGAGTGCCAGAATCAGGGGCCCAGAGGCCCACACCCCTTCCACCCCCCTGATCTTGATGGTGGGTGTGAAGCACCTGCCCAGCATGATGCATGCATGCAGCGTCAGCAGCATGCTGTCCAAGACCTAGGTAAGTGTGAGGCCTTTGCTGCATGTCAGCTGTCTGAAACGCATGGTGGGTGCCAGTGATGTCAGGGTGATCAGAAGCTTGTGACACCGGACTGCTGAGAACTTGCAGATCAGCACCGGCATCCCTGCTGTTGTGGCTGCCGCCATGCATGCCATGCAGTGAGTCAGTCCCAGCAGAGGTGCTGTTCCTGTCAGCTGGCTGGCTGTCTGTTGATAAATGGGGCAGAGCTTGGTCTCGAAGGGCATGCCCTCTGGATGCGTTGTCTTGCAGCAGCTGTGCCAAATAACTGAGCTGCTGCTGCTGGACCTCAGACTCACAACCTGCATGCAATGACTCAAGTGAGCCACCAACATCCCGTAGGCCATACAAACTGCATAAGATGTCAAGCTCCAGCAGAGGAAGCGAGTCAATAAGCCACGTCTTTTGCGACTTGGGCAACATTTAGTCCATGTGCTTCACATAAGCAACTGCTGTACAGCTGTCTGATTATCAGCAACAGGCAATGCACAGAGCTGTGATTCTCAATCATGGGCATTCAATCGATCTAGCAACACGTGCACTGTGGAACATACCAGATAGTTGATCTGCAGGCTGATGGTTTTGGAAACAGGGGAAAGCCTGGGTGAAGTTCCACAGCTCTTGCAGGTCTTCCCTCGACAAGTCACTGCAGCAGCTTCTGCCATGTCAAATTTTGAGGGAACGAGTTTCTGCAGACTGCATCAAGTGTCGTAACTCACCTGAGACCAGGTTGCAAGCAGTCCCTGTTTTGCTGGGCAATGTCCAGTGGACTGCTATCATCACGCTGTGTTGTTGTATGGCCTTGTTGCTGATTTTGCAACCCTATACACAACACGCGTGTCAAGACAGCCGTCGTACAAGAGTTTCAAGCCAGGCTCAGCCACTCGATCACGATACTACCCACCGCTGGAGCAGCGAGCGTCTGAGGTCTGAGCAAACAAGACACGGGAAGCTTTTGCAATACCAGATCCTGTGTAGTCTGAGCCTGCGATGGTGCGGCGACTCAGCCAGACGGTCCGAAGTTTTGTGGACTGTTGCATACTTGAGCAAGGTAAGCAAGCAGCAGCGCAGTCACGCAATATCGCCATCACTGATGCACATCAAGGCGATTGATTGAAGAATCCTGCAAAAGTTGCGCACCTGTGGTCGGCGTAGGAAAGCCGTCAACATCTTGACCATAGTTGTACATGGGTTCGAAAGCTTAGCAAGCCAGGCCATGCATCAGTGTCCTTTCTACACTTCGTAATAGCAAGAGGTGCAATGCCGATCGGCACATTAGAGACGTTATAAAGATCCGGCAAGGCAACGAACGTCACCGAAGGCAACAAATGGATGATCTCTTCAAATAGTTTGGCTACTAAAATTCAAAGATTCAATTAGTCACGGAATCGAATCCAGTACAAGCAACCTTTCAGTGACCGGTGCAGAATCTGAGACAGCGTGCAATCCTTAGTACAGAGCCATCTTAGCTCTGAGCCATCCTAGCTTCTCAGTCCAGAGCCATCTTAGCTTCTCGGTCCTGCACAGGATGCTCGTTATTGGCCTATTGCGCAGCGTCGCTTCTACGCAACAACAGTGTTGCTCTTGTGTCAGATCATTTGTGATTGTCTGTCTTGACATCTGGGTTTAGGCCTAGGCCTGTCAGCAGCCAACAACGTTGTTGGACGATCTGTTCAATCAACCACTTATGCGTGGTGATCTGCAAAATATGAATGTGGACCTTGGACCAGTCCTTGTTTCAGGAGCGACGCCCCAACAAGGAGCACAACAACTGCTGCGTATATCCAGCAGTGATGATATGCACGTTTTGAAAGGACAGGTCGCTGGTAGATCTGGACTCTGCAGTTTGCTAGTTACATGGTTCCGATTCTGCAATCTGTTACACAATGAGCTTGCTCTGCTGAGCATGATTGTGTTTAGAAAGCAGTCTTCACATTGGCTGCTGCACCCTGCAACTCCCTAGATCATAGTCTTGACCAAGTTGTTGATGAAGTGCTCCCTGTTGCCGTGGTGGCCACCCTCAATGTAATGCAGCCTCTTCTTGTCCATGCCACCCTGTACAGCAAAACCCACCAGACCGTAAGCGAACCATGGCATGAGTATCAACATAACGCAAGCTGTGCGTATCACATACACCATAGATGCTACCAATTAACACTTAGGTGTGATGCAGCAGGACTGATGCAGGCCACCTAGACACAGCTGTCACAAAGTGAAGCATGAGCAACAAGCAGCATTGCATGGCTGGAAATGTCCTTACCCTGGCAGCTGATAGCTTGAAGGGCCACAGGAAATTAGAGGCCTGCTTGAAGGCTGGGCCCACTGTGAAAATCTCATGCACCAAATCCTCGATGCAGATGATATTGTGCTTTCCCAAAGCCTGCAACATAGAACTCACTGAATCAGCAATGAGGCATTTAGAAAGCTTCTGCTGCAGCAGTGTCCCTGGTGCACATGCGGCGACATACAAACGACAAGCAACACTACAGACCATACCTGCTCAATGATGGTGTTGTCAATCAAAGGAATGCGACTCTTGTCAACCTGCACCAGACAGTTGCGATTTGTAAGTCAATATAATATTTGATCTAGAAGTGAATATAAGCAGGCTGAGTGTCTATGTAGCAGTCCCTGGTCTGCAGCTTTGCTGACCTTGCCGTAACCCCTCTTGTAGATGAGCTCCCTCACTGTCTTCTGGCTGGGGTAACCCCAGGCAATGTATGGCTCAACACGGCGCAGCATGTTGACAGTGGCCTTGTTGATCTGTGACAGTACATTGCATAATTAGCTGCTGCAGCCATTCAGGAGCTAGCAAAGCACAATCAGTCCAAAAATGGGCATACAGGTTGCAAAATTGGCAGGTGACCCGCCTGTGGACACAACTTACCTTGACAAACACACCATTGTGGATCTGCCTCAATCGCAGCAGCTGCAAGATCTTCTTGGACTGCAACCCATTCAATCAACATGAGTACACTGACCATCAAACAGTGTCAGCACAACAAAGTTGCTTGCAGCTGCAAAGCAGAAATCACAAGCGATAAGGCTAAATATTGCTGACGCTTGCAATATAGTACCTTGGGGTGCATGTCATTGATACCACGGATACGCACAACAAAGGCTAGCTTTGCCTCCTCCTCAACATAGAAGCCACCCTTCTTCTTGGCCTCACGCTTTAGACGAATGAGGTCCTTCTCCTGTAAGCACAGGCTCAGGTGTGGAATGTGGAGAGGTTTGAATGCTGCAGAAAAGCTGATGTGGGACTGCTCATGGTTGAAGCTAAAAATTCAAGAGCTTATACAGATACACGACGGTTCTGCTATCTAAGCAAACAGAGTGTCTGGCTGAAGATATTGCATGGCTGCTGCCTGGTGTAACCCCGATGTCGTGTCGTGCATAGGTCGGTGCATACGTCGCGGCAATAGTGTATCCCACTGTTGTGCTCTCATTAATTCACACCTTGTTGCGGTACTCGTGGACGTAAGACTCTGCCCTCTTAAGGATGTCTTTCCTAGATGACCTAGCCTTCTTCTGAGCCTCAGCAGCAGCTGCAGTCTTCTTGTTGGCCCATTCTTCGTCCCTCTTCCTCTTTTTGAGGACGGTCTCAGGCACTGTTCCTGCCATTTTATGGTTGTTGTAACAACCCGAGAGGCAGAGCACGGCGGCGTTCAAGCTCTAATGCGCATGACAGTTTCCATATCCGTTTGCCCAAAAAAGGTAATATATTGCGATCAAGTTACTGCACCGTCAAAGGCCATCGCTGTGGCGCAGGCCACCAGATGCACAGACAAGCAGGATGAAGGTTCAGAACATTCGCTGAAGCATCAGCACGCTAGTGCCGCTATCTTCCCAGCGTTCTTGCCCTCCGAGTCTCGTGCTGACCTCACCTCAGATCACATAGTCCACCGCCAGACTGCGGCAGAATGTTCTGCGCCAGTAAGCGTGTGTTTGCACAAATGTGATGGTGGTGGTTTGTGCACCTCAATGATGGTATAGGAGTTCGACGCGTCGGTGAACACTGAAATGATGCCATATGCTGCTTGCAGTCTCGGGCACGGTGCCAGAGGAGCCCGTTGTCTGCAAAACAAGCGGACATTTGTTTGAGAAGCGATTGATCGAGAAGCACATCAAGGTTTTATTCTGCAACAACACATCATTTAGCGTTCTGTTGTCTTTTTTGCCGTGGAATCGTCAGCAAGCTAGGTCAACACTGCAGGATACTGGTAAGGACCCAGTGACAGGTGCTGAAACCACCGTAGATGAGCTGCTAGTTGTCAAAAATAACACGGTAAGATACCACTTCCAGCTGTCAGGTCGAGGCAAGTGGCTGGCCACAAGTAAAACCGATCTTCCAGGCTGACTTTCACTGGTGAGTGCAGAATCTCAAACCCAGACCATCACCAGCAACCAGCATACCAGGGCTCCTTGGGCTATTGCAGAATGTAAGCTTCCAGCAGCCAATTGCTGTTGTTGATAAGCGAGTCATCGCTGCAGGGCAGGCCCTACACTCAGGCCTGTGGCTGCTACTCACTGTGCAAGTCCTGCAGCTGCTTGCACAACACTAAGCATCAGCACGCTGTGAACATCAAGCACAGTAGCACATGACGCTGCAGCGCTGCATCATCATTATCCTAAACATGGCTTATTGCCTACCCCATCAACAGACAAAGGTCAGAGCGGAACCAGATATCCAGGCTGATGCATTTGCTATTTGCCATTTGCGTTAGTACCCCTTAACCCTGATAATAGTTGCTTCACAGCCCCATGCAGATGACAGTAATTCCCACTGCTGTGGCATCAGGCACATTACAAACCCAATACAGGTCGCACGTTTGACTGTCAGAGCATCACAGACGTCAAATGGGGTCACAGAATGCAAATCGCTCAAGTGCTTGTCAACTAGTGTCAGAAGCAGCCATCATGTTGCCAGAGGTGGTGGCAGGCCAGATCACATTCACAAGACTCGCTGAGAGCTGAGCTCATGCTGTCACATCCAATCATGCAATAAACAAGAAGGGTGCACACAGACAGGGACAGATGCGGTCATGCTACAATATCATAGCCTCAGAACACACTGGCAGGAGCACTGGTTTACCTAGCGGACAAGCAATCCAAAACATGTCTTTCCAAGGCTGCAAGTTTGGGTTGGCTTGTGCAGGAATGGGATGCAGTCATGCTGGAGCAGCACAGCCTTAGACAACACCTACAAAACACCCGTCAGGAGCTGAGCCATGCTCTGTATCAGCACGATGGTGCAGTGCGTGTCATTGCCAGGCTGAAGAAAGAGAGGGACGAGGCTCGCAGGGCGCTTGAAAATGCAGTCAGGGCCCCCCCAGCACCCGTCCCTGAGCCGGTGGAGGCCCCCCCTGACATGGCCAACGGGAAGAGGGCTGCTGAGAATGGCACGGAGGGTGGTGGCAAGAGGGTAAGCCCTGAAACAAGCAATGAAATGCAAGCAATGTCCTGTTTTGACAAAAGTGTGAAAGCCCTGCCTACCTTCTGTACTCTGACCATGGGTACGGTCAATAAAAAGGGAGTGCACATGTCAGTGTGTGTCAAGCTCTCAGTGTTTGCACAAGGTTGCTCTGATGAACCACAGACCTTCTTTTTCTGTGCTCATCCAGACATATTTTTGATGTACTGCCTGGCACGTGGCGCTGTTTTACTTAGGCAGCAGCTGGCACCCTGTTGATAGACTGCTGCTGCTGCTGCTGCTGGGTTTGCATGCAAGTGTCGTGTAATTGCAGCATGATCACCCCCAGCATATCTAGTTGCATTGCTCTCAATGTATACACAACACAGTTGCAACTGCTGTCGTATACTTGCAGCATGTAGTTGTGTATTTGCTTTGTGACCGATCCCAGCATGCTTTCAACCAGTTGC